>Ga0307515_10015971_pt1 | contig 13786 bp, 14 predicted proteins | sample 17_EM_MG_FD_194513 | JGI IMG/M metagenome (GOLD analysis project Ga0307515, IMG submission 194513) | Populus trichocarpa ectomycorrhiza microbial communities from riparian zone in the Pacific Northwest, United States - 17_EM | ecosystem: Host-associated > Plants > Roots > Unclassified | place... | reverse complement strand
TCCCCGACGTAGACCCCAGCTCTGTTGCCTGGACCGGTCCCCCTCCCGAAATCGTCACCGTCCAGTCATTGCTCTATGCATGTCTCGCAACTTCACTCCTCGCTGCGTTTCTCGCGATTCTCGGGAAGCAATGGGCCAACCGATATTTTCAGAACCGGGGAGGTTCTGTTGCCGAAAAGAGTCGGGACAGGCAGCGGAAGTTGGATGGACTCATGAGTTGGCGCTTCTACTTGGTCATCGAGACCATCCCGGTGATGCTCCAACTCGCGTTGCTGTTGCTCGGGGGCGCCCTGTCACGATATCTCTGGACAATTAACCGCGCCGTCGCCTGGGTCGTCCTCGACTTCACGCTCTTCGGGATCACCTCATACCTCTTCTTCACTCTCGCTGCGGTGCTATACCACAACTGCCCCTACCAGACACCATCTTCTATTCTCATCCGAGGTCTCACCAGATACCTGGCACGCAGTGACTCCACCTCCGCCCGCTCGTTGCAGTCCTGGATGACATTTTATGCTCGCCTCTACTCCCGTTCCGTGATGGAGCTCAGGCGAGCTCTCAGGCGCCTCCGCCCCGGAGTCCGCAGCGCGCTACAGAGCCTTGGTTGCGTTTCAGGCGTATCGGAGGGCATGGGACGTGTACCACTCACTATCGTGGAACAACCCACCTGGTTCTTCGGGAATATCTTCATCAACTGGAAGGTCTGCAAGGCAGATACACGTTGTATCTCTTGGATGCTCGATTCCGCCACCGACAGCGACGTCATCTTTTGCACGGCCCGTTTCGCTGCGGATACGATTTTGTACCCTGAGATCGCGCATGTCCTCTCACCCCGCGTTCTTGCGAACCATTTCCTCGGGTGCCTGTCGTACGGGCGAGTGATTCCTGGCAAGTTGGAGCACGCGAATGTGATCGGGATGGCCCTGGCATCGGTACTCAGTATTCAATTCGGCGTAGGGCTTGGGGGGGAGGACCTCCAGCGCCTCAGCAACAACATTCACCATTACGCTGACTCTGTATCTGAATCCGAGCCAACATTCTTGCCGGGCGTGGACATCCTCAGAATCGTTTCGCAGACTCCGGAGCCTGTGCGGAGTGGAAGTTTCCAGAAATGGGACATTTTCTCCAATGTTTCCGATGATCTTCCCACCACAGATAAACTCTGTTTGAGCAGGACGGTACTCCAGACTGTCTGGCGGTGGAGGCGGATTCAGGACCCCTCCACCACGGTATTCGACCTCGGTGCGATAGATTTATTCTGTAGAGGGTTGATGGCAAACGGCGATCATATTCTCTACACTCTCAAAACAAACTGTTTCCTCATCCTGGCCATCTCCCTGGGACACCAAGTAGGCGACATTCACACCCTGTTTACCCCCGACAACAAGTTTGTGACCCCCCACTCTTTCCATTAACTTTACTCATCTGGTGGTAGTGGTGTGTTGCGGATGGCGATCAACCTTTTCCATCAACAATTTCTATTATCAATCAGGGAGGGGAACGCTGGCCAACGCGCTCTAACTTTGGTCCTATCTGCACTGGTTCACCTTGACCCATTTCAAGTCACAGGCGCTGGAAAATGGGTTTTTTTGTGGATCACCGAAATTCTCAACTCCAAGTACCCAGAGGACGAACGCTACCGGATGGCCAGCCAGGTGGTGCAACTTCTGGGGAACCATTTCTGCTCCATGGACCCGGAGCACCCACTCGATGTGCAACCCGCTTGGATACCCCCTCTCTTAGACTTCTTGTTACTGTGCGAGAAGTTCTACACCACAGATTCCCCACCATACCCAGGGTCCACCGCCCTCTACATTCTATCGAACAGTCCAGGATCCGCTCATCTCAACACAACGATTTTACCCATCCTCACTTCGACACTATCACCAACCCACCCTTTACAATCCCGCAGTTCGGCCCTGAAGGCTTTCCATAGGTTCATTCCCGGGTGGTTCTCTTCACAGATGGAGAATATTCCAGAAAAGGATCTCGATGAGCTTCTTCAAGCAGTCGGGGACCCATTCCAGTTCACCTCGGATCCTCCTCTTGATGACCGGCAACCTATGGACGCAGCTAATTATAATCCCATGTTGGCCGTGGTCGTCCTAATCGGATTCGCGTCGTCGGACCTATGGCGAAACCACCTCCGCCGTTCGAATTTCACCTCCTGCGAAGAGATCGTTTCCACAGAGGAAGGTTTGAGGACTGCGTTCAGATCCATGACTGATACGGCAGCCCATGTGTTGCCAGAGTTCCTTTCCAACCCCTCAAAGGTCACCGCAGCCATCAGGCGCCTTGAAGAGCTTCAGTGTTCGAGCACGGCTGGAGTCGTAGCCGCGTGGGCCCAGACTGCTGGTGCTTCCGGCGGCCAGGATTTAGAGCACCCACGTGGCTACACTACGCGGAAGGAGGGGGTTGGTGTGGAGGAGGGAGACAAGGCAATGGACATCAGGTTGGGACGTTTTGTAGCAGTCACACGGTCCATGGACCATGGGTGTCATTATCCACAGAATTGAGTCCTGTGCGGATGATAGGTGTATTTGTAATTGCTTACTTCAGATTTGTGCGTGAACCGCTGGCATCACGATCTCAGCCTATGCTCGAGTTCTAGCGCGTACTCCGTTCCGAAACGCGATTATCCACAACCACTTCGGGTTCAGCTGGGGTCATGTATGGAGTCCTTTCCTTACTATGGACGACTTCTCAAGTCTTCTGTACACTGCTTACGGCGTCTTCAACAGGACCGAGGAAGCGCTCAAGGACGAACGAGCTCGATGCTGGATTGTTAGATTCATTGTACTGCATGCTCCATTCCCGTCGTGTCAGGGTACTCTCGGAAGGTCGCCAGTATAGAACACCAGCGTAGTATACATTGAACAAGTAGTTAGCACAATAGAAACCGAATGGGATAAGCGCTGAGTGTTTCGCGGCACCGTGCTTGTACAAGGAGCCAGTAACTGTCCGGTTCGGCCCGGAAAGGTGCGCTGACCTTGTTTGGTAACAGCATCCCCAAAGGACCCTTCGATCCGCTGAGGACCAGTGACTCGCGTGCCGGCTTCTACGCCGTGTACCGTAGGGAATCTGGAGAGTTTGATCTGGAATACACGAGGAAGTACCACGAGGACTTGAACACGTCCCTTCTCTTTGTGAGTCTGAGTTCGTCCCCGGCACCGAATGTTGAATACTGAACCCAGAGGTACGCAGGCCAGTCTGTTCTCTACAGTCAGCGCAACATTTGTTTCCAGTGTCAAACCGAAGTTTGTACGGGATCCAAACGAGATGACCACAGCTTACATGGAAATCTTCACCCACACCATGAACAACTCTCCCTTCCCCGACGTAGACCCCAACCCCACCACATGATCCGGACCTCCCCCAGAGATTGCCCGACTGTCCAATCTATACTTTACGCAAGCCTCCCGACTTCACTCCTCGCCGCGTTTCTCGCGATGAATGGATCAACCGATACATCCGGAACCGCGGAGGTTCTGCTACAGAAACGAGTGGGACGGGCAACGGGAGCTGGATTTATTCGAGAACTGGCGCTTCTAATTGGTCGTCGAGATCATCCCAGTGATGCTCCAATTCGCATTGCTGCCGCCCTGACAGTATCCCTCCGGAAGGTCAACCCCACCGTGACCCGAGTTATCCTTGCCTTCACGATCTCTGGGGCTGCCTTACACGTCCTCTGAAGGTCTTCCATAGGACCATGTTCGGGTGGCTCTCACAGATGGAGAACGTTCTAGGCGGAGATCTCGAGAAATTTCTTCAAGCGGTCGGTGATCCATTCCAGTTCACCCCGGACCCTCCTCTCCAGGACGGGCAACTTGCGGATGCAGCTGATTATGACCCCATGATGGTTGTGGTCATCCTGATCGAGTTTGCATTGTCGCGAACTTCATCTCCTGCGGTGAGACCACGTCTACGGAAGAGGGCAGGAAATCCGTTCTCGGATGCATGGTAACCCATGTATGGCCAGAGTCTCTTCGCACACCGCCAAACGTCGTCGCAGCCATCGTGCGCCTTGAAGAGCTTCAGTGTTCGAACACAGCTCGAGTCATGGGCGCGTAGGCCCAGACCACTGGTCTCCGTGTCGAGTGAGGACCGGTACTGACTGTAGACGCGCCGCAATCCCAGTATTGTACCGATCTACGTGTCTCTCAAGCTTTGTATCATATATTCGGTTATGGATCTACTATGACGCGGTTGCCGTGGAGGGAGACGAGTCTGGTACAGGAGACAAGTACGGTGTCGGCGAACCCACCGGCAAAGTCCGACCCAAAAACGTCATCAGGAGCGGTAAACCCTGTGCTGGACGGAAGAGTCGGCGAGTGTGGATTGAGGTGAGCCCATGAGTCGGCGTGTTTAATCTGGTCAACTGACTCAACCGATAACATGGAGACACGTTCTTAAACCCTCGGACCCCATACCAGGATATGACAAGAGCGGGAACTGTTGGGAAAGCGCTCAATTTCGTACCTCACCTCACTCGGGACGTCTTGGGTTTTATTCGGTCGTTGTGACGCTTTCTGGAGTCGGCAGTTCGGCGTTCCATGTGACTTTCTTGAGGGCACAATACTCCACGAGATTTGAAGGGGTTCCGTCATCCGTAAAACGGCCGGCCGTACATTCAGAAGATACGTGGCGTCAATGTCATTTTTGGCTCACACAAGGCGGCAGAGGATGGCCAGGGAGACGGAACGAGCGGGGACATTTATGTAATATGGCGATGGACTTCTCCGGAACGAAAGCATGTGGATGATTTGGTTCTTGCCTATCTGTAAAACGATCGTGCTTATACTTGAACGACCCACCGTCAAGGATTCCACGATATGTGCCATCAGATCTACAAATCACACACTTCATGCCCTCCGTGTCACGGCCTTTCTCAGCGTCTCTACCAATTGCAACGTACCACAAAAATCAAAGGAGAATGAAGAGAGTGAATTCCTGTCCTCGTCATCACTTGTAATTTCTTCCGTCTCCCTACGTCGACTCTCGTTCATCATGCATCATGTCTCCCGCTGGTACATTCTCCGCCGTAACCTCATCTAAATCCATTCCTTCACCAGTTGTCCCCGACGTGTACGGCAACTGCTCCGGCGGCAACCCTCTCCCCCTCCCTAACAGTGCAGCTCCTATACCCTTTTTCAAACCCCAGATTTGCGTCAACCCGTTTGAGATCGGAACTCATTTATGTCTGCAAATGGGCCTTGGGAGATCCGTCTTCTGCCGGTGTTTTTACATCACGCATTCGTTGCTTGCGTATGTTTCTTGAATGGAGTGTTATTTCGCTAGGTCGTGCACGATGTTTTCAGCTATGAAGAGCACGTCGACGGAGACCTCACATACTCGATTGCGAACATCCGTTTCACTTGGGACTCGTGCACGGGTTTTGGAACACTTCCTTTGTGACTCGTCTGAAACTATCCTTCGTAGCATCGAACCCGACGTTCCATTTACGTCGGACTGTAAATCCGTACGCGGGCAGATATTCTGGGGCTTCTTCAGCGGGGTCGACGCCCCTCGTGGCGATACGGACAGTTACACGATGTTCTCCTGTGGCCTCAACATCACCATTCAGAGCGTCGGGGGCCTGAAGCACACAACAAATGCATGGCCGATACTCTCTCCGTCTAAATTCGCGGCCCAACACCCCCAACATCCCTCCCAAAACCTATCAACACCGTCAGTCGGTACCGGGTCGGCAAAGGTGCGTTTCCCGCTTTGGGATGAGGTTCCATGACGTATATGTTGAACAATTGCCAAAGGCGGATTCCATATAACTCTTGCTCCAACCCGACCACTCTTCCAAAGGTCAAGTTTTCAAGCTCCAGATAACAGGTGCCGCCAGGGTTCTCAGCGTCGTTACCATGCCATGCCCCGTCCCTCCCTCTCCCCTGCAACACCACCTGGCTCACCCTCCCGGGTGCGCGGACCTGGAGCAGATTTCAAGGACGCTCACCAGCAGGTGATCTGGAAGGCGAGCGGTGTGTCGACTTCGCCGGAGGCGCCACCTTGTATCAAATGGTGGACATCATCAATCTTGTGTCAATGGCACACCGAGGGAAGTCGCTGGCGATGTGGAGGTTGAGGTGTAAACGCCGAGGACACATGGTTGCTATTTCTTCACCCAAAACCCTTTATTTCACCATACGTTCCACGTTACTACCCTCACAGTCTCGTTCCCTTCCATTCCTACGCTAGCATACTGCGGGTCTCTGAATGTACGACGCGCATGATCTTACGAATCCTCAGTCCTATAGCTCTTTGCACCGCACGTATAACAACGCCGACCCTCTGACACCGAATCTCGAGGCAGAATCTCTTACATCCGTCTAGAAATTAACAAACACTATGTATGCGGTATGGGGCTCATTGGATGGAGCGTATCCTCAATTATCACATCGTAGTATCAGTTGCATCAAATGTCCCTGGCTTGCCCGCCCGATCTACCCGGCCTAACCTGGTGGTCCGGACGTTGCGCGCCAACCTGCCAACCAGTCTCTCCTTCGAACTGGCCTCGTTGGACTTTTTGCACGAAGAGGATGGATTTCTGATGGAACTAAGAGTCCGGTGTCGCCACGTGCACTCAGCGGACCTGTTATAGCACGAGGATTATTAACGATGAGCCTAGGAGGAGGTAGAGAAAACATACGAATATCGCTCGTTGTGTCATCTGAATGGTCATCAGAATCTGCCTCCACATCTCCATCCATGTCAGAAGGTGACCCCAACTGGTACGGTCTCCCGTAAAGACCCTGAAGTACGGCTTTGGCATTGAGCCGCTCGCTGGGCTGGGGTTTCCAACACAATTCCAGTACTCCCCATATAGTATCTGTGAACAATACTCCTTTCCTTCCTTGAGGTCTTTCAGGGCGTTCACCACGCAGGATGCGGGGAGCGGGGACCTTGGATGGAGCAAACGGCGCTTCCCCGCTGAGAATTTCGTATATCACCATCCCCAGTGCATAACAATCCGATTTCCTTGTCGCATGAGCCCCCTTCAAACCGAACGCTTCCGGGTCGAGGAGTTCTGGGCTCATCCATGGAATCGTGCCACCCCAGACGGGTGGGGATGTATCAGGTGACTGGTCCGAGGCTATCGTGACTAGACTGAAGTCTGATATACAGGCGCGACCACTGTGGCTGATCAGAACGTTCGCCTCGGGTTCGGATGAGCTAGTATGAAGGAGGGTGACTGTGGGGTCTGTGCACGTACCCCTTTGAGATCTCCGTGCAACACTCCCTGGTCATGCATATAGATCAACCCCCTAGTGACGTCTCTCAACTACCGTAATCACACAACTATCAGTGAGGTGCAAAGGTCCCTGAACGAGAAACCTACAAGCTTCAGCCGATTCACATCGGAATTCGCCTTCACAAACTCGTTTATGTTCCCATTCCACATCCACTCCGATACCATCACGAAACGATTCTTAGTCATTGTCACGCCTAACAGCGGCAACACGTTCGGATGACGAAGAGTATTCCACACCATGACTTCCTTGCAGAACCTCTGTACATACCACTGTCAATTCATTGATAGATGCAACAAGTGGAGGACAACCCACTTTTCTAACCCGCTCCGAGTCACTCTTGAGGTTCACCTCCAATACCTTGGCAGCAACCTCCTGGCCATTATGTCTGCCCTTCCACACATCCGTAAATCCACCATGGTATAGCGGCAGTTCCGATTGGTCGTAACAAATCGGAATTTGGAGTGATTTCGGAAGCAGGGCGTGGCAGCCACAAATCGTGTATAGAGCGTGTAAACACCTCCTACGGACCTGTTGTGGGAGACTACCCAAGCTATCCAATGCCTAGCCGACAGAGGACGGAAGTGTTAGTGGGAGTCAACCAACCCGCTCATCGGAGGTATATAAAAGTATATGCACTTACTTCGCTTATCACGTCAATGAAGGTCTGGGCATCATCTCCAGAGAGACCTTCAACCTCCTTGGCCTTATCGCAGTCAGAGAAAATGGATTTTATCAGGGAGACGCGCTCGTGGGTGGAAAGGCTACGGCTAATCAACGGTTCCCGGGCTTGAGGGTTGCTAGGCTGTGGCCTCCTGGGGGTTTGAGTTGCGACCTCCTGAGGTCCTTCCTGTGGTGACCTGGCAACCCGAGGAGACGGTGCGCCTGGGCGGCTTAATGGCCCAGAGGTAGTTTGCTGCTTGCGGAACTGTGGCGGAACTGAGGTGGGGAGGTGGGGGGGCATAGTGGTCGGCTTTTCCAACGGTTTATTTTCTTCGAAAATGATTCTGCCCACTGGAAAGAATGAGGTCCTGAGGATCCGTTTGTGGTAGGGGCTGACCTCCACTTTCGTCCACCACAATATGCGGCCGCTTTATAGCCAGTATGGATGAGGTGTCGTCCGAATCCCCTGCCTGTCCAAAAATGAGACTTTGGAGTTTTTTCATCTGCGGACTACCTACCGCACGACGAATCTCCATCAGATCTTGGTGGTGCATCAATACAGATTTGGCATCGGATTCCTTCTGTTGGGGGGATAAATGATCAGGTAGTGAAATGGAGAAGGGTATTACCTAAAATACGTAATCCGCAATGGTATCCCAGCAGTCATATTCCTCAGCCTGGAGGAAATTTTCAGGGTGGAAACGAAAACGTACGGCAAGAACCATACAAGTGGTGTGCTCGGAACAACGGTACCTGGCTCAGACCCAGTGCCCTCCGTGATGGGACCCAGCTGTCTCCCGAGGCCCTTATTGCCACTCGTCGTAAGCTCAGCACCAGATTGCACTGTCAATTTCGGAGAGGCCCCCTCTCGGTTGTCCCCCGATCCGAGATCGTGTGGTCCCGCGCCGGCCCGAATCTCCTTGGGGAATGTTCTAAAGCGCATAGTATAGTAGCGAATGAACACGCGTTGATTAAATTCAGTGGGGGCGTCCCTCGCGTCCTGTGGCCCGTGGTTAGTATTGGGTTGGTATTCACCGTGCCATTCCCATCCCTCCTGAAAATGGGGGGATTCGGACATCCGAGTGCAGCAGGGACTGGGGTCATGGGGAGGAGGCCTATTCGAATACGCCACCATCGCAAAGTCCTTGGTCACATCGAAACCAGTTACGAGAACGGGTCGGGCGTTCTTCCCATCCGGTTTCTCACGGGCGAGCTGAACCCAAGATTTGTAGTCGCGTCTAATGCATTTTTCAAACGGAGGTTTCAGCCGATCCGGATAATCCTTTCGACGCCTTTCGCCCGTTGTTACCAGTGCTGCACCACGATCCCCTGTGAGGTTGAATGAGAAACATGTGCCAGGTTCCAGGGTGGGCGTGGGTGGCAGACTCTCGGGTACGGCGGGGGGTGGTTCAATGGGTAGGACGTGCAGGGGGGTAAATCTATGATAAACACCACGAAGCAACCCGATCTTTTGAATGGTTGGCGTATGAAGGCAGCCAGGCTCGGCGGGTACCGGAGACTCAACCTCCAATTGCTCGAGTTCATTGGGTTCGCAAAATCTCCGCCACCCCCCCGGGGAACCAGTGGGGATTAACAAATGAAATCGTCCTTTACTGATATAGCCCACATCACCGATGTCGGGTGCGGAGGTAGGTTGCCTAGAGGTTGTGGGTTCCGAATCTTCAGACATTATCCGCAGAAATTGGCAAGACAACATGCTACCATAGGGCATGACCGCACTTATGGATGTCCATTTCTCTGTTAAGGAAAGCTCGAGCGTCAGGAAGTGGGCGCGACATGCGAAAGACGGGTCCAAACGCTCACTTCTTGTATATCTTCCATTCTGGTGGGCGTTGGTATGGCATGAGGGTCCCTGGGGAGTAAATGATGGAGGGTAGATGGTGGGTGGAAGTTGAGAAAGCGCCGATACTTCCTGATTTACGAGCCGTTCCCCGAATCGATAACCCCGGTATGTATCTGACAGGACTGTCTCAGGGACAAACTAGTGCAAACAATGCCGTGTTGCCCATCGCCAGTCCGAGAATGTCGACCGACATCCATCTCTCCGTTTCATCACTTTGTCTGATTCTCAGGCTACCACTACAGACCTTTTGTTGGGCGTCAAGCCCTGCGGTTGTACCCTCATCATCACCAGAAATGGCGCAACTTCCGCCTCAACTTCAAGTGGGAGCTCGGGAGCAAATAACTGTCCATCTCGACCCAAAATGGTGCGCTGACCACGTTTGGTGACGGCGGGAGCACCGACGATAGCCTTACATCATAGTCTCCACTCTGCCCTCAAAGAATTCTTCGATCCGCTGAGGTCCAATAACTCACGCACCGACTTCTTTGCCATGTACCGTAGGGAATCTGGAGAGTTTGACCGGGGTTACGCGAGGAAATATGACGACTTGAACACATTTCTTATCTTCGTCAGTCGTCTGATTTCGTCCTCGGTATTGAACGTTTGAACACTGAACCTAGAGGTATGCAGGCCGGTCTGTTCTCTGCAATCAGTGCAGCATTCGTCGCCATTGTCCAACCAAAGCTTGAACCGGATCCGAACGAGATGACCGCCGCTTACCTGCAAGTCCTCATCCACACCATGAACAACTCGCTCTTCCCCGACGTAGACCCCAGCTCTGTTGCCTGGACCGGTCCCCCTCCCGAAATTGTCACCGTCCAGTCATTGCTCTATGCATGTCTCGCAACTTCGCTCCTCGCTGCGTTTCTCGCGATTCTCGGGAAACAATGGGTCAACCGCTATTTCCGGAATCGCCGAGGTTCTGCTGTTGACAAGAGTCGAGACAGGCAGCGGAAGCTGGATGGACTCAAGAGTTGGCGCTTCTACTTGGTCATCGAGACCATCCCAGTGTTGCTCCAACTCGCGTTGCTGTTGCTCGGGGGCGCCCTGTCACGATATCTCTGGACGATCGACCGCAACGTCGCCTGGGTCATCCTCAGCTTCACGCTCTTCGGGATCGCCTCATACGTCTTCTTCACTCTCGCTGCGGCGCTCTACCACAACTGCCCCTACCAGACACCATCGTCCATTCTCATCCGAGATCTCACCAGATATCTGGCACATAGTGACTCCACCTTTGCCTGCTCGCTGCAGTCTTGGTTGACATCCTGTGTTCGCCTCTATTCCCGCTCCGTGATGGAGCTCAGGCGAGCTCTCAGGTGCCTTCGCCCCGGAGTTCGCAGCGCGCTACAGAACCTTGGTTGCGTTTCAGGTGTACCGGAAGGCATGGGACACGTACCACTCACTATCGTGGAACCACCCACCTGGTTCTTCGGGGAGACCTTCATCGACTGGAAGACCTGCAAGGCAGATACACGTTGTATCTCTTGGATGCTCGATTCTGCAACCGGCAGCGACGTCATCTTTTCCACAGCCCGTTTCGCTGCAGATACGACTCTGTACCCTGAGATCGCGCATGTCCTCTCACCCCGCGTTCTTGTGAACCATTTTCTCGGGTGCCTTTCGTATGGGCGAGTGATTCCTGACAAGTTGGAGCACGCGAGCGTGATCGGGATGGCCCTGGCATCGGTACTCAGTATTCAATTCTGCGTAGGGCTTGGGGGGGATGATCTCCAGCACCTCAGCGACAGCATTCACCGTTACGCCAACTCGGCATCCGAATCCGAGCCAAAATTCTTGCCGGGCGTGGACATCCTCAGAATCGTTTCGCAGACCCCGGAGCCTGTGCAGAGTGGAAGTTTCCAGAAATGGGACATCTTCTCCAATGTTTCCGACGATCTTCCCACCACAGATAAACTCTGTTTGAGCAGGACGGTACTCCAGACTGTCTGGCGGTGGAGGCGGATTCAGCGCCCCTCCACCACGGTATTCGACCTCGGGGCGATAGATTTGTTCTGTAAGGGATTGATGGCAAACGGCGGTCATACTCTCCCCGCTCTCAAGGCGAACTGTTTCCTCATCCTGGCCATCTCCCTGGGACACCAAGTAGGTGACATTAGCGCCCTGTTTATCCCCAACAACGAGTGCGTGATTTCCCCACTATTTCTAGTAATTTCACTCATCAAGTGGTAGTGGTGTGTTGCGGACAGTGATCGACCTTTTCCATCAACAATTTCTATTATCAATCAGAGAGGGGAACGCTGGCCAACGCGCTCTAACTTTGGTCCTATCTGCATTGGTTCACCTTGACCCATTCCAAGTCACGGGCGCTGGAAAATGGGTTTTTTTGTGGATCACCGAAATTCTCAACTCCAAGTACCCAGAGGACGCACGCTACCGGATGGCCGGCCAGGTGGTGCAACTGCTAGGGAACCATTTCTGCTCCATGGACCCGGAGCACCCACTCGATATGCAACCCACTTGGATCCCCCCCCTCGTAGACTTCTTGCTACTGTGCGAGAAGTTCTATACCACAGATTCCCCACCATACCCAGGGACCATCGCCCTCTGCATTCTATCGATCAGTCCGGGATCCGCTCATCTCGGCACAACGATTTTACCCATCCTCACTTCGACATTATCACCAACCCACCCTCTCCAATTGCGCAGTTCGGCCCTGAAGATCTTCCATAGGTTCATTTCCGGGTGGTTCTCTTCACAGATGGAGAATGTTCCAGACAAGGATCTCGATGAGCTTCTTCAAGCAGTCGGCGACCCGTTCCAGTTCACCTCGGATCCTCCTCTCGATGACCGGCAACCTATGGACACAGCTAATTATAATCCCATGTTGGCCGTGGTCGTCCTAATCGGATTCGCGTCGTCGGACCTGTGGCGAAACCACCTCCGCCGTTCCAATTTCACCTCGTGCGAAGAGATTGTTTCCACAGAGGAAGGCTTGAGGGCTGCGTTCAGATCGATGTCTGCTACGGCAGCCCATGTGTGGCCAGAGTTCCTTTCCAACCCCTCAAAGGTCACCGCAGCCATCAGGCGCCTTGAAGAGCTTCAGTGTTCGAGCACGGCTGGAGTCGTAGCCGCGTGGGCCCAGACTGCTGGTGCTTCCTGCGGCCAGGATTTAGAACACCCACGTGGCTACACTACGCGGAAGGAGGGGGTTGGTTTGGAGGAGGGAGAGAAGGCAATGGACATCAGGTTGGGACGTTTTGTAGCAGCCACACGGTCCATGGACCATGGGTGTCATTATCCACAGAATTGAGCCCTGCGCGGATGATAGGTGTAATTGTAATTGCTTACTTCAGATTTGTGCGTGAACCGCTAGCATCACGATCTCCCATCAGCTTTGGGTCCAGCTGGGATCACGAATCTCCCTTCCTCACCACGGACGACTTCTCTATTCTTCTGTACACTACTTACGGCGTCTTCGACAGCGCTGGGGAAGAGCTCAAGCGCTCAGGGGGCTAACGGAGCTCGGTGCTGGGGAAATGGATTTATTGTGTTACCTATCCCGTTTCCGTTGTGCCGGGACACTTTCAGAAGTTCACCAGTGGAGAGAGCCGGTGTAACAGTATACATTGTGCAAGCGGCCAATGCGAACGGCGTGCAGAGCCATGGACAATCACCGAAACCGAACCGGATAAGCGCTAGGATTTTCGTGGCACTGTGCTTGCACCCTCATCATCGTCAGATCTTCAGATATGGCGCAGCTTCCTCCTCAACTTCAAGGTGGAGCTCAAGAGCCAGTGGCCGTCCAGCTCGACCCAAAATGGTGCGCTGACCTCATTTGGTGATAGCCAGAGCGTCGACGATAATCTTTCACCAGTCTCTACTCCGCCCTCAAAGAATTCCTCGATCCGCCCAGGACCAGTGACTCGCGTGCCGACTTTTACGCCGTGTACCGTAGGGAATCTGGAGAGTTTGACCGGGATTATGTGAAGAAGCATGACGAAGACTTGAACACGTCCCTTATCTTCGTCAGTCGTCT
>Ga0307515_10015970_pt1 | contig 13788 bp, 2 predicted proteins | sample 17_EM_MG_FD_194513 | JGI IMG/M metagenome (GOLD analysis project Ga0307515, IMG submission 194513) | Populus trichocarpa ectomycorrhiza microbial communities from riparian zone in the Pacific Northwest, United States - 17_EM | ecosystem: Host-associated > Plants > Roots > Unclassified | place... | reverse complement strand
TTAATATAAAAGGTAATAGAGTGTATTGTAACGGACGCTTTAAGTACAATATTATAACTACTCGGAGAAGAGTTGGAAGAAGCTAGTTAGTTAATTTAAGCACGGTCTAGGATAGAGCCAGTAGAACTATATAACGAGAAATAGTAGCTAAGGTTATATAATATGCTACGTGTTAAACGAGAGGAATAAGAGGGACTTATATACCTTATGTATAAGACGTATATTATATATAAGAAGGATTTTATAGGAGTACGGTTATGTATTTAAGGACCCTTAATCCCTACCTAGATAGTTCCTTCCTTGTAATAATTCTTAGAATATAATTAAAGTTAATCTATTAGGCAACTACTCCACTAGTTATTATTACGTTGTTAACTCTATATTTGTATTTCCTATATACCTAGCCTAATAATAAGCCCATTATAGTTCTTACTACAAGGTTCCATTATATAATTACTACCTAGTTACGGTATTAAATACAGGAAGTTAAATAATATGCTACTAAAAGCAGCCACTATAACGCTATTAACGGCGGCAACTACTTTAAGGTTAGGTGACACTAGTATAGCAGATACTAACTTATAGCAACCTATAACGGTTAAATAGTTATAAGAGATAGTTAACTAGTTAACGGAAAATAACGTAGTATTTAAAACTAGGATTAATAGGATAGGCGTAGTAAAGGTTAAGTTACTATTAATTAAAAGATTCTTAGGAGAGAGATCGAAGCTTAAGGGATTCCTTATATAAATGTACTTTAAGGTCGCATAGAAAGGAGCTAAGCTAGCAATACCTATAGATTAAATAGCGTACGCAGGATTATTCTTAACAGGAAGAGTACTTAAATAGTTTAAGCCTTACCTTACAGAAATCTAAGTAAATAGAATAATAACTATAAACTAAGAGGTACGGTTTATGTTCTTAAGCTAAAATAGATTTGTAGAATAACTTACGCAAATATTTAGAGACCTAGAGGCAGTAACTATAGCGGAAAGAAAACTCTAAGATATTACGTAATAAACCTTAGTAATTAAATATATAATGCAGTTTTAGACACTAGTAATGTAAGTAAAGTAGAACAATAGAGCGCTTATAGTATAGTATAAATAGGGACTTAAGGCTAAAGTCTAGGACGTAATTATTCTAATAGAAGATGCGGACACCCTACGGGATTTAATAGATTAAGCGATTAAGATTAATAATTAGATCTACTAAAGGAAACAGACTAAGAGAGGTTAAAATGGAGTTTTATAGTTATATAGGACGCGGAGTATATAATAACTAAGGCTAAGTTAGAAACTATAGTATAGCGTAAAGCTAATAGACCTAAGTGGTACTAAAGAAGCCTATAGGAGATAGAGTAAAAAACCGTAGAAACCTAGAGGTTAAGGATTTAGTAATTATAGGACTAAGAAGCTAAGGCTAAACTAGAGATCTTAGCAGTAGAAGATATTTAGGCGGACTCTATAGCAAAGTTAGTGGTTTAGAGATAGGGCTTATATAAATTACGGAAAATAAAGTCATTTTATAAGGGATTGCAAAGATAGTTAGAGTTACTATGTAATAAAGGGAATTAGACTAATAGTAGAAGACATATACGTATAAAGGAATAATAGTATACTACGAGGAACAAAAGAATATTTAATTAGAAGTTTTACGTTTTGTTATAATAACGCATACTAAATTTATAAAGACGCTAAGTATGGCGTAAGCTATTAGCTATAAGAGCCAAAATCTATAAAGTATAGAGGAACTAACGAACTAGTTTACAAATTGGATATTAAGGATAATAAATTTAATGTAGGCGAAACATTCTATAACGATAAGGTAATAAGGGCGGTTTACTAGGAATGTATAAACCTTAGAGATATTATATAAGAGGTAGAGGATAATTCCACTATAGAATAGGGAACATTAGTAGGGATTAAGACCCCACTAGATATAATGTCTATCGCTTTATAAGATAAAAGGAAGAGTATCCTATAGAGACTAAGCAAGTAAACAACTACTAGTGCTACTTTATTACTTAATAAAGGCAAAAGGCTAAAGGCTTAAGATTCTTAAGACGAGATAAGAGATAACCAAGATTCTTAAGATAAGATAAGGTAAGCTTAAGGACCTACAATAAATAGAAACCGGTAGCTTAGTTTAAAGATATATAAATAAGCTTAGGATAGAGTTTCCTATAGGTATAAGATTCTTAAGATGAGATAAGTAAGATTTAAGACTCTTAAGATAAGATAAGAATACCTAAGCCTAGTTAGACTAAGGCAGGAGCTAAGCTTAAGTTAGAAGTAAGCTTAGGATTAAAGAATCTAAGGGACTAAAGATTTAGAGAATAAATAAGAACACCTATAGATAAGAGGTAAGGAGCTTCTTTATAGATTAGAGAATCTATAATATAAATAGTAATTAGATTAGGAGATAGATATATAGACCTAGAGGACTTACTAGGAGAATATAGTGTTTAGCCTAAAGATTAAAAGGTTAATACCGAGATTAATAAGTAGGAAAACCTTAAGGATCTACTTATAAGATATAAAAGAAAAGAAACTATAGAGGAGTTTAGAGCAAGAATTACCTTATAGCAAGAGCAGAAACTAGATAAGAGATTTAGTATATTAGGATATATAAAGGATAGAGCACTAATATAAAGAATTACTAATAGGCCTAGAATAGGCATACTAAGAGCTAAGTGGCTTACTAAACTAAAATAAGAAGAGGATTTAGGGATTTTAACTAGGTTTAAAGAACAATATATAAAGGGCTATTATAATATAGTAATAAGAAGATACTTCCTTATAGATAAGCCGTATACACTCTAGTAGCTATACTAAAAGTAGTATAGGTAAAGGCACAACGATAAGTGGAAAAATTTCTATATATAGCTAGATAAAAAAGTTATCTAAGACCACCTAATTATAGAGAAGGCTATAAATTACATTAAAGGAGCCTTAATTATAATATTAAAAGATCTAGAGGAGTGATTAGAGGACTAGAGAAGTAAAAGGCAAATCTTAGTACCTATAAACAAAGTCACAACGCTTAGATTAACGTAAGAGAGGTTTAAACTTAAGGATAAAGACGAGCTAAGAGTTAACCTAAGATACTAAGTATACTATACATTAGTATAGATCGCATGCGTGGATAATATATATAATATATATAAAGCACCTAAAGATAAGAACCGGAAGTACTTAGTAAGGATATATTAGGCACTAGATAAGGCAAAATATAGGAACGCTAAGTATATATATAGTTGGTACCTAGTAGAAGTGTAAACCTAAGGGGACTTAATACTTTAACTAGGAAGATTTTTTACGGAAGAATACCTAGACGGATAATAGTAGTAGAAATGCCTAGAGAATATATATTTATAGTATATTAAAGACAAAAAGCGAACTAAGTATTAGCCTAAGTTGGATTAAGTATAAATAGGATTAAGTAGCTAATAGTTAGGAAAAGTAGAGGCCTATAGAACCAGAAGGAGCTAGTAGTAGAGCTTTAGACCCTTAAAGGAATTTAAGGATAACACCTAAATTTATAAGTTAAGTGGTAAGATTAACAGTTTAAAGTATTAATAGATAGTGGAGTAATAAGGAACTATATCTTACTAGTAGCAGTTAAAAGAATAAGATTACCTTATAAATAAAAGGAGTACTTTTACCTATTATAACGGAACCTTATAGCAAGAACTACGGTAGGCTTGTTATTGGGCTAGGTGTATAGGAAATGCAAGTATAAAAGTTAACAACGTAATAATAACTGGTGGAGTGGTTGCCTAATAGATTAACTTTAATTATATTCTAAGAATTACTATAAGGAAGGAACTATCTAGGTAGGGACTAAGGGTCCTTAAATATATAACCGTACTCCTATAAAATCCTTCTTATACGTAATATACGTCTTATATATAAGGTACGTAAGTTCCTTTCGTTCCTCTTATTTAATATGTAGCACATTATATAACCTTAGTTACTATTCCTTATTATATAGTTCTACCGGCTCTATCCTAGACTGTACCTAAATTAACTAACTAGCTTCTTCCGTTTCTTCTCTAAGTAGTTATAACATTATACTTAAAGCGTCCATAACACCATCTCCCTCCTCTTTATCTTTATCCTTAAAGATTTAAAATATCTTTAAGTTATTTACTAGAGGTATAATATCCGTTTAATTAATTTAGTTAATATTATTACTTATTATACCTAAAGCAATTTCTTCTTCACACGCCTAACGTCGTGCTCGCACTATTACTACAATATTATCTCTTAGTGAGATTATACCGTCTCCGTATTCTCGCTGTTCGAAAAAGGGGTTAGTCTATGTTACGTTGGTGAGTCTATCTTTATAACAACCGTCCTCTTATTTAAAGTGCACTAAAGCGAATATTCGTTCGTCCTATGACGTTCGCTCTACCTTTAATACTAAATATACGCGACCTATAACTCTTAATAGTCGTCTAGTTCCCTAATTAATTTATCTTAGGGTTTTATGTTTAATCTACTACTATATAGCTAGATAGTAAACCGTCTTAAGCCCTTACTAAGTTAAAACGTTCTTATAATACGGAATAGAAGGCTCTAGATACTTAGATTACGGCATCTACTTATCTGCTTTATCTTAAGAAGGTTTATAAAAAGGTTTATTTTAAGGAGTAGAAACTTATAGAATAAGGTTTATAGAAACTTAATAATAAAAGAACGGATTCTCTTTTAACAGAGAAGGAAATAGATCTAAATAGCTTGGCAACTACTCTTCTTGGGTCCCCCTTAGGTAACTTATTCTTTGGCGATCCTTCTTTATTAATACTACCTAACCTAATCTCTTCTAATACTCCTATACCTTTCCTATAACATTCTTTAAATTTTCTAATAGCTCCTAGGTAGTCTTATTATAGCCTATCCACTTAACCTTATACTATATTTTATTATTAATATCCTTATAACTAACGATCTTTAAAACTTACTATTTGTTTTCTTCCTATCCTCTATACGTATCTACTTTATAAACTAGTAGCTTAATATTCCTATATATTGGCTCTAGCATTATAATATACTATATAGGGTAGATCTTCATTTTAGCTAGTAGGTTTAACTTAAACGTAACTAGTAAAATCCTTTACGTAATTTTAAAAGGTCCTAGTCTAACATAGTTTAACTTCTTGCTTAGTTATTAACTCTTGAAATTTTTGTATAGTAGCTATACTTTATCTCCCTCCTTAAGATCTGGTTCCTTAGATCTCTTAGCATTATAGTACTTTTTTATTCTCTTTTATACTTTCTTTGCTAATTCTATAAGGTCTATATAAAGATTTATTAACGTCTTTATTCTCTCTTTAGCTGTACTACTTATTTTCTTTACTTACTATAGTAATAACGATGTTCTTAGCTTATATCTATAATTTGCCTTAAATAGTAATATACCTATTCCTTCTTAAGGTGTTATATTATATGCAAACTATATAACTAGTAATAGTAATACCTAATTATTCTATGCATAATTAATATAATGCCTTAGATACTACTCTAGTGTCTAATTTAGTCTTTCTATTTAACCGTCTATCTATAAATAATATACGGTGGAAGTTACTACTTAAACTCCTTACTCCGCCAAGAATACCTCCTAAAATGCTGCTATAAATCTTAAATCTCTATCTAATATAATTTTGCTTAGTGCTCTATATCTTATAAATACTTCTTTAACGTAGATTCTAGCAATATCCTCCGCTAAGATTTCTTCTATATATGCTATAAAGTATCCCCACTTTATAAGCTTATCTACTATTACTAAGATCGCGTTATAATCTTGCCCGGTAATAGGATCTCTTAACTTTAGCAACTTAATAATAAAGTCCCACGATATAACCTCTTATAGTCTCTCTAGTATTTTAATAGGTTATAGCCCTCTATATGGCTTATACCTCGTTAGTTTATTCCTTTAGCAATCTAGACACTCTTTAGTAACCTTTTTGGCTATCCTTTAGATTCCGTTAATAATATACTCCTCCTAGAGTCTTAATACTAAGCCTATAGCTCCATTATGTCCTTAAGTTAGTCCCTTATAAAAGTCCTCCATAAACTACTCTGCTATACTTCTTGGGATATACTTCGCTTCTTAGTTTTCGTATATATCCAACTATAGATCTTCTAGCTATACTTCTAGAATTCTTTACGCCTAAAAGCTCTCTAGTGTCTTATAGACTTTCTCTAACTTATCGTCTTCTTAAGTTATTATAATCTTTAGGTAATTATACCTAATTAATCTATTTATATCTTTTCGCAATAAAGCCCCTAATAGCTTCCTATTATTTTATAGTTTAGCTTTACGGCTTAAAGCGTCTACCTATATATTGTCTATACCCTTAATATACTAAATCTCGAAATAGTATTCTATAAGCATCTCTGCCCATCTAACCTATCTTTAGTTAAGTTCCTTTGTTATTAGGAATCCTATTAGGTTCTTATAATCCGTCTTAACTATAAATGGTTTTTTTATACCTTATAAAAATACTTTCTATTCCTTTAATGCTATAACTATACCTAATAACTCCTTATTATAGATGTTATAGTTTAACTCTAGTAATATTATCTTTTAACTGTAATATACCACTAGGTGCTATCTATCTTAATATTTTTGTATAAAGTATACCCCTAGTATATAGTCTAATATATTTATCTCTATAACCGTCTCTAGTCTTAGTTAATAAATTTTAAGAACTGGCTCCTAGGTAAATAACTCCTTAACTTTTTTAAAGAGTTCTCTTTATTCCTCTTCCTATACCTATAGTTCTTCTTTCTTCGTTAATCGCGTAAACGGCTTAATATCTTTTAACTATTGTGCTATAAACCTCCTACAGTAATTGTAAAACCTTAGGAACGATCTTAACTATATAACATTTTCTAGTTTTTACCAATTTACTATAGCCTTAATCTTCTTTAGATCTATGCTAAGTTAGCCTAGTTTAATAATAAATCTAATAAAATCGGTCTTCCTAGTAAAGAACTCGTATTTCTTAATCGCTACTAGTATCTGTTCTTCTTATAGTCTCTTTAAGACCTATTTAACGTATTCCCTGTGTTCTTCCTTAGTTATTAAGTAGATAATAATATTATTAAAATATACTATAACAAATTTATTTAAGTGTTCTCCTAATATATTATTAATACGCTTCTAGAACGTTACTAGTGTGTTTATAAGCCTAAATTGTATAACTAATAGTTTATATAGTCCTTCCTTTAACCTAAAGGCTGCCTTTTATTTATCGCCTTCCTTAATCCTAATCTAATGGTACGCCCATCTTAGATCTATCTTTATAAAGATTTGCGCGTTACCTATTCTATCTTAGATTTCGCTAATTAAGGGTAAAGAATACCTATCCTTTCTAGTAATACTGTTTAACTATCTATAGTTAATATATAGCCTTAGTTTGCTATTCTTCTTTAGTATAAATAGTACTAGATAACCTACTAATAACTACAATGGTCTAATATATCCCTTTTATAGGTTTTCCTAGATAAACTCTTTTAACGCTCTACCTTCTTCTTTAGTAAGCTTATAGATTGGAAAGAACTTTAGACTTATTCCTAGTTCCAACTCTATTTTATAGTCCCATACTATATACTTTAATAGCTTTTTACTTTCTAGTGACTATAGTTTCTTGCCATACTTATAGTATCTCTTTAGTATATAACTTAGTCCTTTTTCTATTTCTTTATAGGTCGCTCCTACTTAGTACTATACTAACTTAGCTTATTATCGCATTTTATAGTATTAAGTATCTCTAATATTGACTTAACCTATAATCTAATTAATCCTTAGATTATATTCCTGTAACTAAGGCATGCCTAATACTGCCTTATCCCGTCCCAATAGTAGGATATTAAAAGACATCTTAATTCGTCTTCCTTTAATAGTTATTTAAATAGGTCTTGTTTTAAGATTAATAATCCCTCCTCTATAGGTTATTAGATCTCCTAAAATTGTAACTAATAGGTAAAGTTCCTCCTTTTACCTATAAGGTAATCCTATCCTTCTAACTACTACTAGCGAGATATAGTTTCTCATTACTCTACTATCTATTAGCGCTTTAAACTGTTAATCTTACCACTTAACTTATAAATTTAGGTGTTGTCCTTAAATTCCTTTAAGGGTCTAAGGCTCTACCACTAGCTCCCCCTAATCCTATAGGCCTCTACTTTTCCTAACTATTAGCTGCTTAATCCTATTACACTTAGCTCGCTCTTTAGCCAATATCTAGTTTGTTTCTTATCTTTAATATACTATAGACACGTATTTTCTAGGCATTTCTACCACTGTCGTCCGTCTAAGCATTCTTCTATAAGGAATCTTCCTAGTTAAAGTACTAAACTCCCTTCCTCTTAAACCTCTACTAGATGCTATCTATATATATATTTAGCATTCCTATACTATCGCTCGTCTATTATCCAGTATATCCTTATAAAGTATTTCCAATTCTTTTCCTTCGGATTCTTATATATTTTGTATATGTTGTCTATATACGCAATCTATAATAACGTATAGTATACTAGGTACTTTAGGTTAACTCTTAGCTCGTCTTTATTCCTAAGTTTAAACCTCTATTATGCTAATCTAAACGTTATAACTTTATTCGCAGGTACTAAGATGCGCCTCTCGCTTCTCTAGTCCTCTAAACATTCCTCTAGATCCTTTAACGTTATAATTAAGGCTCCTTTAATGTAATTTATAGCCTTTTCTATAATTAGGTAGTCCTAGATAACTTTCTTATCTAACCATATATAGAAATCTTCCCACTTATTATTGTGCCTTTGCCTATATTACTTTTAGTATAGCTACTAGAGTATATACGGCTTGTCCGTAAGGAAGTATCTTCTTATTACTATATTATAATAGCCCTTTATGTGTTGTTCTTTAAACCTAGTTAAAATCCCTAAATCCTCTTTATCTTCTAGTTTAGTAAGCCACTTAGCTTTTAGTATGCCTACTTTTAGCCTATTAGTAATTCTTCGTATTAGCGCTCTATCCTTTATACGTCCCAATATACTAGATCTCTTATCTAGTTTCTGTTCTTACTATACAATAATTCTTTATCTAAACTCTTCTATGGTTTCCTTTAGTTTGCGCCTTACGCTCTAATCCTTAAAGTTTTCTTACTTCTTAATCTTAGTATCAACTTTTTGATTTTTAGTCCGAACACTATATTCTACTAATAAGTCTTCTAGGTTTATATATTCGTCTCTTAGTCTAATTACTGTTTACCTTGCAGATTCTTTAATCTATAAAGAAGCCTCTTACCTCTTACCTAGGGGTGTTCTGATTCGTACTCCGAATTCTTAACCCCTTAGATTCTTTAATCCTAAGCTTACTTCTAACTTAAGCTTAGCTCCAGCCTTAGTCTAACTAGGCTTACTTAGTGTTCTTATCTCATCTTAAGAGTCTTAAATCTCACTTATCTCGTCTTGAAAATCTTATACCTATAGGAATCTCTATCCCGAGCTTATTTATATATTCTTAAACTAAGCTACTACTCTGCTCTATTAGTTTTCGTCTATTATAGGTCCTTAAGCTTACCTTATCTTATTTTAAGAATCTTGGTTGTCTCTTATCTCGCTATAAGAATCTTAAGCCTTTAGCCTTTTGCCTTTATTAAGTGCCGAAGTGGTTCGCTGTCCTACTTCTCTTACGTCTTATAAAGCGATAGACATCGTGTCTAATAGGGTCTTAATCCCTGCTAATGTTCCCTATTCTATAGTGGAATTATCTTCTACCTCTAGTATAATATCTCTAATAGCTACATATTCCTAGTAAACCGCTCTTATTACCTTATTGTTATAAAATGTTTCGCCTATATTAAATTTATCGTCCTTAATATCCGATCTATAAACTGGTTTATTAGTTCCTCTATATTCTATAGGTGTTAGCTCCTATAGCTAATAGCTTACGCCGTACTTAGCGTCCTTATAAATTTGGTATACGTTATTATAACAAAACGCAAAACTTCTAATTAAATATTCTTTTGTTCCTCGCAGTATATTATTATCCCTCTATACATATATATTGTCTACTAGTCTTATACCTTTTACTATATAGTAACTCTGCCCACTTCTACAGTCTTTAATATAATAACCCTATTTTCCGCAATTTATATAAGCTCCTTCTTTAAACCATTTTTCTTGCTATAGAGTCCGCCTAAATATCTTCTACTATTAAGATCCCTAATTCGGCCTCTGCTCCTTAGACCTTTAATTACTTAATCCTTATCCTCTAGGTTTCTATAGTTTATTACTCTATCTCTTATAGGCTTCTTTAGTACCACTTAGGTCTATTAGCTCTACGCTATACTATAGTTTTTAACTTAGCTTTTATCGTTATGTACCTTACGCCTTATATAACTATAAAACTCTATCCTAACCTTTCTTAGCCTATTCCCTTTAGTAGATCTAATTGTTAATCTTAATCGCCTAATCTATTAATTCCCTTAGGGTGTCCGCATCTTCTATTAGGATAATCGCGTCCTAAACTTTAGCCTTAAGTCCCTATTTATACTATGCTATAAGCGCCCTATTATTCCACTTAACTTATATTGCTAACGTCTGGAACTATATTATATACTTAATTACTAAGGTTCGTTATATAATGTCTTAGAGTTTTCTTTCCGCTATAGTTACTGCCTCTAGGTCTCTAAATATTTGTATAAGTTACTTAACAAATCCATTCTAGCTTAAGAACATAAACCGTACCTCTTAGTTTATAGTTATTATTCCGTTTGCCTAGATTTCTATTAGGTAAGGCTTAAACCATTTAAGTACTCTTCCTATTAAGAACAATCCTGCGTATGCTATTTAATCTATAAGTATTGCCAGCTTTACTCCTTCCTGTGCTACTTTAAAGTGCATTTACGTTAGGAATCCTTTAAGCTTTAATCTCTCTCCTAAGTACCTTTTAATCGATAGTAACTTAACCTTTGCTACGCCTATCCCGTTAATCCTATTTTTCAACACTGCATTATTTTCTATTAACTGGTCAATTATCTCTTATAGCTGTCCGACCGTTATAGGTTGCTATAAGTTAGTGTCTGCTATACTAGTGTCGTTACCTGACCTTAATGTAGTTCCTGCCGTCGATAGCGTTATAGTGGCTACTTTTGGTGGCATATTATTTAACTTCCTATATTAATACCGTAACTAAGTAGTGATTATATAACGGAACCTTATAGCAAGAACTACGGTGGGCTTATTATTAGGCTAGGTGTATAGGAAATGCAAGTACAAAAGTTAACAACGTAATAATAACTGGTGGAGTGGTTGCCTAATAGATTAACTCTAATTATATTCTAAAAATTACTATAAGGAAGGAACTATCTAGGTAGGGACTAAGGGTCCTTAAATACACAACCGTATTCCTATAAAATCCTTCTTATACGTGATATACGTCTTATATATAAGGTACGTAAGTTCCTCTCGTTCCTCTTATTTAATACGTAGCATATTATATAACCTTAGTTACCATTCCTCGTCACATAGTTCTACCGGCTCCATCTTAGACCGTGCCTAAATTAACTAACTAGCTTCTTCTGTCTCTTCTCCAAGTAGTCGTAACATCGTACTTAAAGCGTCCGTAACACCTATTAGTAATAATTTTAGGAGATCTAATAACCTATAGAGGAGGAATTATTAATCTTAAAATAGGACCTATTTAGTTAACTATTAAAGGGAGATAAATTAAGATGTCTTTTAATATATTACTATTAGGGAATAATAAGGTAATATTAAGAATGCCTTAGTTATAGGAATACAATCTAAAGATCGGTTAGATTATATGTTAGGTTAATATTAGGAATACTTAACGCCGTAAGATATAATAATAGGCTAAGTTAGTATGGTATTAAGTAGAAGTAACCTATAAAGAAATAGAAAAGGGGCTAAGCTATATACTAAAAAGATACTATAAGTACGGCAAAAAACTATAGTTACCGGAAAGTAAAAAGCTGTTAGAGTATATAGTATAGGACTATAAGATAGAATTAGAACTAGGAATAAGTTTAAGGTTCTTTCTAATTTATAAGCTTATTAAAGAAGAGGGTAGAGTATTAAAAGAGTTTGTTTAAGAAAATCTATAAAAAGGATATATTAGACTATTATAGTTATTAGTAGGTTATCTAGTACTATTTATATTAAAGAAGAATAGCAAACTAAGGCTATATATTAACTATAGATAGTTAAATAGCATTACTAGGAAGGATAGGTATCTTTTACCCTTAATTAGCGAAATTTAAGATAGGATAGGTAATACGCAAATCTTTATAAAGATAGATCTAAGATAGGCGTACTATTAGATTAGAATTAAGGAAGGTAACGAATAAAAGGCAGCCTTTAGGTTAAAGGAAGGACTATATAAACTATTAGTTATGCAATTCGGGCTTATAAATATACTAGCAACATTCTAGAAGTGTATTAATAATATATTAGGAGAATACTTAGATAAATTTATTATAGCATATTTTAACAATATTATTATCTATTTAATAACTAAGGAAGAATACGGGAAACACGTTAAATAGGTTTTAAAGAGACTATAAAAAGAATAGATATTAGTAGTAATTAAGAAATACAAGTTCTTTATTAGAAAGACCGATTTTATTAAATTTATTATTAAACTAAGCCGACTTAGTATAGATCTAAAGAAAATTAAGGCTATAGTAAATTAGTAAGAACTAAAGAATATTATACAGTTAAGATTATTTCTAGGGTTTTGCAATTACTATAGAAGGTTTATAGCGCAGTAGTTAAAGGATATTAAACTATTTACGCGGTTAATAAAGAAAGAAGAACTATAGGTATAGGGGGAGGAATAAAGAAAACTCTTTAAAAAAGTTAAGGAGTTGTTTACTTAGGAGCTAGTTTTTAAGATCTATTAACTAGGACTAGAGACGGTTATAGAAATAGATATATTAGACTATATACTAGGGGTATACTTTATATAGAAATATTAAGACGGATGGCACCTAGTAGCATATTATAGTTAGAAGATAATATTACTAGAGTTAAACTATAACATCTATAATAAGGAGTTATTAGGTATAGTTATAGTACTAAAAAAATAGAGAGTATTCTTATAAGGTATAGAGAAACTATTTATAGTTAAAATAGATTATAAAAACTTAATAGGATTCCTAATAATAAAGGAACTTAACTAAAGATAGGTTAGATAGGTAGAGATACTTATAGAATACTATTTTAAGATTTAGTATACTAAGGGTATAGATAATACGCGAGCCAATACGTTAAGTTAAAAGGCTAAACTATAAAATAATAAGAAGCTATTAGGGGCTTTACTACAAAAAGACATAAACGGATTAATTAGGTATAATTATCCAAAAATTATAGTAACTTAAGAAGAACTAGAAAGAGTTTATAAATTACTAAAGAGCTTTTAGGTATAAAGAATTCTAAAAGCATAGCTAGAAGATCTATACGTCAGGAAAAAATTTAGCAGCATTTTGCCAGCATTTTTAGCATTTCGCAGCATTTCGCAGCATTTAAAACAGACCATACGCATTAAGTAGCATCTAGGCAGCTATATATATATATTATATATAAAAAATTTATTTTTAGATAGACAATTGGATATAGTATATTATATAAAAAAAATTTTTATAAATTACTTATAAATTACGTAAGTTATTCTACTTCTAAAAAAAAAAGTTAAAATTTTTTTAAATATTTTTAAAAAGTAGAATAACTTACGTAATTTATAAGTAATTTATAAAAAAAATTATTATATAAT
>Ga0307515_10015969_pt1 | contig 13788 bp, 1 predicted proteins | sample 17_EM_MG_FD_194513 | JGI IMG/M metagenome (GOLD analysis project Ga0307515, IMG submission 194513) | Populus trichocarpa ectomycorrhiza microbial communities from riparian zone in the Pacific Northwest, United States - 17_EM | ecosystem: Host-associated > Plants > Roots > Unclassified | place... | reverse complement strand
CGGCCCACGCAGACTACTCCGTACACAGGGGAAACTTATAAATTTACAGGAAGAAAACCCCTGATATGTTAGGGGAGGAAAAACCCTATAAGCCACCTCAGTAGGATAAAAAACCCCAGCTTGCCATATCCGTCCGTAGCGGCGGCCCTGCGGGCCTACGGCTACGTCCTGTCCTCCTTAGATGTTTGAACTCCTTGGGAACCACTGCTTCCTTTACCAGGACATACAGTCCTTGCGATTAATTAATTGCTATACTATTATTTCCTATATCTTGGCCATCCCCTGTATACTATCTCTTGTTTGACCATTGCCATATACGCCATACCTCCTCCCCCCTAGGGCCTATTAAAGGCGTAAGGGGGATTTATCCATAAACTACCACTACACCATACCATAAGGCAGCGGGACGTGTATACCTAGGTATCTTTTATGCCTAGGCCCTAGTCACTAGGCCCTCGCTAAGGGTCACCACTCCTTAAGAGGAGACAGGAAAACCGTATGGTGTCGTCCAGGCTGCCAGGTACTTTTAGTATTCGATAGTTAATGGCAAGTAACCGCATACTCCGCGGGCGATCGCCCTAGGGGTTGGGAGGGGCCGTATATTTGCTTATTGCTTATTGCTCGTTCGCATTCGCTCATTTATCAATATAAGAGGTCGTTAATGCTTTCTATTGGGGGTTGGGGGATGCTATTAAGTGCCATGCATCTATATTGGATCGTACAGGTGCCTTAATAGGAGAATAGTGTTGCTGTTATCGTAAGGGGCACTTAGTAGTGGTTTTCGAGATCTCACCATCCTATATGAAAATTTTTTACTACCGCCCATAATACTTATAACCACCACCACTAGGTCGTATCGCACGCTGTGCAACGTCTTTGCGTTGGCTCTAAGTCTAAAACTTAGGTTCGTAGCTGTTACCACGTACAGGTGCAAAGTCCGTTTTTGACGGCCACGTAGTAAATATATAGTTGGGCCGCTTCTTTAATATTAATATTCTTATAATATAGGATTAAGAACAGGTGCTTACTAAAGCAGTTAACTAAAATTATAACTATATTATATCTATTATAGTCTATAGGTAGCTTATAAAAGTCTATAAAGATATATTACTAGGGGCGTTCTAGTATTAGGAGTGGTTTTAATAATCCTCAGGTCTTATCTTATAGGATTATAGATTTATAGTAGCTGTCGCAGTTCCGTATATAATGGTTAATATCTATAACTATTTTAGGCTAATAGTAGCGGTTACTAATAATCTTATAAGTTTTTTTTTAGGGTAAGTTGTAGATGTCACAGCGACTCAGTCAATCGAGGCACGAGCGCCGTTTAGAACGTATGCAAGCCTGTACAATTGGAATATCTATAGACCCGGATATCAAGATAAGGAGAAGAAGAAGATGGCGGTGAGGACACGTCTATATACAAGGGGGAGCCAAGCCTTTAGCCGAACCCTGACTAAGCCCCCTATCCAAGTTACGCATTAGGGCCGTAACAGTAGAGACCTAGGTATAAGCTTTAAAAATAAGCCGGGTCTATAAGTTTTATTCCTTAGCTACTACTAGCTGTTCCTAGTGCTTAAGTAGTCCGTTTTTAAGGGACTATAGGCTAGTAACGTTCTTTACCTTTTTATAGTACTCTTATAGAGAGGGGGTTGTTTAGTTAGCCTATAGTAGTTTATTAATAAGGTTAAGTTTAAAGGAGTTAATAGGATATATTTTAGCGCCTAAAAAGTCTATACTTAGTTCTACCTGTATTTAAGGGTTAAGGTATTTTTAGTTATAGTAGCGTCTAGGTCTATAGTAAGATATTTATAGCCGTTTAGTTATCTAGGTCTTATTTATACCTTATAAGAGCGTCTATATAGTTTATAGCGCCTAGTCTATATATAATTAAGAAGTTAAGTTAAGATAGGATATCTACCTAGCGTACCTACTAGGCTATAAGGGCCTTATAATCTAAAACTACCTTAATTAGCTTAGGGGTCCCCTCTAGCTATATACGCTAGTGCTAAAAGCTAGAGATAATAGCTAGTATTTTTTTTTAAATATCTAATTATATTATACTACGTACAATACTACGCATGCAGCCTCTAGGCTATAGCGCTATAGTTTTATATATATGAATCCTTTCTAGGCAGCTTAATATATACTAATAGCTATATCCTAGTAGTTTATAAACCCCTAAACTGGGAGTTTATAGTTCCTTAGTAAATTAAGTTACTACAACTACTAGGGAATAAGAAACGGTAGGAAAACCTATAGAAAATCCTAATACCTGTCCCTGTCCTTTTGCAATTTATTTCTATCCTTTTACTCTTTAATATCTTTTTTAAGAGCCTAGTAGGAGTTACCTCTTTCTAGAATTCTATTTGTTTTGTTTTATTCTTCTATAGAACCTTTTAAGCTAGTATTTGTAACGGGGCTAGCCCAGTTATAGTAGGAATGTCTTAGTGAAACACTTAATAGATGAATTCCGACGCTTTGACCAAATTCTACTAGATTAATTAAATTCTATTAAAGTCTGTTAAAGACCGCGTGCGTATATACGCACGTATCGACCACTAAGTGACTAACTATTTAATTATATGATTTTCTTATTATTCCCTTCTCTTCTTTATATAACGTCTTGTTCTTAGCAAGAGCTATATACCCTTAGATTTAGATAGAATTTATATTATTCCTTTAAATCTTCCCCAAAGTCTCTCTAAACCCTTATATTACATTATATTAAAATAACTACTATTAAAATAGTAAACTAACTTAAACCCTCCGCGTTAACTATAAGCATTATAGCCCTAGTTAGGGAACAGTTAACTATAATATAATAGTCCTTTATAGATACATTAGCCCAACAGTAAGCAATATTAGAAGGTTAGCACTAGTAATTAATAGAAGTAATCCGCGAAGAACTTTATAACCTTAAAGCACTTATATTAGAGACCCTAATAGTAATACCTATAAATAAAAATAAAATAACTATATATAAACCCGACCTGTTAAATATAAACCCTAAACTAGTAATAGTAGCTTAACCTATACTTATAACAAATCTAATATTTACTATAAAATCTAAAAAGCTCTCTAACCCTCTAATATTTAATAAAAATTAAAATAACCCATATCCCTTTATAACTAAGCTCTATCTTAAACTTTTAATAAACTAAAACTAATACCCTACTAAAGCTAGTAAGATTAGCTATAGAATATCTTATTTAAGTAAAGACGCTGTATAAACTATAGACCTATTCTTCCATAACAGCACCTTTATTAATTTTAAAATCTTTATCTTTCTGCTAGAATAAATATATAATAACGCTAGCTATAAATATATAGCTGTTACTAAACTTAAAACCCTATAATAACGGAACCGAGACTTTACTAACTTATTTTTAGAATTTTTAGGCCTTATTAGTAAACTAAATTAGAATAAAGCCGCTAGAGTTACTACTCTCTATTAAGCTATTTTAGATAAAATTAGAGTATAGTTAGTAGGTAGAGAACTGCTAAAGGACTTACTCGAATTTGCTATAATATATTAATAAATTAATAAGAACCTTTAATATAACAAATAAACTCGTTTTTTAAAGCTAATTATACCTTATATTTAAAACTTTATAAAACTAGTATATACCCTAAAGCGCGATCCGTCTTTAAGACCTAAAAGCCCTATATATAACTTTATAGATCTTAACGCCACTTAATTCTATATACCCTTAGGAACCAATAAATAAAGAATATAAGCCGTAAATAGAGAATATTTTAGATATAGAAAAAAGGGATATATTTAAAGGGATTGCCGAACTTACCCTTTTAAAAAGATCCGCTATAGCTCCTCTTAGTCCTTAAGTTATACTTATTTTATAAATTATACTTAGTCGCTATAAAGTATCTTACCTTTAGTTAACTTAAAAAACAAATTATCTTAGGGCTAAGTTACGCCTTAAGATAAAAGGTGGAAGAGTATAAGTGTCTAGGCTCTTTTAGCGCTAATATATAATATAACTCCCTTAATATACTTAGCGAAATTTTAAATACTTAGAAAATAGAAGGAGGTATAAATCCTAATAGATAGCAGAGCTACTAGTATAGGCTTTATTAATACAAACTACGTAAAAACTTAACGCCTAAATTTAAAGAAACTTAATAAGCCTTAAGGCCTATAAGGCTTTAACGGTAAACCCTTAATATATAGCAAACTAACGTACTATACTCTTATAAAGATATATATAGGCGAATATCTTAAATACGTTTCCTTATTTATAATACCCTTAAAGTATTATAAGGTAATACTTAGATATAGATAGCTAAAATAATATAACCCTTTAATTAGCTAGGTTAAAGAAATACTAAAATTCTGTATAACCTACTGCCGAAGTTATTACTTAAAATACTACTTGCCCTATAAATATATATATAACTATTTAAATTTAATATAATATAAATTACCCTTACTATAAACCTTAAACTAATATAATAAAGTTATAACTGCTAATTATGGTAAAGAATGCGAAGATAATATATTAAAACCCCTTAAAATTTATATAGTATAAGCTATACCCTTTTATTTATTAGCAAGAAAACGAGACTATAAGAATTTTACTATAATACTAGAAGATATTAAAAAGGCGTTAAAACCAAAGTAATATATTAACCCCTAACCTTTTATACCTAAAGAATATTATAATCTAATTAATACGTTTAAGAAATAATTTATAGACTAACTACCCCTATATTAAGACGAGTATAATTTTAAAATAGAACTTAAACCTAGTATAACGCTAAAGTTTGGCCCGTTATACGGTATATTATAAAAAGAGCTACTTATAATATAATAATACCTTAAAGAACACCTAGATAAAGGATTTATTTGCCCTAGTTAATTACTATTTATCTTATTTATACTATTTGTTAAGAAACCTAAAGGAGGCTTAAGGTTCTATATTAATCATTAAGCCCTAAATGCAATTATAATTTAAAACTACCATCTAATTCCTCTACTTTAAGAAACGCTTAACTACTTAGTAAAAGTATAATACTTTATAAAGCTTAACGTAGTTACTACTTTTAATTAAATCTATATTTATAAAGGAGATAAGAAGTATATAGCTTTCTATATATAATAGGGACTTTTTAAATACCTAGTAATGCCATTTAGTATAAAGAACGGTCCTAATACGTTACTAAAACGCTTCGCGAATTCCTTAATATATTTATTACTGTATATATTAGTAATATATTTATTTATTAATCTTCGCTTTCTAAGTATTAAAAGCACATCTAAATAGTTCTTAAGCGCCTATAAGACGCGGGCTTATAATGTAATATTAAAAAATATAAGTTCTATACGTCTAAAGTTATATACTTAGGCCTAATTATATCCTATAACGGAATTAAAATAGACCCTAAGAAAATTGCTATAATTATAAACTAGGAAAGTCCTAGTAGTATATAAAATATCTAAGGATTTCTAAAATTTGCAAATTTCTACTATTAATTTATTAATTACTTCTTAAAAATTATTTAGCTATTAGTAAACTTAATAAAAAAGAATATAAGATTTAAATTAACTATTAAATATAAATAAGCTTTTAACAATCTAAAATATCGTTTTATAACTGCTTTAATTCTTACCTACTTTAATCTAAATCTTAAATATATTGTTAAAATAAACTTATCTAATTATATACTAGGAGGAGTGTTATCGCAATATAATAAGAACGGCGAGCTGCGCCTAGTAGCCTTTCTCTTCTAGAAACTTATCTCTACTAAATTAAACTATAAGATATATAATAAGGAACTACTTATAATTATTAAATGCTTTAAACAATAGTGTCCAGAACTTAAAGGATTATTATTCCTAATACGCGTATTAACGGACTATAAAAACCTATAGTACTTTATAACTATAAAGTAATTAATATAGCGCCAAATTTATTAGGCCGAATACCTCTTATAATTTAACTTTAAGATTATATACCAACTTAGTAAACTTAATTAAAAGCCTAACCTATTAATATAATAATTATAGGACTTACCTATAAACGCCTTTAATAAACGGATTATAAATTAATTATAAATTCTACTACCCCCTAAACGCTTTAAGAAACTATACCTTATTTTTTTTATTAAACAAAAAGCTTAATAGGAATAAATTAGAAATTAATAAGTGGGATATAGAAATTAATAAATTAATAGAGTATAAATATAAGAACGACCCCTAGATAGTAGATATAATAAAAGTAATTTAAATAGAGAAATGGTAATATAAGGATATTACACTCGCTAAATACGAAATCTATAATAATTAGTTATACTATTAATAAAAGATAGTAATCCCAAATCCTAAACCCTTATAATTTAAAATACTTAAATTTATATATAATTCCTCTATAGTAGGGCATCCTAGCTATATAAAGACCTATAAGATTATCTAATAAGTATATTACTAGCCTATAATGCACGACTATATATAAAAATACGTTTAAGTATATAGAATATATATATATGGGAAGACCTCTTATATAAAGAAATAAGGAGTACTTTAACAGTTGCTAGTTCCAATATAAAGATAGCAAGATATCTTAATTAACTTTATGGTTAACCTGCCTAATAATAATAGGTTTATAAATATTATAGTAGTTATTAACCGTCTTATAAAAATGCGATATATAATTCCTATAGACTTAATTAATATAATATTAGTAGCCGAATGTTTTATTAAGTACGTCTTTAAGCTATATAGATTTTTTTATTTAATAATATCCAACTGCGGAAGCTAGTTTATTTTAGACTTTTAATAAGCCTTATATAAATAATTAAGTGTATAAACACGACTTTTAACTATATTTTATTTAAAGATAGATGGTTAAACTAAAATTATAAACGTAATTATAGAATAATACCTATAAATATACTGCTCCTACCTGCAAGACAACTAGGAAAAGTGGCTGCTTTTAGCTAAGTTTACTACGAATAATATAAGAAATAAATTAATAGGCGCAACGCTGTTCTACGTAACCTATAGATAAAACCCTTAACTTAAATTTAAACTATAACCCAAAATTAATATAATAGGACCTATAATTAAGAGGATTTAACTAATTAACGTATATAACTTCGCTAATTAAATAAAGTAGTTAATGGAACTATTACAAAGTAAATTAGCGTATGCTTAAATAGTATAGGAATAGCATATAAATAAAGGATAAGCTCTAGTATAGGACTTTAAGGAAAGTAATATAGTTTACCTAAATATATAAAACCTAAAGACTTAATAACCCTTAAAGAAACTAGACTAGAAGTTTATAGGCCTATACCAAATTAAAAAAAACTAAGCCCATACGCTTATAAGCTTAAACTATTAACTAAAATAAAAATATATCCGACGTTTTATATAAACTTGCTATAACCCTTAAAAGGTAAACCTATAACTTATAAAGTGCCCTCGCCGCCTCCTATAATTGTTAATAACGGTAATAGTTTTTACTTTATTAACTTAATTAATAATATATAATAAAAGATATAGTCTAAATAATTTAAACTTCTTATTAAATGAGAAGGATATAAGATATAAACCTAGGAACCTTATAAGTAAATTAAGACCAATACACCTTCCCTAGTAAAAGAATTTTATAAAGACTATCTTTTGTGGCCTACTTTAGCTAAATGGATATAATATAAAGGTAAATAACTACTACCTAATATAAATACACAAAACATAATAGTAGGAAGCTTAAAATTAAAAAGAACTTAACATAGGTGGCAAGCGAGTCGCGCAAGCAAGCGAGTCGCCACCAACTTTTTGCAATGCGACACCTTTTGACTACAATGGCTCAACCATCTACTACTCAATTGCCCTACAATGAAGGAGATATCCTCCTTGCTATCTCCTCTATCGATACTACGCGGATTCCAAGCGCACGGCGCGCTACAGTAATGTTTAACGTCCCTAAAGCCACACTCCGTGACCGACGCGCTAGAAAGCCTATACGACGCGATTGCGAGCCTAACTTAAAGAAGCTTACTAAGCTTAAAGAGGAGGTAATTGTTAGACATATACTAGACCTAAATCCGCGTGGGTTTGCGCCTACTCTAGGTACTATACAAGATATAGCGGATAAGCTGCTTGCTAAGCGCAGCGCTAGTTAGGTTGGCTAGAAGTGGCCAAAGAACTTTATTAACCGAACGCCTAGCCTTATAACGCGATTTAATTGACCGTACGATTGGCAGAGGGCCCTATATGAGGATTCTAGGATTATTAGGGCCTGGTTTAACCTTATAGCGTATACTAAGGCTATATATGGCATCTGAAATAAGGATACCTACAACTTTAATAAGACTGGCTTTCTATTTAGTAAGATATTATCTTAGCTTATTATTATAGGCTTAGAGAGGCGCAGCTAACTAAAGGCGATACAGGCAGGCGATTATAAGTGGGCCACGGTAATCTAAGGAATTAACGCTACTAGGTAGGCAATCCCACCGTTTATTATTTTCACGGCTAAATACTACCTCTTTGCCTAGTATCAGGACGACGATATACCCAGTAATTGGGCTATATTAGTAAGCGATAACGGCTAGATAATAAATAAGCTTAGTGTTATATAGCTGCGGCACTTTAATAAGCATATAAAGGGGAGGGTAGTAGGCGCGCGTCGGCTGCTAATCTTAGATGGTTATAAGAGTTATAACTTACTTAAATTCCAGGTAATCTATAAGGAGAACAATATCTATACTCTCTATATGCCGCTATATTTATTATACTTCCTATAGCCGCTTAACATAGGCTGCTTCTTACCATTAAAGCGCGTATATAGGTATCAGATTAACGGCCTAATACGCGACTATATTAATTATATTACTAAGCTTAAGTTCTTGCTAGCCTTTAAAGCCGCCTTTAACGTGTTATTTATAAAGGATAATATCTGCGTAAGCTTTTAAGGCGCTAGCCTAGTCCTATATAATCCAAATAGGGTGATTTTAAAGCTTAATATAAAGCTTCGTACGCTAACCCCCTCTACCCTAAAGGTCGCCCTCTAGGAGTTAGAAACACTAAGCAACGCGCGTAAGCTAAAGTCTTAATTAGTACTAATTCGCGATCGGATACAAAGGCATTAGGACTCTTCTCCTATATTGATTGTCTAGTTGGTTAACCGGCTTATAAAGGGCGCTAGGGTAATAAGCCATAAGCTAGTGTTGCTACGCAATCGGGTCTCCCGCCTTAAGAAGGTAAATAAGGCTACTATAAAGCGTAAACAGTGTAAAAGGAAGTGGATCTAGAAGTAAGGCACCTTAATAAAGGCAGAGGGCGAGGAAATTATTACTTAAAGGGACGTTAAGTAGCAGCTAGAGAGTAAAACGCGTTAAGATAAGGCATAATTAGGTGCGAGCTGGCTAGCTTTAGCGCGCTATACGCTTTGTAGAGAGCCTAGGCACAACTTATATATATATAAGAAACGTACTATAAATACTACTTAAGCTAGGATAGCTACTATACTAATTATATTTTAATGCATTGTTAAGGTATATAGCTATAAAGGTAGAAAAAGTTGGTAGGGTACGCGACTTGCTTACCTACGCGACTTGCTTGCCACCTATATTAAAATATATTATAATGTTTATAATATAATTACGTAATATATAAGATATTAAGGAACTTTAACCGCCAGTTAAAGTTATCTAATTAGTTAGATTTGCCTTACTAAGACCTACTATAAAGATATTAGTTCGGCTTACTGCCTTAACTAACCTAATAGCGATTTTCTATACCGGGTATAGAAAATCCTACCTATAGTATGAGTTTTTGCTCCGCTTAAAATCTCGCTTCACTTAATTCTACCTAGCAAGCTAGGTGGCCGCCAGCTTAGTATATAGGTATACTTAATGCACAGAATATAACTTCCTACTTATAACCGTAATAATACACTATAATTATAACGTCTATATATATAGAAGAGGAGAGCCTTATCTAACAGGCCTCTATTACCTATACTACTAATAAATTTATCACAATTGCCGCCGCTGTATACCATTTTGGCGCATACTATAACCGCGTTAAAAATCGTATTAATAGACGCGTATCGCGTACTAATTAACAACTAACTAACCTACTTCTTTCTACAGTAGAAGAAAAAGGCCTTTTAATTTAGCTTTAATGCTAAGATATGCTTAAAACGCGTGCAATAATCTAGGAACTTAAATGGGAGTGTAACTGTATACTTATATTACGTTACGCCAGTCTAAGTAACCTACTACTTTATAGTAACTACTAGACAACTTACTTCCTATAATAGTACCCTAAGTTTAGCCTATATACTAAGAATCTTAAGGAGCTTAAAAGACAAGTAGTAGAGGACCTAATTACGTTAGTGGTATAGTTTAAAGAGTATAATTATATAGTAGGCATCTATAATATTATAGTAGGGGATATATACGTCTATAATGAGATAGGCGTGCACCCAGGTATAGGTAAGAAGGAAAAGGTTATTATAACTATTTCTAAAGCCTTAAGAATTACTGCTATAAAGGATACTAGTTAGGAATCTACTACTATTATAAAGACAATTTCTGGCAATAGCGCTATCCTCCTTTTACTTATAATTCTAGCTAGTAAAACTATTTAAAAGTGGTAGTGTATACAGACGATAGAGGACCTCCTAGGCAATTACCTACTTACTATAAGCAACACTGCATATATTAATAATAACCTACTATTATAGTGGACAATTTATTTTAAATTATGGTTATTAAAGCGTTAAACTAGTAAATTTCGACTTTTTATCCTAGATGGCCACACCAGCCATTTTACTAGACAGTTTATTTAATTCTGCGACGACTATATAATTATTCTTTTTACTATAATACCACATACTATATATATCTGTCAGCCGCTTAACATTATAGTATTTTAGCTATATAAGCACTAGTACGGGAAAGCAGTCGCCCGTACATTCTAAAATAGCTATATTAACTTTAATAAAATAGAATTTCTATAAGCCCTATATTAAGTCAGACTTAATATATTTAAAAGAACTACTATACTAAGCGTATAAAGGAAATTAGGCGTAATTCCATTTAATCTATTAATTGTTATTAATTAAATACGTCCACTATTACTACTATAACTAGCTACGCCGTTGCTACTTATAGGACCAATAGATAATTAGATTCTTGCAACACTATTAAATATATATATACTTAAGATAATAGCTAACCTTCTTAATAGTAAGGAAGACCTAGGTAAAGAGATATAGAATATCCTATAAGATAAGTTTATACGCGGAAGCCTTACAATTGTATTTGCAGCTAAGGCCGTATATAGGGACTTAGTACGCACTATAGCAGCGGCGCAGAAGCGTATAGACGCTCGTTATAACGCTTAACAGTCACTATGAACTAGTAGTGTACTTTATGTACAAAATAGACGTAAGGCCGTTAATAATGCAAAGCTAGCAAAACTAGTAGAGGTATGGGAGAAGCTAGATCCGCTAGAAAAAAGGGCGGCCAATAAGGTTATTAAGGTATAAAAGGCCAAAGACGTTACTGCTAGGAAGGTATAACGGGTATAATGAAACCTTATAGCAGGTACTACAATAGGCTCGTTAATAGGCTAGGTATATAGGTAATGCAAATTAAAGTTAATAACGTAATAATAACTAGTGGAGTGATTGCCTAATAGATTAACTCTAATTATATTCTAAGAATTACTATAAGGAAGGAACTATCTAGGTAGGAACTAAGGATCCTTAAATACATAACTGTACTCCTATAAAATCCTTCTTATACGTAATGCACGTCTTATATATAAGGTATATAAGTTCCTCTTATTCCTCTTATTTAATATATAGTACGTTATATAACCTTAGTTACTATTCCTCGTTATATAGTTCTATCGGCTTTATCCTAGACTATACCTATATTAACTAACTAGCTTCTTTTAACTCCTCTCTAAGTAGTTATAATATTGTACTTTAAGCGTCCGTAACACTATCTCCCTCCTCTTTATTTTTATCCTTAAAGATTTTAAATATCTCTAAGTTATTTACTAGAGGTATAATATCTATTTAATTAATTTAGTTAATATTGTTACTTATTATACCTAAAGCTTCTTCTTCTTTATACGCCCAACGTTATACCCGCACTATTGCTGCAATATTATTACTTAGTAAAATTATACTATCTCCATGTTCTTATTATGCGAAAAAGGGGTTAGTTTATATTACGTTAGCGAGTCTATCTTTATAACAACCGTCCTCTTACTTAAAGTATACTAAAGCGAATATTTATTTATCCTATAATATTTATTCTATATTTAACGCTAAATATACGCGTTTTATAACTCTTAATAGTTATTTAGTTCCTTAATTAATTTATCTTAGGGTTTTATATTTAATCTGCCGCTGCTTATCTTAATAGCAAGTTATTTTAAGCCTTTATTAAGTTAAAATGTTCTTATAATGCGGAATAGAAGGCTTTAAATACTTATATCGCGGCGTCTACTTAGTTACTTCGTCTTAAAAAGGTTTATAAGAAGGTTTATTCTAAAAAGTAGAAACTTATAAAATAAGGTTTATAGAAACTTAGTAATAAAAAAATAGATCCTTTTCTAGCTAAAAAGGAAATAAATCTAAGTAGTTTAGTAGCTGCTCTTCTTAGGTCCCCCTTAGGTGGCTTATTTTTTAGTAATCCTTCTTTATTAATACTGCCTAACTTAATCTCTTTTAATACTCCTATACCTTTTCTATAGCGTTTTTTAAATTCTCTAGTAGTTTCTAGGTAGTCTTACTATAGCCTATTTACTTTACTTTATACTATATTTTATTATTAATGTCCTTATAACTAATAATTTTTAAAACTTACTATTTATCCTCTTCTTATCCTCTATATACATTTGCCTTATAAACTAGTAGCTTAATATTCCTATATACTAGCTCTAGTATCGCAATATGCTATATAGGGTAGATTTTTATTTTAGCTAGTAGGTTTAACTTAAATGTAACCAGTAAAATTCTTTATATAATTTTAAAAGGTCCTAGTCTAACATAGTCTAACTTCTTACTTAGTCGTTAACTCTTAAAATTTTTGTATAGTAGCTATACTTTATCTCCCTCCTTAAGATCTAGTCCCTTAGATCTCTTAGTATTATAGTACTTTTTTATTCTTTTTTATACCTTTTTTACTAATTCTATAAGGTCTATATAAAGATTTATTAGTATCTTTATTTTTTCTTTAGCTATACTACTTATTTTCTTTACTTATCGTAATAATAATAATATTCTTAGCTTATACCTATAGTTTACCTTAAATAGTAATATACCTATCCCTTCTTATAAAGTTGTATTATATATAAATTATATAACTAGTAACAGTAATACCTAATTATTCTATATATAATTAATATAGTATCTTAAATACTACTCTAGTATCTAATTTAATCTTTCTATTTAACTATCTGTCTGCGGATAATATACAGTAAAAGTTACTGCTCTAACTCCTTATTCCGCTAAGAATACCTCCTAAAATACTACTATAAATCTTAAATCTCTGTCTAATATAATCTTACTTAATACTCTATATCTTATAAACACTTCCTTAATATAAATTTTAGTGACGTTTTTTTGTTAATATCTCTTTTATATAAGCTATAAAGTATCCCTACTTTATAAGTGTTGGGATTGTATTACGTGTGGTTATATAATTACGTGTTGCCGCGGCACTAGCGTAGCGAGGAGCCTTAAGCTCCTCGCCCTTCCTCACCCTTTCTTAGAACAATTAAGAACAACAATTATT
>Ga0307515_10015968_pt1 | contig 13789 bp, 13 predicted proteins | sample 17_EM_MG_FD_194513 | JGI IMG/M metagenome (GOLD analysis project Ga0307515, IMG submission 194513) | Populus trichocarpa ectomycorrhiza microbial communities from riparian zone in the Pacific Northwest, United States - 17_EM | ecosystem: Host-associated > Plants > Roots > Unclassified | place... | reverse complement strand
CTCTTACTAATATTTGTACTTTCTTAAGTATTCTCCTTACAATAAGATGGTACTTTATGGATAAGAATAATGTGGTGTGTTAATAACTTTTAATACTTTTGTTATCTTTTATGTTTAGGTTGTCTAGAAAGTTTCGGTTAGAACTTGTCTAGAACCTTCTTTTTGGTTCCGTTGGAAGAGGGATTTATCAGCGCTTATCTTAAAAGAACGCACCTAGATTGTTCTGTTATATTCTTTACGGTTCTTATGTATTTTTGTACAGTTGCAGAGTGTTTCTCTTCCTGTTTTGGTTATTGATCCGCGACCGTGGTCACGGACAATCACCCATTTATTATTGTATATATAGATACTGTTTCTCCGGTTAGAGAACAGTTCTTTAGACTTGCTCAGACTTCGATTGGAATACTACAATATCTCCTCTCGAATCCTCTTCTCAGTATATGCGTGCCTTTCGAACACTTGTTGAAATCGTTATACTTGCAATACTTCTTCTTCGTATACTTCTTTTAAGATTCTAATAAATCTCTTCGGACTTTTGCTGTTTCATACCAATAGACTCCCATTCTACCAAATGTATAAGCAACTAGTACCCGTAAAATTTGTCTGATAACTTACCATCCACCTACGTAAAACCTTTGATGCCAGCATAATATTAGCTGCACCAGATTTAACATCAATACCCGGTCCGGGTTTTCCATATTTCAAATACCACATATTAGTACCGACCAAAACAGCAAAGCTTAGTGCGAGCGCCCTGATTTTAGGGGTTAGTGCATATTTAATATCCATAACCACCGACTGTCTTACCATTCTGGAAGATAATCAGAGTTATCAAACTTGGTATATATGGTATGTAGGAATGCGGGGCTATTTTTCAATGCTTCGTGAAAGAACGCCTTATTCCAGTAGTACCTGAAGACTTCGGAGTCAGAGGTGGCAGATAGACCCAGAATGGACCTCGTTGTCAGTTTATTGACGAAGCAGTGAGACTTCGGGTCGAAGACGCGGTTACAAAAGTCTTCTGCTGCGGACTCGAATGATATTCCAATAACGGTAGGAGAGAGCCTAAAGGAAACCTATTGTAATAGCAAACGAATTAGCAGTAGCCATGTTAAGGGGTATAGTGTCGCAAATCTACTTCAACAGCGGAAATCCCATCTTGCACCGTTGCCCAATGGTCGTTATACACCAGCGGGGGCCTGTGATCATCATTATCGTCGACGCTAGTGAAAACATCCTCCAAGAAGGTTTTTATCATTTGTTCGAACCCCCCGCAAGTTACGCTGCCAATAGGAGAAACAATTTTAAGATGGTATGTCCCGCGCTTTGTGCTGCCGATGGGAGAAAGTATCTTGTGTTGGTATGTCTCGTCGCTTGTGAGGTCCTGAATCATGGTGGCTGTTTGGGAGGATCCGAGATGCTGAAACGATGTCGAATTCCTTAGAAAGAATAGGAAAGGACTTAGGAAGGGTGGGTGCGGGGAAGCTATTGTACTTACATGGACTTCAGGCCGTGCATATGCGATATGCAGGAAAGCATTGACTTTTAACGGTGATTGGCAACCTCATAGATTGGTGTAACACTATGATACGTGGTGGGAACCTCCGACAGGCTGATGTGCCGTGCGACAGTATACGATCTGCTGTTTTTCAGAATCGATTTTGGCGGTTTGGATAGAATGTGACTGGTGATTCGACAAGCAAACAGCTTAAGGAACCCACTAGAGAAATGCCGCGAATTATGCATGAAAACATGCAGAAGGCTTCTCACATCTTATTTAAACACAATAATGGGAGATTAATACTCTTCTCTTGCTTCTGGTTTTCAGCCTTTCTTTAATCGAAAGTAGTATGTGGACACGTTCTCGCTTTCTCTTCGCAGTTCTTCCTCTACCTAAACACAGGTCATCAAAACACCACCATAACCACCGTAACTCTTAAGCACTGAAGGAAAACAGCAACTTGAATCGCAATATTGAAGGTAGACCCGAAAACACCGACGCCAGCGGATAAGTGAATGCCAGTTAGGGTTGCTGTTTCGGCGCCTGATTAGGATGACTTAGTCAGTAGTCGGCGACTCTGAGAGGTTGTGCAGGCGAAAGTGAATCGAAGTTACACAGCTACCCAGTTAGTTTCGTCATGCTCCACTTGCACCAAAGAATCAACTGAAGCTTTTGGGGCTCCATAAACAGCACCGAGATGTTTGTTCAGCGGTAATATATTTCATTTTGCCCAGCCACAGCCCAAAATATCTCCTAGTGCAACCTGCAATAACACTTGGCACCCCAACAGTGGACAAGCTTTAGTGAAATACAGACGACTGACCAGAGTATACAGATACATCTACGGTCGGTTGAATGAAATCTAGGTTTTATCAAGACGTATTCGAAAACCGGTCGCACTTAGGGTCGGTTGGGTATCCCTTTTCAATATGCTATGAGTCAGAATTATATATTTGAGATCCGCATCTGGCACCATCGCACCTCTCCCTCCTGCTCCAGTACTGAATTTGTTCATCATATTTTCATGGAAATTGCAAGAAAACCCAAGACAAACGCTTCTGAGTTAACCTCCAACATTACAGTAAGTCTTCCGCTCTCAGTATCACCTCTAGCTTCCCACTTGACGGCAGCGACACAGAATCGACTCCCGAGCCTTTAATCTCCTACCATAACTCCAGCACATCTTGTATCATCGGAGATGAGAAGCTCGACACGTTCGAAGAAGAATAGGACCATTGGATCTGCCGGTATGCTGGCTGCGGCCACATCAATGAAAAATAGCATCACTCTGATGAAGAGGAGGAGATATGTTCCCTCTTGAGTCACCGGATGGTGCGACGGATGTGACCAATTTGAAGAACTGGTCTCATTTAGAATCACCTGTGCTTGCGGGTAGTTCTGGAACTCCGAATGTGAATGTGAGAAGAAGATAGTAGAGTAGAAGGAACCGGATGTTCTTTGCCGACCATAGATGGTGTCGAAACAGAGTGGACGGGACTGGAGAGAATTGAGGTTTAAATTCCCGGTTCAATGTTTTGTAAACTGGGGCGATTGTTTGTGTTCGTCGGTTCTGTCGTTTATTCTCCCCTATGTCCTATGTCCTTTATATTCCGGTGATTCTTTATTTTTATTATTGTTCGGCAGTATAGGTTAGTCATTTTATCGTAGCAATCAATTGGGCAAAAACCAGAAATTTAGCATCCTACAACAATCTCTGCGTGAGGAGAGAATACCTATATCATTCTACCATAGAATGCAAACACGCTTTAATGTTGTAGACGATCAATGTGTGACTAGACTACGGAAACCTATGTCATGTAGTATCACTGTTGGAATCTCTACGCATCCGAGTGTATTTGTGCCCCAAGAATCTAAGTACGATCCGGTTTGCCTTGAACGGGTTGTTAGTACATACCGCATCTCCTGTAAATCCCCTAGCACAGGAATTGAGACCGAATGGGGTGAGTTTGAAACAGAAATTGGGTGCAACATCCGTAGTAGGTGGCGTCGCCATAATTTTCGGCCTCTCCTCTCATCTCCTCGCCGAACTTCGGGCATTCGTCCTTTCAACCACATGTTTCTCTGTTCCCGGGTTTCAACTACCAAAACTGCAATCGCCAGCACCGACGCATGACTATATGTAATGAAGCGCAAATAATAGACATTCCGGGATCGTCCTATACACACGCCGGATCATTCCGTGTTATTCCTCAGTGCCGGAATCTGACTCCGAACCCGAGAGCTTGTTTTATAGTATCTAGATCTCAAGTCGCAACACCACCTTCTATAGATACTTAGTAGATGACTGCAGGGTCATCCTAAACACCTAGGATATACCCCATTACTCATACACAAGCAAGCACGTTGACCCGGTAAGTTGTTTAAATGCCATCCCAACATTGAACTCTTACAGGACCAGGTCTAATGCCGCTTCAATATGCTTTGCTACTCTGCGATGAGCCAAAAAGTAATAGGACAAAAGTAGATGCGCCAAACCCGGATTGAACGGGTGACCTTCAGATTACCCCGAGTTATTGCGACTTCAGTCTGACGCTCTCCCAACTGAGCTATTAGCGCGCTTGTTATGTCTCAGACTAAATTACAAACTACAGTGTAGCTATGTATGTAAGGAGCTGTCCAGCCGAGCCTAACCGGAAATTTAAACAGGCACGCGACATCACATCATCGCCACCCTGTTGCTGCGGATCACTCAACGTCTGCTGTGATGATTGAAGTATCTCTCCCACTTCCCCGTCCCACTTCCCCGTCCCACTTCTCTGCTAACCGCGTACTAGAGAAGAGCCTCCCTCCGCTACCGCTTCCGCGGCCACCGCGCGCGTTCCGTCGAATTGACGCAAAGCGAGCTTGTCGAGATGCGAGCCGCCCAACGAACCTTCGAAGGCGCATATACCCGCACCGCACTAAGCCAATTCTCATTTGCACTAGTCGTTCTCAAGATTTTTACACATGAATTCTATCCGATCGGTGCGCTATTTGCCGTGTTCGGGTTTTGTATACTTCTGGCGGCTGCTCTGCGAAGGCGGGGCGGGAACAAGCAGTTCTTTCAAGATGGAGAAGGTAGGAGGTTTAGAACTAGTGGGAATGTGAGTATTGGCCGCCAAAAGGTGTTGGCAGAGCATCTCGCTGACAACTGGGGCTCACATAAAACAGGTCGTTACGCTGGTAACATGCATCAGCGTTGCAGCATATTCCTTATTGTTGTTCTTGGTTATGAGGCTTGAATAAGTTGGCGAGGCGGTGATGAGCATGATGATTTGGCATTCGATGCTCTTCGGTTTTATCTCGAGGCCAAGGTGTGGAAGACTTCCCCGGCTGCATATCTAGGCACATATGCTACGACATCAATACACTATCTGCCCCGAACCTTTCCGAGGGGGTTAGATGATTTCACGATGACACGACTGCATTGAGCCACAGCGTTTGTACTGCATTTTCTTCTATTCTATGACGGGCCGAGGATGATCTCGGGTTATACATATCTAGGGGTAGTATACCTGGTTACTTGTCATGCAAATGAGTCTGTTGGTATAAGTTCTTGATTTATATACTCATCGGTACTAAAACTCACCACATTACCAGCTTTCGCTTCGTCGTTTGGTTCAAATACTGAAAAGGTCTTACCCACTGATTCCTTGCGTTCATGTTAGCCCTGCCATTAGCATTGGTTCCTTAAGATAACGCCTACAACAGCCCTTGGGACGGCGATCTAAGCAAATACCTCGGATCTTGGGAGCGCCGTCCGGAAAAACAAGGGTATAAAAAAAGCCAGTGTTAAATTACCTATGTAAGGTTTGGGCTTCTTCATACCGAGATGAGGTGCACATGCACTCGCCTATCGTAGGGACCCGTATCTAACTAACATTCCAGACCCATTCTATTGTCGCCTATTGATAGTCCAAGCTCCTAGAATATCTTACCAAACTAGGTAGTCAATCACCCACGGCAAGATTTCCTACTGTCTAAAAGTTTCCTGGTACCCGTGCCAACCCTCTGGGGTATATACCCGATCCGCATCGATGTGGGCTGACTTGCTGGGATTCGCAATGGGATGGCAAATTCCGCGGGGTTTTCTATGATGTGGCTTAAATGTTAGAAGTGTTTCAGATCTAGACCCTCCGATGATAGTATCAAAATATACATACTTTTCACAACTAACAAAGCAAAACTCAAGTAAAGGAAGCGATATACGCTAACCAAAGAAATAAATAATATAGAAACAAAACAACCCTAGTTCTCCTTCCAACTCCCTCATACATAATCATACACTACACTAGAATTTGAAAAACGTCTACTACTCCAGCCCATCATCATGATCACTGCTCTGTCCTTGCCCAGACCCTCTACCTTCCCTGGGCAGTCTGGCTCCACCGAAAAAAGTTCTCCTCGTTCCCGACATTATCCATAAACCAACGGAAATCGTGGATTTCTGACTGCATACCGTTGATATCCATATTTTCCTGCCATATATGGGTGTACTCCTCTCTTAAGCCTTGCGGTTGTTGATGCTGTTGTGGTTGCACTGGATGTTGATGCTGCCTCTGCTTTTGAAAATTAGACGCACTCCCATTATTCTCCTCCCCATCCATGCTCATATTATGCTCCAATACCATACTCGGGGCAGTGAGCGTGTGTTCCATATTCAGTAAATGCTCACAATCGTGACCCCACTCATCGTCTTTTGGTTTCGAATTACCGTTAATGTTGTCGCTATGGTTATTCTCCTCCTCGGTGATTGTGCGCATCTGCGGTGGTGGAGTCCGTTGGGATGGGACAATGGCAGGGATGGCGATGCAGTTCGCGAGTCCAATTTTGGGGGGCGAGATTGAAACGTTACGGGCTTCATCCAAATCTCCTTCGCGTTCTAGGATCCGAGAGTAGCGTCGATGAATCCACCCCGCCATCGGTAGGATCTTGTCGAGCTGGGCAACATGTGCCATGTTTTGCTGGAGTTTCAGGTTTGCGTCTCGTGCTGCCTTTGGTTCCGTGGTAATTCGTCGCGTGATCATTTGTACTGCCATCGCTGCAAAGATGCATGACATGCTATTTATTCTTTAGTTAGTAGTTTTACGGGCTGGTTGTGGAGCGGAACTAAAAAAACCTATACTGAGATATGTACCGTGCTCCCCATATCTTCATTAAGTCGTCGGTGATCTTTGTGATTGCGTCCGCGGCATTTCCGGCAATCGTTTTCGACGGCTTTCGGATTACTTCCGGGAGCGTATCATCCGTGTATATGGCGGGACGGTTCAGGAGGAGCAGCTGCGCAAAGAACGCAGTCTGCAGAGTCATTGCATATCGGTTGTTGGTGTTGGGTCGGTAGACTAGTTCCTCAGGTACGTTCTGTTGCCATTCACTCAGTCTCTGGTGGCAGCTTTCACGGAGAGCCATTTTCTCTTCGATATCCCTTGCTGACTCAGGGGAGAATTCACATTCTACTACAGCGGTTACTGGTTATTTCACAAACGTTAATCGACTAGCTGAAGAGATGACGGAGTAGGATTAATACTGAGTTTGGCCAGTTTGATGTGTTCAAGAAGGCTTAGTCCCTGTACTTTGTCTACCTCGCCGTCCAGATCGTCAAGTTCTAGTTCCTCCAAATCACAGTCCTTTGCGCAAATCATCAACGGCTTCCCAAGATGTGAAGATGCTTGGCGATCTCGGAGCTATGGTGGTCGCTTATCAGCTTTTCCGTCGTTCTACCTTCGACTCGGTTTCAATCGGTATGAGGGCATGCATACAAATAACAGCCACCATATCCTCTTCCAAATTTTCTTGTCGCTTTGATTCAACCTACTTCTTTCCGCCGACCGATGAAGCCCCATTGACTGCGCCAGGCGTGTCGCACCCGCTAACCACCACAGCGGATCCTTGTGATCCGTCACCGCTCGCCACCAGAACTGCATCAGAAACATCGTCTGGATATTCGTGATCTTGTCGGGCTCAACATCTCCGTCCCACAGAGCCCGGGCGCGCTTGTAAAACCCATCCACCGCTTCTCTCCGCGAAACATAGCCGGCTTGCTGGAGAATGGCCCAGTCGCAGTGGGTGGTAGAGACCATAAGCACTGCCTGTACCAGCTGGTGCGAGTATGTATTTGTCTGCAGCGAATGCAGGAAGGCGGATTTACAGAGAATTGGGTACATAGGATGGCACACTTCAAAGTACTGCGAGATCAAGAGGTCGCGTATTTCGTACCGCGGGAGGACGTAGGCGCCCTTTTCCCACAGTTCCTTGTTGATACGGTTGTAAATGTTACCGTCGTCTTGCATCATTAACGTTGGCAAATGCAACAGCTTGTCATCGCTCTGCATCTGCTCCTGCACTGCCCATGAGAGATACCAGGACTCGCCGAGATACGTCACCGGCCCCGTTGTGGAGCGGTTGGCGGAGGTGGGGTTTTGTAGGAGCCGCCTCCATTCCTCCCCGTCTGTGCCGGTGATGGAGTGGCGCCGTGCCCGCCGCGGGGCACCACCTCCGTCAGCTCCTGATGACGGGGTTATGGGTCTCTTCGAGGATCCGGAGGCGGCAGGGGATGTCGAGGATCCTATCAACCCATCTCGACTCTCAAAGCGCCCGCGTGCTCCTCTGTACGTATTGTGGCTTAGCTGTAGCGGTAACGGTGGGTAACAAAAGGTAATATTCAGAATATCCAACAAACAAGAAGCAGTCAACCTACCGAACTCGCTTGGACTCAATAAACTGGCAGTCGGATTTTCCCGCATGCTTACAATTTGAGCATGGAAGACTGTTGAATGGTTACACCATTAGTTTCAATTGCATATATTCTCCGTTTAAAGGAATCCCACCCATTTGTAGCCCCATCACAGCGCACCCGTCGCTCATTGCAATTCTTGCATGCGATCAGGGAGCGTTTTCGCTTCGGCTTTGGTGCTGAGGACGTTGCAGATCCTCCTCCTCCTGCTGCACCCAGATACCCCGCCGATAATAACGGGGGAGGTGAGTTTGATCCTCCGTTTCCCCCCATACGATCCCCGTCATCATATTCATAGCTTCCGTTTTCTGAGCTGGCAATGCGGATAAAAGGAGGCGACGTCGAGGCATTCTGTGGTGGTGGTACTGCCGCCGCGTTCAGCAACAGATACGATTGTGGCGATTGGAGTGCTCGCATTCCGTCGAGAGACTGCATCGTCGCATTCGCGGAGGTTTCTCGGACCAATGGACTATGGCGGGGGGATGAAGATGGCGAGGTGGTCGTGTTTAAGTTGTGCGCGATTAGTGATTCTGACCCTGTCTGTATGGAGGAGGATAAGCACGACGGGGGTTAGCAATTAGCCAGTATGGGAATTCCGGAACAGCTGCAGGATTTTGATGATGGATGATGGTTGCACGTTGGGTGCCACGCCGTGCATCCCTTTCTGTTTACTTGTCGTTGACCGTTGGTTCCTGTCTCGCAACTCCCCACCGCTTCCGAGATCCCAGTTTCCGCCCCAGAATGCTACGCAGAGCCGAGGTAACGTAACAAAGGCGCACTAGTGCTGTTGTTGGTTAGGGCCCTGCGTGGTCGCGGTCAGCCGAACGGATCCCGCCACTCGAGGACGTGGCGGTAGTGAGTCCGAGGGCGCGTTTGGCCACCGAACCAGAGGTCGCTTTCTTCACCTATTCGGCTGTTCAAAAATGACGACCAAAGGCGGGCTTTTCATCGACTTGATCTGAATTATGCCTCCAGAGGCAAAAGCTGGACACCGTGGCCCTAACCATACCGTAACTGTTGGTTTGTTTGCCGATCTGCTCGGATGCGACTGTACTATGGATTGGACTATAGCAGATGCATAAGAAGGTATATGTGCATATGTCCAATACGAATCTATACCACGCGATAGAACCACCTCGTCGTGGCCAAGGAAGGCCAAATAAAATTTGTCCACACATCCAATGCCTATAATATAATAGTGTCTTCAAAAGAAAGAAGACACTTAAGTATAGAACACAATGACTTGCAGGCAGCCCTAACCCTGTTCTTCACGTTCATCAGACACCGATGGTCCGAACAATAAGGGGCTCTACTTGAGATTGATCATACATTGTCCTGGGGAGTGGTGAGGGATTTATAGGTCGCGTTAAGTCCGGCAGCTCGCTGTTGGTCGGGTTTTGCATGGGGATAACCAGCCAATCTATAATTCCGGACTCTAGTAGGTTGCCCTCGAGTCTCGCGTGCTGCTAGATCACGGTGCTTGGTGAGTAAGAATGAACTAATGACGGATGGTTCCTCCTGCCGCGTTGATAAAAATATAAAGTTTCTGTGCGTTTTATCCAAGGAATGTTCCAACGGCTTGCTGGCTACCGATACATCTGTCACTGAATTCTAACGCTCAGGTGCGTGGGACAAGGATCCGAAATTTCGGTTAGGTGCTCCGACACTCGATTTGTTCGGCTTGGGGGCCAGTCATATTTAAACTCAATGCTACGGAAGTAAATCTCGGAGAACCGTACATAAGACATGCATGGAGTTTGTCCGACTCTACTCCGAGTTCCTGGAACCAACCATCTATCTTGTCCAACCGGGAACTCGGAACATTGTGAGACAATAGACGTTTTTCCCACGATATTCGATACGCTGATTGATTGCCCGAGAGAGGGAGTCCATGCCGACAGTATGTATAACCGACCGTGTGTCCGCAGTCAGCACATGTGCATGAGAAATGAGAGGGAGAAATGAGCAACTTGAGACAGATCTAATGCCGTAGAGCGGATAGGGGAAGCAGTTTGTTAGAAGCGGAAGATCAATGATACCGTGTGCACCCTTTACCTCCTTAGAGGGATTGTTTCTTTATCCATCTCCCAAACATATGCACAATGTCTTTAGAATTAATCTATATATACAATTACATACATTTAAATAACATACCTAGTAGATACATCGTCCGTAACACCCGGAGTGACGTTCAGTAGAAGCCGACTAGCCTCAAGCATCCAACTTTTGCATAAAATACAGCAATGAATTTTCCCTGTACTATACATGTATGTACGACGGTCAAAAACTTAGGCCAATGTGTTCATGCCAAATTGCGGACTTTGGTACGGTTGACTCGCCTAGCACGACAAATCTCTTAATGACACGGCTATGCATGCAGACTAAAACTTCTGCACCTACCTACTGAGAATCGGTACCTGGACATCTTCGAGCTTAGCGAGGCGGGCAGGGCTTCTGTGGGTAGCGCATGCTTATTGCCAGGAGAGAGAGTGATGGAGCTCCGAACTCACCGATAATTGAATGCTCAGAGTGTGAGGGGATGGTCCGTTCCATTCCAGTGGAGAAAACGCAAAGTGGGCCCACCTCTGAGATCCAGACCCGGGTCGGGGATGGGTCCTACGTTTTTCGGTACCGTGTAGTCTCCCGAAGCGTACTCAAATATTATCTAGCTATGAACCCTTCGTAATTCTAGATAAAATTATTGAATTAACAGGTTTAAAACTTGTGGTACTTAACCACTCTTTTCCTCCTCCATTGTCTTGCTGCCAGTTCGAGTTATACTCCTTGCCAGCCAAAACATTTTGCAGGGCTCTAAGTCCGGTGAGCCAGTACGTACGTCTCCGTAAAAAAACGAGCTGCTCACTTAGCTTAGCTGGCAGGGCAGGGCGTTGTAAACGTCAAGTGCTGTAAACACCATAATGTTATAATACCGGGCGCGCGTTCAAAACCTAAGCTGCGGTACAGCAAATCTTTTTTTGTATAACCAGCCTCCGCAGAGACTGAACTTTTCTGTAAGTACAGCCAACATGTTTCTAGATCCAGCCCAAACATTTAGTTGAAGTTCCCTTTTCTCTCTACAATCGGTACCTAATTATTATGAACGCAAGCTTCTTCCTGTACATGTGCAACGGGTTATAAGCCCAACAGCCGCTACCATCTAAACACCGTCGTCTATCTACTCCACCATACTTCATATTATTTTATAAGCTTATCAGTACGCATATACACTACACAGCATATCTTTAACGCTACAGACATTATCCTTTTCGTCATCTTCCCTGCACCACCTGAATAGGAGGCAGAAAAGTAGGAGGTAAAGCAACCGGGCAGATGTCCGAGGGCTGCTCATCCCCTATATGCTCAAAGTTAGGGAATTTGTTGCAGTACTTTGCCATGAACTTCATCGGCTCGCCTGTGGTTCAATCGACCAGTCGGAAGGTTTACAGCCGGGAGATTACCACCTGCATATGCGGAGGCTTTCTTGTAAATATTACAACCGTTCTTAATTCCCTGCGTAAAGCTGCTGGGAGTCGGTCGCCGTTGGGAGCATGTAGTTGATTGCTACAGAGATTGATCCCCACTAGGGGTCGATCGCTGCTAGGGAGTATGTAGTCGAGTGTACGTAGCATCATCGTGTCAAGCGCACCTGGGTGGATGGAGTCAAGTATACCTAGCGGTGTGGAGTTGAGCGCGTCTAGGAGTCTACTAAGTATAGAGTAAGTACATGTATATTGGACTGAAATATAGCACTATACGCACGTCGACGTGCTGACGTATTTTGACAAAGTCGGGGCACTATACTCGACTGCATACTCCCTCAGATCCAGAATACAAAATTGGGTGCCGCTCGAGAAAGGCTCAGTATATTTACGTCCCTCTCGGGGCGGCGAAGCCACCATCAGTGCTATATATTTGGATGACATAAATAATCGTCTACGACTGAAACTTTGAGGCCTGGAATGACTCTGAAATCACTTGCGGGCGGTCATCAACGGGATGAGTTTTGGACAGGAATCCCGCACTGTACTGGCCACCAGCGCCGTGGTCCGGCCGCGGACGTCGGACAGCGTCCTTTGACCACTTGAATTTTGGTCGAATAATAGGGTACTGACAGTTTTGGTGATTAATTATGTCGGGCGTGAGGTTCTCACTGTTTATATCATGGAAAAAAAAGCCCGGATAGTCCACAGTGCCGACTCCCGACGTCCGAACCACGGCAGTCAGTACAGTACTTAAGATTCATACTAGAGATAGAGTGACGTTACATGAAAACTATCTAATGAATGTAGCCAAGACCGGAGCAATAGACATCGGGCACACTTCTAGATAAGGTATATACCAGGTCTACGCTGTCTACTATTTCTTAGCGCTTCTCTAGAGTAGAACATATAGGGAGAAACGAGTAGCTTTGTATGACTAGTCGACTACGTTACGAGATGGAAAAGGTCCAGTAGTACTCTCTATTTTTATCTTTAATTTTGTACTCACAAACCCCACAGAACTGTGAAATCAGATTTCATTCTACAGAAAAGAAGGCGCCAAGTCAGCTTTCTGTGACAATTTTCAATGCTACTATTACTGCTACTTGTTCATATTTGGGTTGTGGAAACACACTGGCGTCATGGCACAGACTCTTGAGCGTAATTATCTGCCACGGCTAACGCATCTCTTGTAATTTGAGGCTCCAAAAAGTTTGTCCGCCATACTAAAATCCGACTTTTGAAACCATTTTAGTTCTGGCTACCGCCCTCCATATTATACTCAGAAAGCGCAGTATTACCATAAGAATTCGAAAGGGGAGCTTTTCAGGATGGATATTATACCGTTGTTGAAGCAGAACGTTAAACGATAATTCCGAATCTTGTAACGGCCCAAAACGGTCTACAAATAGTTCTCAATTAAGCAGTGGAAAAAAAAATTACAACTACAATGTGTGTTATAATCGGATTAAACCCTCCCCTTTTTTATTTCTTACGGCACTTATTCTTAGTCTCCATTAGACGCTCACCCAACAAACAAGCTTCCGCGCAGTGGCAAAAGTTTAAGGCGTTTGACCGAGACAAGATTATTCTACCCACAAGTCTGTCATCCAGCAATTATCGCTGACGCTAGAAAGAAAGTTGTGTGATAGGCTATTCTACACACACTTCTCTATTAACCTACGCTCTGTAAAGAAAATCTTGTTTTCGTTGTGGTGTTAGCAGAGCGGGATTCAATTTTGACCGTTGACCCCCCTAAGCTTTTTGTTTTGTTTTATTCATACTGTATTCACTCTAATTAGAGTATGACAGAACCTAAAAACCCCCCCTCCGCCTCCGGGCGAGCCGGCAAGATGGCGGAGCTCCCACCTGCTACCCGTCGTCCCCTGTGACAAAGGAAAATCAATCAAGTGCACACAATTAGAGAGAAAGAAAGAAACACAAGGAACCAAACAGAGACCAGAGAGATCGACGAAACGAGAGACAGACCGCCCCCGGTCCAAACACCTTTAACCCTGCCCTTGCTCCTCCTGCCCGGGCTCCTCCGCTAGTTTTGGCGGGAACTTCCCGACGTCA
>Ga0307515_10015967_pt1 | contig 13789 bp, 16 predicted proteins | sample 17_EM_MG_FD_194513 | JGI IMG/M metagenome (GOLD analysis project Ga0307515, IMG submission 194513) | Populus trichocarpa ectomycorrhiza microbial communities from riparian zone in the Pacific Northwest, United States - 17_EM | ecosystem: Host-associated > Plants > Roots > Unclassified | place... | reverse complement strand
CCATACAAATTGGGACGCGCGCGCTCCCAGTCATTTCACGATGTTTTCACGGTACAGGACGGGGGATTGGCTAATAATTTCTAGAAATTTACAGGATGTTCGACGGTGTTGTGTATCACACGCGACCACTGCCTACGTGGTCCCCTGGTGGACGGGACGAGTGTGGTTGAATGCCCCTAACCCAAGGCAGGGTTGCGCAAGTTGCGCAAGCCGCGCACGCCTCATTTGAGACAGAGCCGGCCGTGGGAACGCGCGCGGCTGACCCCTTGAAGGGGTCTTATGCACAAAGCGAGCGTACCCCTCTTAGGTGTCGAAAAGTGGTTGCCTGAGGTGGATAGGGCGAGGAAGTAGAAGAAGAGGGCACTGTTATAAGCCCAACAGTCCGAAGCAGAACCATCCCAAACTCCACCTACTCCCAATGGATCAGCTCAAACTACAACCAGGCGTGTTCGCCATCGAGAGGATGCCGACACTGTTGTCAACAAGCCTGAGCAATAAAACGACGGCGGTGGCACCTTGTGAGTCAAAAGAGAGGTTGTAAGGGACAGAGGAGAAGCTAATCTTTAATAATCAGACTCCAACTCACTACAGAATGCATATGGACCTTTTTAAAAACGATGATTGCAATGCTAACCTTGTTATTTTCCTTCGCACCCGCACCACTGCCCGTATCAAAGTATACATGATTTGTGCTAGTTCAACCAGTACACTACAGCCCGAACAAGCTGATATTTTGGTGTTCGAACTTTATTTTTGTGTTGAGTCGCGCAAACGTCAAACCGGCATGGTGCCGTGCACCGTTTACAACACATGGAGCCAAAAAAGTCATAGTAGATTACATGTATTAGCAGTAGGAACCTAATATACATTTGTGAAACAGCCCAATCTCAATGCACGAGACGCGAAAGACGTGTTTGGTTTGGCCAAACAATCCCCGGAACTGGGGGAGAGCAAGGGAGGGTTTCGTTATCAGATACGAATGGACTCGTGGGTGATCATGACTGACTCAGTACCGTGAACTCGTGCTTGCTGGAGCTCAGATAGTCATTGAAAAGCGTTTCAAGGTCAATCACCTCGCTCGCTAGTCGGCGTTTCGCCCAAAATAAATGACCGCTCCTCATTTGAACCTCCATACGCTTTCTGATCCCGGAGAGACACCTCTGCACATGAACATCCATCAGAGAGTATGTTTAGTGGGGAAACGAGGGACATACGGGCGTTGGACTGGTGTCCAGATTCGGTTATCTTGCGTCTGCAATTCTAGCTCCTCATATTCTATAAACAACCGATGCGTATAGTCCCGATTTAGGACGCTTTGATGTGTGATTTCTGTTTTTCCCGAAATCAGCAGTATGGGCCAAAATTGAAGTGAAGCGGCAAACGGTCTAGGTAGAGGCTTGGATTGATCGTAAGCGGTGATTCCGCGCGATACAGCGGTTGCTCACTAGTTCTCTGTCCCGGGTCGCTGGGTCGCCATGTTTGGCCACTATGAGGCGAATATCGTGGGGTCCGAAAGGGCAAGAAGGAAGGTGTGATCGATGTGCGGGTGATTGCCATGACAGCTGTCACAGGGTCCAATGAGCCAATGAGATCGCTAACAACACATAATTTCGCTGAATGCGAGATGACGGGCTCGATGTCGTTTCGAGATTAACAAAAACGTAATCCAGCGTTTATGGATACACCCACACACCCACAATGGAACCACCTCAACCTCGGACTCATGGCTCACTGGTTCGCTGACACTCCTGAACTGTTGGAAATGCGTAGACATCGGAAACCGAGCTTCAGCCGTAGCCGTATGGAGGGTTGAAAATTAGCACCGGTTGCAAGTATGTAATTTCCCTTTCCAGTTCATGTGCGAGTCTTATTTGTTACGGGATCATATACCCCGTTATTACATAGCAACGTCTGGTGTATACAAGGATATGAATATAGTATACGTCCGGTCTTTATCGATCCCTGTATCTGGTTACAATACCCAGCGCAGGCATTTTCGTCTTTTGGTCTGGCGGGGGTTCCCCAGTCTTTCGTCCACACGTAGCAGGTCACAAGGTAGACCCTTGTAACAGCAGTCCTGGACGCTCGTGCGCTATTCGCAGGTCTGGATCATCGTTCATAAGCATATTTATGTATGATATTCGTTCCCACGGTTTGTACGAGCACCAGTCTTCCTCCGATGAGTGTGAACGTGAAGAGGCGGCCGGGATCGCGCGCGTTCGAATTAATGCACCCCAGGAAAAGCTGGCTGAAGGTCGGGAGGACAGGGACATTTGCCGACATGTCTATCCTATATTCGAAACTTGATATCGTACTTAAGTACATCGGCGTATGATATTAAAAGTGCATTGCATATTATATCATATCAGTGCGATCGAGGCTATGCCACCTCCGCCTCGAACAATCAGACATGTACAAGCGAATACAAGGAATACAACGCATTCAGCGTAACATGGCAATTTAGGTACGCAGGTATGGGGGACAAACGGAATGTTACCAAAGATTCCGATTTCCAATACAAGGCGTTAGCCACGCGACTCGATGCTCGCAAACGAATAAGAACTATTGAGGTAGTCTATGGCCGCGCGAGCCTCGATAGTTCTGGCATACAGAAGGTCGTATTTGAAAGGAAGGTCACTGAGCGAAATGTATATAGTGAATTTCACCACAGTAAATACACCACATATCTCACCACATGTTTCACCACGAAATGTGGTGATTCAAGGCCCAGTGAAGTTCACCTGAAGATCTGGTGAATTTCACTTGACGCTCTGGTGAATTTCACTTGACGGTCTGGTGATGGTCTGGTGAAATTCAATAATAGATCTGGTGAATTTTAATAGTAGATTTGTCCAATTTATGGTGTTTTCTTGGGCTGTACTTATGGTGAATTTCAACATGACTTGTAGTGAGATTTACAGTGAATTCTACAATACAAAACACTACAAATTTAACGTGATTTTCACCATGTTTATAAAAAAGACTGAATCAATATTTATTGTGAATTATCTCTAACAAAACACTACAATAACAAGGGAAGAAAAGACGGAATTGGCAAGAAGGTTTTCATAAACAATGCACAACCACCATACCAGTCGATGGCTCTAGAATACCTGGTCAGATGCCTATGCATAAGAAAGGGTTGGTAAGAGCTCACCCACTTGGTGCCAATGGTCCAAGACATCCAAGAACGAAATGCTGGAGGAATTGGTTAGCGAGAGAAAGTGACAGAGACAGAAAGGCTGTGTACCTTGAGATGATGCGTGAGCACAAGAAACCGCTGAAACAGGAATTTACAGCAGGTGAACAAGTGGCTGCAGGAAGAGTCTGGAAAGCTTGAGGAGAGAGCGCTTGAGAGCAGATTCCTGAGAGCAGCTGTGTAGACTGTGGGAGACAAACTGACAATGAACGAATGGACGGATTGAAGGGCTTGCCCTGGGCGAGCTGTTGGTCACACTCCCGCTCGTGCGCTGACATGGCAGTGTGGGTGGTTGAGTATGTGACAAAGGACTTGAGGCTCTCTGGTTGCATGTCTGTCTTTGTGTCGCATGAGTCATGCAGCACAACGCGCAGGTTCGGGAGTGTCAGCATGACCTTGAATGGTGGGCTCGACGTGTTCAGGCTCAGCGTGCAGCCGATCCCCCCATGGGTGGTGGTGGGCATCAGTCGTGGTGGGGCAGAGTGCGAGGACACTTGCAGAGGGTGTTAGGTCCACGTCTTGGCCTTTGCTGGAGCAGCGTAGATTGAATCTGGGTTGGAACCAGGCTCAAAGACAAAGGGTGCATCTAGTCTGGTGAAACGCACATGTCAGTAGAGGAGAGCTATCACGAAAAAGAATGTGGATGTATGCACTGGCTCCAGATTCGGTCTGTGAAAAGGTGCTATCAAGCATGGAGGGACCATTTTCAGAGGGGGCATCAGAGGATGAGACTGAAAGATCCATGGAGGTGTAAAAGAAGCCATGCTTGTGCTCTATCGTTGTTTGGGTGGGGACGGGACAACCAGTAGATCTCGTGCTGAGAGAACGAATTCCAAGTGATGGGACTTGAGGGGCGGGTGCCATTTTCGTGATGGGTGTTGACCAGTAGAAAGCATCTTTGAGCTATAGACCCAGTAAGTCAGTGGAGAGTGATGCATGATGAAGACAATTGCGGAGTGGGATGGTCTAGTGACCGCTTACTGCTACAGTGAGCTTCGCCTGGGTGCTGGTGGGACATGTGTTAGGATTCAGGGCAATTTTTCCGCCTATCGAATCTTTGGTGGTTAGTACGGGGATGTGTTCGATCAGACCTGGTAATTCTCCATTTGGGAACAGGAGCTTGAGATAGGGACTGTTGATTGTGATATCCAAGTCGGTTGATCTACAGCGATAGGAAGCAGGAAGGTGAGCTTGAGGTCAGGCGAGCTGGCTACTTGACTTGGCTGCCAAATGGCTGCCTGTGGCAGCGACTTACTTGGCGGTTGAAGCGTGAGGGTAGACTGGCGCATCTACGAGGTGACACCATAAGATGAAGCAGTATTGAGGGGCATCATTGCAGTTGTCTGAATTTCGACGAATCTCAGCCCTACCACTTCACCAGGCCGACAAGTACTCCATGCACTGCCGAATGGAATGCTGTGGGGTAACCTTGCGCAGCTGCGTCAGCGTCGTGCGCACAGGCATGAGCCTGAAAAAGTTATCTGCGTTCGCAGTGGGTTGCGCTCTGGTAGCATCGCTCGAACGCTGATGGGAGAAAAGCCTGTCGATGTTCGTAGGGTCCCCAATACGGAGGACATATCAATCGGTGCGGGCCATAGGTCCTGTCCCTCACCCTCCTCCGGTTCGTCCTTCATTTTATTCTTTCCTGTTCCGGATGCTGGGCTGAACACATCCACCAGATCACTCGAATCGATCATTAACCCAAGCTCTTTCCCATCTGGCGGGGAGGGCGATATTGCCTGCGATGAAGACCGAGGTTCTAGCCCCACCGTCCCCTTGTTCATCACCCGGTGCCGCAATTGGGACTGCTGCCAGTGTGCTGCCTGCAGCAGCAGCCGCAGGGAGACATACGGTTGCCCAGTGGTGAGCGAGCGATCTTCCGAAATCCGTTGGAGTCCCTCCCATGACTACAAAGTGTAATATTAGATACCAACCCAACTGTAACAACGCAGAACAAAAAAGGCCACTCACCAAATTAGTATAATAGATCCCGTCCTCAAACAGCTTGCGCCATTCCCTTTCCTCCTCGCATACCACGCCATTGAGACTCCTTTGTAGCTCGATGACATGCCTGGCAAACTCGTACTGCTTCAACTCTCCCTGCACGAAAAAAGCATCTGAGCTGACGAGCCAATGCGCACGTCCAAATCCGGGCGGTATGTGCGTTTGACGTCAGGTGAGTACGAGTATATGCAGCATTGGTTGTGGTATTGATATTTATATCACCAGCAGTCGTCGTTGTCATTGTCCTGTGCGAGGGCGAGGAACTGGCAAATGCGGGCAACAGCTTGTCCTCTTCGGCCATGAACAAATCAACACCCCACCACGCGAGGAAGCACGCCGCCGCCTCGCCGATCCGGTCCCCAACTGTGCCGTAGAAATACATGCCCGACGACGACAATAACAATGCATTGTCGTCCAGCTGCCCGCCGAGGTGTACTTTACCGAGCTTCGCCTCGAGCTCCGGCGCAGCCGGGTGCATGTGCATCGATGCCGAGTGCGACGTGGCGTGTGAGGATGCGTAGTGCGATTGCAAGTACGAGTGGGCGTCATCCATGTGCAGGCTCAGGTCCCTGCCTGTGTTCTAACCCCACTGCCACATGCAAGTCGGTGCCAGGGCCTTCATGCTCCGGCGCCAATCCCCCTCCCGATTGCATAGTCTAGGTAGCAAACAACTGTAACCAGCCCGACGCTCGCAAGGATCCGCTGGAGGGCTTCCAGTGCTATGGAGGATATGGAGAGGTAGATTGTGGTTGAGAGGAGGGAGAGGAGGAAGGGGGGCGTCACGGGTGGTGACCCTGTGGTACTGAGGCCTTTGGCGCGGAAGGGTGTGTGTATGCCGTCGTCAGTGGTTCGGAGAATGACGGAATCAGTGATGGGCACGTATAGAGTGGTGGGCCCCACCATAGAGGCGTGCTATGCAGATTCTGTTGCAGAATCATTGAGTGCACGATGGGAATCTAATGGTTAGTTAATGGAACGCACTCAAATGCTGGAAGAGAATGGATAGGTTCAATGGGTGGTACACTCAGTATAGACTTACAAATGTACCTGGCCTTGTTATATTTGGATCGTCAAACGTTATCTCTACATGACCCTCTACGATCCATGCATTCGAGTCAGTTTCAGCAAATCCTCCTGTGAAGAGACTCCTGAAGAATCCCTAAGAGTAAATTGTCAGTCTCTGCGTGTTCACCTCCTCACGGACCAATCCAACAGCACTGGAGCGGATCAACAGACTCGGCCTGATCAGTCAAGACACTCAGGTGCCACTCATGCCAAAATAAGAGTATCACAGTCGTATCCTGTATGCACACTTGTTTGGCATGATGCAACACAAGCCCCGCATTCATACCAGTGCGCCCATAGCCAGCGTATCTTTCCCCATACGAGCGCCGTCCTTGAAACCCTTGCACGATGAGGTCAGATTATTATCCTGTACTCACTGCCTGTATCAAAATGATGCGATGGAACCTGTACTCCAGATCCCAACCATCCCCATGGATCTGCAAACGAATGTCGGCTGAGCCTGTCAAGCTGTGTATCACACCTATAATACACAGATAATGTTAGCCAGTCCAGAAACAGCCTCCTGGTTCGTGATCCTGGCCCAGATTGGGCTCACGCATCCCAACAGTACAGTAGGAAAGCGCACAATGATCAGGAAGCTGAATCACACTCACAAGTATCGTAGACTGATATGGGGAGGGTATGGGATCGGGGGGACTTGACGGGGGGTGACCGATGTGGAAGGGTTCAAGTTTGGGGTTGCGGGGTTATGCCGATCTCAATCTATTGGTGACTTGTTGTGATTTGGACTTAGATAAAAACTTAAACAGACCATGTCTAGCCATCAGCAACAGTGCCCAGAAACAAGCCCAGAAAATGAAAAGGGTGAAGTTCACTGTCATCACATACCTTCATGCACAAAGTGGATGCACCCCCGCACCCAAAATCGGATTCCCTCTTATTCCTCTTGGACAGTACCTCTAATCTAACTCGAAAACAAAATTTCCCATTGATTAACTGGTCAACGATTCATTGAACACACGATCGTGCACTTTCTATGGTGTATATTCAACTTCTACTACAATGTGGTTTCCTGCATGTAAAAATACTCTAGATATTATGTACATGTGCTGTTGAAAATATTTGACCCATCTGCGATGCTCTCATCATATATTCAATTGCTCCGGCGACCATTGACCCAAATCACCACAAGTACACCACAAGTACTTGTGGTGATTTAGACCTGTGGTGAAAACTGCTACAAGTACTTGTGGTGATTTGGACTTGTAGTGGAAATCACCACAGAAATCACCACAAGTGCTTCTCTCAGTGAGGTCGCTTGAGTGGTTGCCAGAGTAGATGCTTCACAGAATATGTCCAGGCACCTCTAGAGATCTGTCGGGTCATCTTCCAGTCCTAGAAAGACTGTTGTATCATCTGCATATACTTTTATTAGTACTCTGGTAAGTGAGTCATTTATTCGGAATCCTTTTAGCAGGGATTGTAAGATGAATTCAATCATTGGTTCTATCACCAGGTTGTATAGCAGGAACAACATTGGGTCTCCTTGTCAGACTCCTCTCTGTACATCAAATAGATTGCTTGCAAATCCATTTAGTCTTATTGCCGTGGAGGCTTTGCTGTAGAGGTTTTTGATTCTCATGATGAACTTTGCTGGGAATCTGAACACTTTTAGTACTTTCCATAGGTATGTCAGATCTATTCTGTCATATGCTTTTTCTTGGTCCAGGCATATGATTGCCCCAACAACTACTCTGGGTAGGGCATATAACACTATTTCCAATTGTTATCCTTTATTAGTTCCACTCCTATATCTCCATATTGCATTTGGTGTTAGATTGCTGTGCCAGCCACATATCTGTCCAGCCTCATATCTGTCCGCCACAACCTCTGTGCACATTTCTTCCCGATTGGGCCTAGCCTCTTTCCAACCCATTGCTCGTATGTTTGTTATGGCTGCCACTATTGTCTATTTGGCCATTCGCCAGTTTATTGTCTCGTCACGTATATGGGGCGCAACGAGCCAGGCAGGGCAAAAGATCCTCGTTGTGCTAGTCTAACATTGGGGGAAGATTTGTAGGATTTCAAGCTCGATGGTAGAGAAGAACCGAAGGTCAGAGATAGTGGCGGAAACTGGGCAAGGGAAAGAGGACCCATGCAATCGGTAATCGGTGCAGTGGCAAAGTTTCCGAATACTAGAGGGGAAGGAATAATGGCCTACGAATCCTCGTCCTATTCGTATCTAAGGACCGTAGTTATATATACACCCGTGGGAGAATGGAACCATGAAAGTCCGTGTTGTGTAATAATATAATGGTGGTCCGTGGTATATAAAGCGGTGCACATGGCACGCGAAAATTATACCACCTCGCCTCCAATGATTGTAATGATGTGACGTGGGCATGACAGATGTATGGAGCCTTACCGAAAACTCCCGACATCCAACACAAAGCGATGTTACGATTGGAAGAGACAAAATGAAAGGAAAGAGTTGCCACCACAGTGGGCATGACCTGTTGATTTGCGCTTCTCTCCGCTGCTAGCACACATTTGGTTATCGTCAATATCTGTACCAGGGCCAAACTCCTGGCTAGTTTATATTATGATCTCACTCTTTAGGACAACGAAGAACGCGTATCCTTGTATATACTCATCAATCGAATTCCTCATGTCTGATATACGGGCCCTTAACCCACCATTCCGCCCATTCCTCTGGGCAGTTCGACCCATCACCATACATAATCCGAGCCCTGCGTACGATCGCGGCCACCGGTAGCACATTGTTACCTGTCGTATCGTCTTTCATTCTTCATCTCAATCAATTCCCTTTCGCCACCGCGCGCGATCTCCTACAATTTTCTTGGTTTGCATCCCCCAAAACCAGCGCCACAAACCAATATCTTAACGAGCCGTATTCAATTCGCTCCATCTTTTTGAATACATCTTTGTCAGTGCTTTGAAAGGCAACCCCTGAGTTGCGTCGAACTGTTGACCCTCAATGGGGGGTCCTGTTTGTTCGGAGGTTCGGTACATCATATGAGTCACTTCTCCTCTTCATTTGAAATATTCAACCGATTCATGGTAGGTGATAGGTCCACAAATATGGTCCACAAAGCTGTTCGTGTCCTCGTGTCCTCAACTACATCGTATGCCATATGTATACTCTTGCATAGGAGAGTGAAACATGTAGGAGACCATATACATACTGCCTCAGAAATCGCGAGATAGCCTCAAGTGACAAAGTGAGAATAAGAGGAAGGGACCGCAACCACAGCAACATAAGAGTAACCGATACAGCAAATTACAAGTACAATGTCAAGAATGAAGAATGCCTATTGTTGTGCACTGTTGAAAATTTGGGTCCAACAGGTTCCAAAGCGAAATTCCTCGTATTGAAGAGAAACTGACCGAACAGGAGATGTGGGAGGGATTGTGAGAAGAGCAGGTGAATGGAGCCCTACGTGATAATCATGCGGCAACCAATAGAGTAGGCGACCAATTGAGTCCCTGACCCAACCGTCGGGGTCTGGCCGCAGAGTCTCAATAGCCGAGGCGGTAGATTGGATAGAAAGATGTGAATAGGTCTCCCACACGGGAATGGCCCTACCACCGGGTCCAGAGATGATACTCCGCTCATGGGGAGAGGAAGCGATAGACGCCAAAGAGCGATTCTGCTCTTCTGAAGGTATGCCGACTGCAGAGACATTCTCAGCATTCCAGATTCGAACTGTCTTGTCATTGGATCCAGAGACGATGTGGCGCCCGTCGGGAGAGAAAGCAACTGAGCACACAGTACCAGTGTGCCCCTCTAGAGGATTTCCGACTGCAGAACCAGTCTCGGCATTCCAGAGTTGAATTGTTTTGTCTGAGGATCCAGAGACGATGTACCGCCCATCGGGAGAGCAGGCAACTGACCACACGGAGCCAGTGTGCCCCTCGAGAGGCCCGCCAACTGCAGAGCCAGTCTCAGCATTCCAGATTCGAATTGTGTTGTCTAAAGATCCAGAGATGATGTGGCGCCCATCGGGAGAGTAAGCCACTGACAACACAGAGCCAGTGTGTCCTTCTAGAGGCGCGCCGATTGCACGACCAGTCTCAGGATTCCAGATTCGAATGGTGTTGTCACCAGATCCAGAGATAACTCGTTGGCCATCGGGAGAGTATGCAACTGACCACACAGAGTCAGTATGCCCCTCTAGAGGGGTGCCAACTGATCTGGTGCTTGCATCCCGAATTCTAATCGTCTTGTCTAAAGACCCGGAGATGACTTTTCGCCCATCGGGAGAGAATGCAACTGACAAGACCTCGCCAGTATGCGCTTTTAGAAACTTGCTAATTGTTATACCCGACTCGATACTCCAGATTCGAATTGTGTAGTCACCAGATCCAGATATAATCCGCCGCCCATCGGGTGAGTAAGCAACTGACCGCACAGAGAAACCATGCCCTTGTAATGGCCCGCGGACTGCAGAACCAGTTTCGGCATTCCAGATCCGAACTGTCGTGTCTGAGGATCCAGAGACGATTTGCTGACCATCGGGAGAGTAAGCAACTGACCAGACAGAGCCAGTGTGCCCCTCCAAAAGCTTGCCGACTGCAGAACCAGTCTCGGCACACCAGGTTCGAATTGTACTGTCCGAGGATCCAGAGATGATGTGGCGCCCATCAGGAGAGTAAGTAACTGACCCCACGGAGTCATGGTGGGGGTCACTTGACCCCGCTATAGGCATGCCGACTGGATTGCCGGTCTCGGCATGCCAGATTTGAATTTTGTTGTCTAAAGATCCAGAGATGATGCGCTGTCCATCGGGAGAGTAGGTGACGGACCACACAGGGTGAGTGTGCCCCTCTAGAGGTTTGCCGACTGCAGCACCAGTCTCGGCATTCCAGATTCGAATTGTATTGTCTGAGGATCCAGAGGTGATGTATTTCCCATCGGGAGAGTAAGCGACCGACCCCACAGAGCCGGTGTGCCCGTATAGAGGCGCGCGGACTTCAGAGCCAGTCTTGGCATTCCAGATCCGAATTCTCTTGTTTGAGGATCCAGAGACGAAGTACTGCCCATCAGGAGAGTAAGCAAGTGACCGCACACAATTTCCAATGTCGGTAGATTGCCCCTCTACAAGCCTGCCGAGTGCAGAACCAGTATTGGCATCCCACAGTCGAATTGTACTGTCTGAGGATCCAGAGATGATGTTCGGCCCATCGGGAGAGTAAGCAACTGACCATACAGGGCCAGTGTGCCCCCTCAGAGGCTCGCCGACTGTGGATCCAGTCTCAGCATTCCAGATTCGAATTGTATTGTCTGAGGATCCGGAAATGATGTGCCGGCCATCGGGAGAGTAAGCAACTGAAAACACATGGCTGGTGTGGCCCTTTAGAGGGTTGCCGACTGGATCACCTGTCTCGGCATCCCAGATCCGAATTGTCTTGTCTGAGGATCCAGTGGCAATGTAACACCCATTGGGAGAATAAGCCATACAATAGATATGACCATTGTGTCCAATCCACCTCAATGGCGGCTCTGGCCACGACAACAAATTTCCACTTTGCACCCTGATGCCTTTGTTAAACCGTGTGCTGAAGACGATCGATAGAGGTGACTGTGAGGGAAGGAATGGTCCTGTAGAAATATAGGTGTGTGGAGTGCTGATAGAGATTGGAGTGCGGAAGTAGGTCAAAAAGCGATCAACATCCTGAACCCTTTGAAAAAGGCTCAAATCTGCATCCTACAGTAAGTTAGAACCGCCTTGGAATGCCCGTGACATCAAACCAAAGCCGTGCTCACCTTGGCCAAGGCGGGTGTCAATTTTCGGAGGCTTGGAACGCCCATTCCCACCATTCCCATAATGCTCAATACTTCAATCCAAAATAATGTATATGGTCCTTCAAAGAATTTCCTCAGGCCTTCCCGCACACGCTGATCGCCATTGTCGAGCGAATAGCAAACATGATTTGACCAATACAGAGAACTATACTGCAAGGCGTCGGAAATGTTCTCTTTGATACGCGATGGGAGATCTTCCACATCCTCATTAGGGAGCCGCGAATCTTCGAGCTTGCAGATATTGAAACGGAGCTTTTCAAACATCTTCTTGAGGCAAGCGATACCCAGTTCGACGTTTGCATCTCGGAGGTTGACTCCGTACTCGCTCTGACAATCGCCGCTGACAAAGAAATCCGAAATGGACAAATGCCGGACACGAATCCCTCCACTGGCCTCTTCATCCCGATAGAGCATAGAGCCGAGACCTGCCACCCACATCTTCACTAGGTCAGGTCTCACCCCCGACAGCTCTGCAATCGTCTCTTCGCACAATGGGCGGTTTGGTGCCGAAGTGAGAAGCACTCCAACCATCTGCTGAAAATCGGCACTGCTATGCTCTATCGATACTTTTAGGATACTCGAGTAAAGTCGGTATAGAGCTGTCAGGCCAGTACCCGCTGAGTCTCGCAACGTCGCCTTCAAAAGCACAGTAGGGTCCTCGCACTGCTCGAGCGCAAGCGCAAGAGTCTCAATGAAGATGAACAGACCCGCCGCACGAGAGATCGTATGGTTGAGGAGCGATTGATCTGGCCAAGGAGGTTGGAGAAACCTCTTGGACACTACCTGGGCGAATCGGTGTTTGGCGAAGATTCGTAGGTCGGAAGTGGCCTCTTTATCGGTAGTCATGTCATACCGGAGATGCGTAGCCGGGGTTAGACCATTAAAGCAACGTTGAATGTCGTCTTCGGGTCTACTGGTGATGATAATTTTGAGCCACGGGACGTGTGCGGCCGCGATGGTGAGAGATTTAACGATGCCTGGACGACTTTGAGTACTCCCGCACTCATCAAGTGCGTCAATGACAAGGACTAGAGTCTTTTCGGGGAGGCGAGAAAGTTCGCGAATGAAATCAACGAAGAGAGTGTGCTTCATTGACTCTGGTGTTATGTTTGGGTCTTTGCGGAGACGTTCTGCCACAATGCTTCGAAAAGGAGGGAAGATTATCGCAAGCTTGTAGATGAGAGTCGGAAGGACATTTATGGGCTCGCTCAGTTCTGGGATATCCCTCCGGCAGAAGTACGCTCCAGCAAGCTGATCTTGATCGTGAAGGCTCGCGCAGATCGAATGAGCTAACGACGTTTTACCGATGCCAGGTAAGCCGTAGATCCAGTATGTATTGCGATGGACAAGCCCCCGCTTCACTGATGTACTGGCCACCCAGTTTAAGATTTCCTTGAGGAGGACTTTGCGGGTGCCTTCCATACAGCGAAGGTTTTGGTGATACCCGGTATCAATAGGCTTAAGTCGCCTAAGCAAAAGGTCTTGCTCCACTTGCGAGTTACTCAGAAATGTACGGCCGCCAGATTAAGACAACAAGTGCTTACCACTCCTTTTGGCCAAACGAAGAGTTTCGACATCCACAGCACGCATGAAGTCTTTGATAATCTTGTCCAACTCCGTGTCGATCTCTTCGATCACCCTCAGGTAGCCCGGCCCACCCACCGCCCTCGCTGTGATCATCAGCACTGGCTAAATCCGGACCGATGACCACTTACCATGTCTGACGTAGTTGC
>Ga0307515_10015966_pt1 | contig 13790 bp, 14 predicted proteins | sample 17_EM_MG_FD_194513 | JGI IMG/M metagenome (GOLD analysis project Ga0307515, IMG submission 194513) | Populus trichocarpa ectomycorrhiza microbial communities from riparian zone in the Pacific Northwest, United States - 17_EM | ecosystem: Host-associated > Plants > Roots > Unclassified | place... | reverse complement strand
GAGGAGGGAAGTGAAAAGGATGGTGACGAGGGTGGCGCAGAAATGTAGTTGTAGGTAGAAGAGAATGGATTGTCTCCAGGGGATGGAGATTGGTTGCGCGTTGGAGAAAGATTGGATCATGAGGGATGTTAGGAGGGAGACTGTGGTGTGAAGAAGGAGGATGAGGGTTGTTGTCTTGGAGGCCATTTTTCTCGGGTTTCGTGGTATGAAGGAAGAAGGAGAAGGAGTGGTGAGTGCCAATATGAGTGAGAGGGGGGTGCTTTGTGAAAGGAGACGAATCAGTTGCGGTTGAAGATTTTCAGGGGTTCGAACTTAGCTGCCCCAGCTCCACGTGATTTAGCGCGAACGGATGTCTTAATGTTTTGACTTTCCTTCTTCAAGTTGGACAATTTTGGGATAGTAACAGCTATCTTCTGATCTACGGTTGTTGATATCAACAGCATTCAAAAGCTTGCACAAGGCTGGGGATACTTCCAATGCGTTTCCCGCGAAGCCCCACTAGGCTCGCTTGAGCCTTCTCGAAATTGTGCCTGGCGATACATGTTCAAGTAAGCATTTTGCTATCACATACCACCAGGCGGAGGAGAATTGGGCTATCTCAATTTGCCTAGAGTTATTCCAGCTTCACGTCTTCACCCTTTTTCAACCATTTCTCAAAGAGTAGAATTCTACTTCCTACACATCTGTTTGGTCTAACTCTTCGAGATCTGAGAAACGAATTCCAATTATAAATACTACCCAGGTCCATTTCCTTAGAGATTATAGTCAACAAATTCTATAAGCAGGCGCTGAGCTGGTGGATCTTCTGGTTTTAGGGCATGCGGAAATCTCAACACAATACATGTGTTCTGGTACAAAGAATACTGCTCAGGACAAGCAAGAAAAGTTTTTACTGGCTATTCTTTTCTCGAACCTGAGATAGGAAACGAAAGAACAAGACGAGCAGCCAAAGCCAAACAAGCCGAAACCGTTCAACTCTATACCTCGTGTTTCCAGTGCCGTTTGGAAGCATCCTTGGATCAGAATCCATTGTTACACCCGTTACAGTGCTTCTAAAAATGCCAGTGGAAGTTGCATAACCATGAATATCTCTTCCTACTTCTCCCCAAGGCAGGCACGGGAGGCGTGGGTCGTTACGCGTCTTGAGATTTAAGGAAGTAATTTGACCATCTCGGACCAGGTATGTTTTTATAACTTTCATTAGCCACGAACTGGGAATAGGGACAAGTAAAGCCTCCTCATTCATTATGCCTTGAAAAAAAACCCGATCCAGCAACTATAAAGTCCTCAGATACAGTTGGTCGTAATAACACTGGAAGACGATTAACCGGCAACACGCATACAAAGTCGTCTAGCTATAGAATTAAGATATCATCCTACAATTAGTATAGGAGCCCGTGATTACTTCAAGTGATCTGTATCATTTGGCCTCAAGGTTCCCTAAGCGCACTGCAAATGGAGCGAGTACGTTGCTGTCATCTGAACGGTATCATACACGAGGGAGGCAGGGGGTTTGTAGCATAGCTGTTTCTACCCCAGGCCAGATATCACAACAAGGGGCTCGAGTATAAGGAAATTGCGATCCTCGCTGCATCAGCTAATTATGAATCGTACGTGTGAAGTAAGTCCCGCAACAGGTCATTCAATCGCGCCAGATCATTGCTTTCATCCGACCAATACTTAAGTACCTCAACTGTCTGCTCAACAACTTTTCTCCATCGCGATGGCAGCATCATTTCTTCCAACTCTATGGCCATTACCCCAGTAGATCGTGCTTCCGCCTGGCATCTCATTGCCATGGCTAGCAATATCAGGGAACTCCTGGTACAAGTTCGGGCCATCAACCATGTGCCCTGGTGGCGATGAAAGAATGACTCTCGATTTGCTTCTATGCTTTCTACAGCTATCTGTAAGCACTCTCGAGTAAGTTGGAGCTGGACTGGGCTGAAGCTTCTCAGGGGAGCATGTGGTTTTAATGCAAGGACTTCTTCGAGTGCTGGAAATCGAACGAAATCCCTGACGTCATTCATATGTCCGCGCAATATGAGACGGAGAATATCATTTGACGGCACGTCTGAATCCCGTGGGAACTTCATCTGGGCTGGCAACATATGATACCTGGCCAATGTTTCAATCTTTGCAAACCAACGTAGCGCTTATACGGATGTGTACTGACCAGTCTTCATTCTGCCTTTCAAATTCGACTACATTCCGTTGTAACCTGAGATCTTTGCTCTTTTGGTCTAATAATTCTCCCCCAGATTTGGTATCGTATCGCCAAACCAGAAGGTTGTTTAATTTTCGCTTCATTGCAATTTCTGCAAGGTAGAAGTACCAGGCCAGTTGCAGATTCTGGCGATCCATATGCGTTTGTTCTGGGTTTGAGAACGACCGCGAACTCGCCGAAGATGGAGAAGTGTGATCATAAATATCTGGCACGTCTTGTGGGGGCGATGGATAAAGATGAGGATAGTCGACCTCTCCGAGACCTGAGCCAGGTAACCTCAGGTGGAACCTTACTTCGCTACCAAAATTAGCCGTAAATAGTGTATAGGAGCTGGATCTATATATGAGCTTACTCACATTTCGCTTTTCAGACAGCTCCAATATAAGCTTTCCTCTATATGATGCGCCCTTTCGTTCTCATTCTGCTCCCATAGCATATCTCCTCCGAAAGAGATATTTGCTTTCAGCTTGTTATCCCGAGTCATACGACCTTGGCTAGTCAGCCATGCTAGGCATTGCGACCCAGCTTGGACAAAACATTTCCATGCCGCAAGGATTCTCAATGTTGACAACAGATACACCGCACTTAGAAATGAGCATTGTGCCCCGATGAACGAATTCTCATGGCACAGCATCCCGATACGCCATTGAGACGCCAGAAAGTACGCCTCTGCTGTTAAGAGTCTCTCTTGTTGCTTGGAAACTCCAGGTGAAAGTTCGTCAGTGAGCGGTGCCGACAATGTACTGATTGCGCAGACAAGCAACTACAAATATACTGTCAGAGATCGACCATTGTGAGATAGAAGATACCTACCAGTAAACAACTTCTTGCATCCCATTGTGGACCTGACTCGGCAAATTCTCTGGCATCAGCCCAAAGTACCTTGACATCCAAAACAGGATTTTTAATGTGATTGTTATTCAAAAAATTCTGAACGAGGCAATTTATTGTGTCAGGGCCGAGATCTGGAAGCGCTGAATTTTGCTGGCGTATATTGTTTGGCCTTGGTCGGTCGACGACTTCGATGAGTGGAATTTCGAGCGTTGCGGCCAGATGTGGAGCAGCTTCCGAGAAGATTGGCCATTTCAATATAGACTCGATTGACATTTCAGATGCCCGAAGTAGTACTTCAGCTGATGGCGGTGCGTCATCCGAGGGGACGACGTCGGGAGTACCTGGATTGTTTTGGACGATTCCGCTCACAGCAGGGGACCTCCAATCGACGGATCCGGTGGTTGAGCTTTCATACGGTCTTGAAGTTGCTCTGTGCCCCTGTGTTTGATAGGCGTAATCATGCAAGTCTCTTGGCTCACCCGGGAATTGCTCGTTGGTCGGCAAGAAAGGTCTATCTTCCAATTTGGAATCAATATGGATCATGAGTGATGTTTCCAACTGGCTAATCCGTTCAAGAATCGTAAGGGTAGAGCGATCGAGCTGAGAGGGGTCTGAGTCTACATAGCGACAATTTCCGCCGTTTGAGACGCAAAAGCCGCATCTTGGCCGTTGATTATCACATTTGGTTTTGCGCGACCGGCACACGAGGCAAGCGTTGCTCGCTCGTCGTCTATTATACGAAGTTGCTGATCGTCCATTTGATAACTGAGTCCCAGGCAGGCCATGTAACATTGTGAATGTCGCGACTGATTGAGAAATCTGGGAGAACGTCGAGTAGTAACGGTTTAGTAGTTTGATATTTTTACATCATGCGGGGTAGACCTTCCACATGATGCTCTTCACCCCCCGCACCCCAAAGAATAGTTGCTAGCGTATATGTTTTGAAGATGCAGGTAAGAATCCAGAGTGTTTAACCAGTGAAAAAAATGCCCTTCCCGCTAGCTGAGAGCCACTGCCAGGGCAGAAAGCCTTCTTGAACCTTCTCCCTTCCAGTATTGTAGGTTAATACAGACTAATTTTTGCCCTGTGCTCTGTAGATGGCTGACTAGGATTCGAACCACTCAGAAGTCGTGTCTCATTCGAAAACTGGGGCAGTGGCAGCCACTATTATTTTTGTTGTGGGTGGGGGGAACAGTGCAAGTGTCGTGAAAACACGCCAAGGATCTGGAGCAGGCTGGCGGAAAATTCACGAGTCAGGATCGATCCAGGATCAAGAGGCAGCAATACCTTACGATCCAGGCCAAGATTCGATTCTGGGGCGATCCAGCCAGGAACTTCGCCAAGCCTGATCTGGAGCAAATGGAATTATCGCTTCTCCACATTTCAAGCCGCAAATCTGGAGATCCCATTATTGCAGTAGTACTGTGGCAGATGCAGCCACGGAGATCCCGACGAAAAACCGCTTGAAACAGGCAGCCCTGATTCCTGTCACACCGCCTTTGCAGGAGCTGCGCTAGAAGGACTCGTAGCGAAACGCTGTGGTCGAATTTTGCCTGGCAGAACTCAAAGCGGTGTAGCAAACATTCAGGCTGGGCCTGCAAAGATCCCGACGAAAACCCGCTTACACTGCTAAGGATGAACACATCCTAGGCCCTAGGGGATAACGGCTATCATTTCACATTACATGTAGACAACCTCTTGAACGATAAGAATGTTATTACAGCAGAAGTCGAATTAGAGCCACCAGTGAGCCACCAGTAGTGGAGGCATTAAGGGGTACACAGTTTTACGGAAAACCAAAAGTAAAATCTCCGACTGCTCCAGCCAGCCACAAGTCCATGACATATCAAACCAAACTCCTCTTTAAGTATGAGTCTTCTTACTGGCCTCCTGCCCCTGTTTCTCCGCATCTGTGACGAAAGCCTTGAACTCGCGTGCAGGGACTTTCTTCATGTAGAGCTCATCCAATTCCTCGTATGAGCGACCCGTCGTCTCCGGCTGATAGAAATAGATATAAATGAGACACAGTACTGCCATGCCACCGAAAATAAAGGAAATCTATCAAAAGGCTTGTATTAGTACAGAATTTGTGCTATGTGAATTGGGAAAACATACCTTTGCCCCGAGATTAGCCTTATCAGGATTGAACAAATACGGCAGAACCAAACTCAGCACCGTGTACCAGGTATTCTGCAGTGCAACGCCAATTGCAATGGTCTTAACCCTGAGCCGAGAGGTCGCGTTCTCAGTCAGGATTGTGTAAGCTGTACTGCCAATTGTCATGTTATAGACGAAGCCATAGATAATCATGAAACCCAGACAAGCCTTGATGCTTGGTACACTCCCGGCGGTAGCAGTACCACCAGCCAGCATCAAGACAACAGTAAGGAAAGCCAAGCCCCAGAGAGTGAGATTGCGGCGCCCGACCAGATCGATTAACGACCAGGAGACAACATTGCCAGTCACGGATACGACCTGCAGACCAATAAATAGCTGGAATGAGGTCTTGGTGCTGAAACCTGCTAGCTGGGCATAATAGGTAGAGTAGCCGGCAATGAATATGACACCGGAGAGAGCCTGGATAGAGAGCGGGGCAATACTGATGATAGTGCGTCTCAAGTTCGATTTGCGGAAGCATTCTAGATAACTGGCGCCTTCAGTCTCCTTGCGGACTTGATCGAGGGTGAGTTTGATAACTGCCAGCCGTTTTGGGCCTTCGCTGTCTTTATTGTAGCCGAGACGACTGAGGCTTCGAATTGCCTTCTCCTCGTTTCCCTTGCTGCAGAGCCACCAAGGAGATTCGGGCATGAAGAAAACAAATAGTGCGGCAATTCCGGAGAAGCCGTACTGGGAGCAGAAAACGGCGCGATAGGCCCAGCGTGTCTCAACTGTGCCAGTTGAGTTGAGAATTAGAGCAGCAGTGAAGGGACCAACGGTATAGGCCAGGGCCATGAGGCAAGTGAACAAGCCGCGGAGGGCAAGGGGAGTAAGCTCGCCGATATACGTTGGGCAGACAGCTGCTAAGACTCCGACGGCAATACCGTTAACCATTTTCCCAGCGAAGAAAAGCGGGTTGGTGGTTGAGACCACTTCCATAGTTACGGAGCCAAATGAGAGGGCAAGGACTGCGATGATTGTCTTCTTGCGGCCAATGAGGTCGGCGAAGAATCCGGCTGTCAAAGCTCCAATTGCTGTTCTAAGTTCTTTCAGCCTTCATCCTTCATAACAGATCACAAGGGTCATAGCTTACGATGCAACAGGCCCACCACTGAATGCAGCCTGCCATTTCGCAGAGAGAGCATAGTTGCCGTCTACGAGGTACCCAAAATCCTTCCGAAATTGTGGAATACCGATCACAATTCCAGATGCCTGGTTCTCGAAGCTTACGAGAAGAGTAAGCCAGACGGCATACATACACCATGCAAAAGCCCATGGATTTTGCTTGATGGCTTGCATCCTGGTTTGCTCATGATCTTCTTGGTTCGCAAGATGAGCAGCTGTTTCTCCACTCGAGTCGATGGGCTCGTCCAAGTGTGTAGCGGCCATATTCTTTTCGGGGTCCATGGTGACTTCGTTCTGAGGCTTTGGAGCAGAGACCACGGTGTCGAGAACCAGGTTGCAAATCGGAAGTGGCCAATTTTTGGATGGAGAAATAAGAAGATATGCTTTGCTATTCGATGTAAGGGTAATGGCTGAAAGAATGACTGGGAAAGAAAGCTGGAATGCAGGCGGGCTTTATAGATTATTGCAATCTACGGGACGAGGAATAACTTCGTAGAGTTTCCGCATATTCCGCATATTCCGCATAGAGGCAAGTCCTTGGGCAGCATTTAGGAGGGGTCCTATCAAAATTGACTTAATACCCTGTGGACGCGCCTTTGGCCGGCCAGACTGTTGTTCTCCGTGAGGGGCCCCGCATCTGATGATCTGGGTGTCAGTGGGTGAAAAGCGGGAAAGCGAGGGGCGACCTTCCAAGGGACACTAGTAAATAACAGATCCATAACCAAGGATTGAGCTAGAGAGCAACGGTCCAACAGTTGAGAAACCGGCCCGCTTGCTTAAGGTTTGTGGGGCGCCATACAGGCAACACAGTCGGGTGGACATTGGGAGAACATCGGTAAAACCTTGGAGAACCTCGGGAGAACCTCGGAAGACGGAAGAGGGGCGAAAACAGTCAGTAGTATCCGCAAGCCAGCTAATAGTCGGACTTAACGTCGCGCTAAAGGGGCCCTTCCCTTTAGTCGGGGAAAGCGAGTTGTCCCGAGAAAGCGAGATGTCCCGCAACTTTTGGTGGGATTTCACACCAAACTTTTTCGCGAGGAACATTAAAAAATTAACACACGATTTTCTCGCGAGTATCGACCTACGACTTTTCTAGTAATTATAGGTTTTTATCTACGTATTTAAAACTCTAGCCCTTAAGTATACGATAAGTAACTATGAGATCGCGAATAAAACGTATTAATTAGATTTTCTATAGCAGGTTCCTAATATTATTTTTTAGAAGGTAAAAAAGGCCAAAACGGGACAACTCGCTTTCCCCGACTAAAGGGAAGGGCCCCTTTAGCGCGATGTTAAGTCCGACTATTAATTGATACCCCACAAGTGAGCCGATACTTCACCGATATTCCACGAAGCGCGCCCCGCACCGATACTCCCCGATAAACCTTTGGGGCTTTTATCCACCTAGAAGATGCATTTTCGCCCACCATTAGAGGATGCTTGTCATTGAAGTTTTCATGCTTAAGTTCGGCTCTGCGAAGTATAACATTATTTTTAATAAAAAAAATCACCGACACCGTGTCTGTGGCTATTTGCACCACTACAACCACTGCCCACTTCCTCAAAAACAGATTCTTCATCTGTATCAGCTTGTTATTTGCAGTCAGACTGCCTTATTCAGAATGACGAGCTTCACTGAAATTCTGTCCCAAAATGAAGCTTCCATCTATACGTCTCCGGATCAGGCGATTTCAGATATCAACCCGTTGATGTATGGGGGATTTACTGAGTGAGCCGCCCTGTGTGAAAGCAAAAGGACTGACTGTCAATTTTTTTCAACTCTCGGTATATTAGTATCTCAGAAAGCTAAAAGAAAATCCGAATTTCTTTAGGCACATGGGACGTTGTATATACGGCGGCATATATGATCCCAAGAACGAAAACAACTTGATCGACGAGAACGGGTTTCGGACAGATGTTATTGATTGCATGAAAGAGCTAAAAGTTCCTGTTGTTCGGTATCCCGGAGGAAATTTTGTAGCGACCTATCGTTGGCAAGACGGGGTAGGGCCTCGAGAGAAACGTCCTAAGAGACCAGAATTGGCTTGGTTGGGTACAGAGTCGAATCAGTTTGGAACAGACGAGTTCATGTTATGGTGTGAGAAAATTGGCGCTGAGCCATATCTGGCGCTGAACATGGGGACAGGAACTTTGGAAGATGGTAAGAATGCTATGAAAGATTCTACGGAAAGTCTACAGCTAATATCGGTTTGATTTCGATAGCTCTTGCATGGTTGGAATACTGCAACTCCGAGCAAGATACACACTATGCCAACATGCGACGAGCGAATGGCCATGAAAAGCCATACAAAGTGAAATACTGGGCACTTGGGAATGAAATTTGGGGTCCTTGGTCAGTTACAAGACATTTAGTCATAATGTTCGTTTGAAAATTCTAAACTGAAACCTTACAGGCAGGTTGAACAAGACACGAAAGAGCATTACGCAAAAAGAGCTCATCAATGGGCGAAAGGTGAATTAAAACTTCTGCGAGTTGATACAATTCTAAGGCCAGAGATTTCTAATCATGTTATAGCACTCAAGCTTCTTGATCCATCCATTACTCTTATACTTTGTGGCAAAAACGGTCATAGCGACTGGGATCGATATGTTCTCCAAGAGTCAATTCAATGGATCGACATGCATTCCATTCATATGTACACATTTGGAAAAGAGTAAGTGCTCAGGCTATGTCAAAAAATTTGTCGCATACTAAAATACGAAGGCATTGTGAGAATGTCACATCACCAAAAGCAGCCGAGCGAGCAATAGAGATGACATCAGCAATGATCGATCTCGCACGTTGCGATTTTGATTACGAAGGTTATATGAGCGGGAGTATCGACACGTCAGCGAAGAAACTGTCCCGTCCAACTATCTGCTTCGACGAGTGGAACGTGTGGGACCCAACACGCGCACCAGGCGACAAAGGGGCGGAAGAACTATACGACCTCTCGGACGCGCTAGCTGTCGCAGTTTGGCTGAATGTGTTCGTACGGCAGGCCAAACATATTGGAATGGCTACAATCGCACAGAGCGTGAATGTCATCGCACCCCTGATGACCACGGAGAGAGGTATTATCAAGCAGACTACATACTGGCCACTGTTATTGTTTTCCAAGTACATGCGCGGGAAGTCCCTTGCCACACATGTACGCTCTGCTACTTATAAGGGGAAAACGTTTCCCGCCTGGTTGGCAAGCACGATGGAATTGCCTCTCCTAGATGTCTCGGCAGCCTTGAGTGAAGATGGCTGGATGAATTTGGCGGTAGTGAACATTTCTGAGACAGAGGCGATGTCGACGTCCTTGCCTGAAGTGGCTGGCCCAGTCGAGATTTTTATTGTGGGAGGCAAGAGTAATCATATCAGAGACAGTAATAAAGAGGGTGCTGAGAATGTCAGTATTAGGGAATCATGTTGGGATGGCCATGGGAAGTTTACTTTGGAGGAGCATAGCTTTACACTATTAAGATGGAAATTGAGGACTTGTCGTCAGTAATTACTCTGACCATAGGCCGAACAGAATTGAGCATCCTCCACCAGCTCAAGTTGCTCCAGCACCAGCGGCTCGATATATATGTGAAAACTGTGTTTGTCAGCAAATTGAATAAAACATTATCAGAGCATACCGCGACCGTAACCCCGACCGCAAACCTCAAAGCCTCTCGCAACGTTCTAAACTCTAGAACCTCAAAGGAACAAATGACTCCCTTCCTCAGCTTCATCTTTCTCTCCAACCCCCACACCCCTTCTTCAGACTCTGCAAACACTCCCCTCTTCTGCCGTTGCCTCCCCCCGTCAGCAACGAGGTGATTTCAAGCAAAGCTTCCCCAACACGATCACTCACATCAACCATACTTCCAGCAAGGCTGCTTACAGCACGTACGCTTTCAACAAGCTTACGTGCAAGGAGCTAATAATATCCATCTGTTGCAATGTTTTGGAGGTTGACGACTTGATTTCTCAGCTCACGCGGGGTAGGCACTCTTTACATCTAGGATAAACTACTGTGTACCAGCGTACACCTAGTTCCAACACCATCGGTTGCCTATTCCACAACATCACTTTCGCCAGGCTAGAGTAAGCACACCCAACATCTACGCCGTGCGCCCAATTCTACGTGCAAGAAACGCTGGCGGGTTTCAAGTTTTCAATAACAAAGTCTTGTCTGAGAGCAGTTCAAATATATTATCTTATTCTTTCTAATCGCATTTCCAGCCGAATGTAGCAACTTCATAGAATTCATTTCCCCCAAACTCATTCGATATCGTGAAGCACTGAAGCAAAACCGAGTTTTCAATTCCAACTATTTTGTGTTTATTCTAACAAGAACAGCGTAGTAGCAATAGTCCTCTCCCATAGATAGGAAGCATACCTCGAATCAACAGAACAGAACCTCCAAAAGTTTAACCGCTGCCTCCCACGCTCCAAGGACGTGTCATTTCCACTGCTACAGGCATATGTTATCTCCCCCATGGCTTTTGCCAATGATCTTTGCGTCAAAGGTGCCGGGGAATATGTAGTATCCCCCTCGTAAGCAGGGCATACTTTGTCCATTTCACCCAACGCCTCCCTAACATTCGTACGGAACCTCTCACATCACCAATTTTATCAATAAAAGGGTATACAAGCGTGCTATTGATGACGGTGTCGAATTTCGCTGTCTGATATGGGCCTAAACACTCACTTTTGCCTAATCCTGCCCAGTTCTGGAGATCCTGGGTTGAGATATCGACTCCTGCATGGCCGAGGCCGTAACCCCCGCAATAAGTGCCACTTGGAGAAGGACCTTTTGCCAATTCGGGTACAGAGCGTTCTGTGCGTCGCATTGCTGTCGCTGCCGAAGCAGCAGTAGTGTCATCCTCGCGAGCAAAACGATCTGGTTGATTTGGGTTGTCAAGGGAATGAGCGACTGTACGGAGGGTAGTTCCATTTGCGTCAAGGCAGAAAGTCCAATATCCTATGTTGAATACTTAAGGCGAGACTAGCAACCATGGCTACTGTAGCAATGAAGTTCTTTGAATACATAGTGAAAGAAATAGAACGATTCGTGGTTAACCGGTGCTTCGTGTTTTCAAAGAGCTCAATATTTTGTAAGGGCAATTGATACTCACAGCTTGCAACATGTGAGTACTTCCTTGCTTTCTCATCGGGGGAAAGGCAGGTACCGTAATGACGTTCAGTAATCATCAGATTATATCCCTGCAATATTAACTCGATTCCTAAAATAGGTACTTCCGAAGTTGTATGACTTGACGGTCTAGGTAGACAATACTCAAAGAAGAAAGTTGATGTGGGTAATGCACCTCGCCTTAGTACTTAACTATGGATAAACATGTATAGAATTGCTGTGCTTCTCTTGGGCGTGACAATAATCTAGGATGTGACTTAGCAGCTTATAACTTTGGTAACGATTCTCGACTTCTTTTTACTTAAATCCTCCTCTAATAGCGCTGGTTTCAAGACCTTTAGTTCGTTTCTAAACGAGTATTCTTGCTATGGAAAGTAATCGTAAGAGGTCCCCTAAAGGTATCAGGGGCTATTGCTTCAGCCATTCGACTTGATTGTAGTTTGGCGGAAACTATCCTATTCGAAAAAGGCAGAGGAAAACCAGTAGAAAAGAACAAACAGTCGCTTTATTTAGAAAGGAGCAAGTAGAAGAATTGTCGAAGATAACACGTTGGTGTAAAGAAAGAAGGCTAAACTGCGGCTCTGTTTTTTCCGATTTTGCGGTGGCTCCCTCGCTCCCTGCTTACCCCTTACCCGATTCGATTGTGGCGGGGTACTACCCTTGTGCGCCCTGCTCCCCGATACAACCAGGGGGGGCTTTATAGCTAAAGCCAGCGTTCAACGGCGGCCACGACGGTTGGAGCGGGAGTGGCTTACCCGACGCACGGGAACGGGCTGCAACCCGATCAGTTATCAATGCGACGACCTAAGGCAGATAGATGTCTTAATAGACAAGTCTCGGAAAATACTACTGTGGACTTGTTGCATACGCATTGACGGATTTCCAGCTAGTAAAGTCTCGGAAACTGCTAATCCTGGACTTGACGTCTTACCCCTTTTCGTAAGCGAAGGGGCTACCGAATAAGGCTGTTAAGTTGAAGCCACAAAGAAGATAGGCATTTGGCGCGAGGAAGGTTACGAGTGCCTGTCCGAGGTCCGCTCAGTTGGGATGGATTTGCCCATGGAGCGCGGCCAATGGCACATTGTACTAATAGTTTGGGTACATAGCAGCGCCTTGACTTTCCGTTTGGTAATTGACGGAATTTACCCCAAAGCTACAAAGGGAAAGGATAGCAAGTATATAGTATAATTCACGCATATTGTCCGTCACATACGACCGTAGACTGAGGGGAATTGGATTATTTCTTAATGGATACAATATCAGTGTGCCCCTGCTAATCCCTACAACATCCCTGTTTCGCTCGCGTAGCATTCCTAAAACATAGGTATATGCCTAAAACAGTAATGACGGGAGGCTAACTCTGTTTGAGGATACATAAGCACCCTCTCTGGGTCTACCTCGGAAGGGTACTTATATATTTGAGAATTAGATTCCACTCTAGCCCCCTTCCCCCGCGTGTGGTAAGCTGATTTTTGTTATTTTATAGTAAAGTAAGGTTTTCTTTTTCGGCTATTTTTTTTAGCCCGTGGCGGGCGTATAAAAGGTAAGCAAGACGCAAGTCCGTCTATCCCTTACTTGTAATCGCTTAGGAAGTATATCCTCAAGCATGCACGTGCGCTGCACACAGCCCCCCGAGGTGATGACTGGAGATTGTCCTCACTTGTCATTTATGGTACAGGACGTACCCAGCCCCAATTTCATTACAGGTACTTGGTAACTTGGAGCAATGATGGAGAATGCGGAACTTGGCGGTTTATGAGCTGGACAGTTGAGCGATGTTTGCTTCTGTTGATAAATACCACAGGACTAATTGTGGGTTCTTGCTTAGTCTTTTCTGTGCATCGCCATCAGACATGTGCCGAGATCATTTTACTCGCTTCCATCTCCTAAGGACCTGTCCACATCTTTTATTCCTGTTCCGGAATATTATGTTCTCGGTTTTGTCTGCAGCTATGCGGACGTTTTCTCGGTTGTGAAGGTTGGAAAGGATATGCCGAACGAAAATGCAACCCTTTTCCAAGCGGTCCAAAGACAAATTCGGTGGTCACCAGATTTCTGCTCTTCAATAAAAAATCGGATGGATCTTCCCGTTTGCTCGGTCTAGCAGCCTCATTGGCAAAAGCTCCTCGTAAACATGCTTCAGCCACTCGGCAACGATCCGCCTGGTCATGGCTGGATCGATGATTTCTTCAACCCCAAATGCGTTCGCTGTACGCACTGGGTTCATGAGTCGGGTATATTCCTCCTCCAGCTCTTTGTATCTCGCTTCACGTTGGCCCATGTCTTTGATCGCTTTCAGCTCCGCCGCGTGGCCA
>Ga0307515_10015965_pt1 | contig 13790 bp, 12 predicted proteins | sample 17_EM_MG_FD_194513 | JGI IMG/M metagenome (GOLD analysis project Ga0307515, IMG submission 194513) | Populus trichocarpa ectomycorrhiza microbial communities from riparian zone in the Pacific Northwest, United States - 17_EM | ecosystem: Host-associated > Plants > Roots > Unclassified | place... | reverse complement strand
CAACTTCTTCGAGCGTGGCATCCTCGGTCACGGTGTAGGGCTCAAGCGTCATGACCGCCTTCACCTTTCGTCCGCTCTCGTGGACAAAGTCGGTTGCGACAGCCCCCGGACCGAGGAGTATCTTCAACCAGCGAGCACGCTTTCGTTGGGTCCCAATCTCCGCACGACGAATAAAATCACCTTGCGAGACGATACCGATCAACTTCCCCGCATGGTCCACCACTGGAAGCCCGCTCACGTGATTCTTCAGCATGATATTGGCGGCATCAATGATAGAAGTATCGGCAACCACCGTAATCAACCTTCGTGTCATTATCTGGTGTGCCCGCATTCACGATCTCCCTTGGGTTCTCTCAAATGGCGCGCCCGCAAACACGAACCGATGGTTGCGTTAGTCCAACGCTCGTTCCATCCGGCGAATGTCGCGCTCACGATCGCCGCCAAACATCATGTCGGCGAAGCGGTTCTTCTGCTGCTCGTTGAGGCTCGCATAGAGCGGCTGGGCGGCGTCGGCGAGCTTCTTGCGGTCGTTGGCATGCTCGAGCTGGATATCGGCGCTTCTGCGCATTTCATCGAGCACGTCGACGGCGCCGTGCTGCTGAGCACGGGCGTCCCGCAGCGCAATTCGCCGATCAGCCTGCTTCTTGCTCACGTCCTGCATCGCACTGGCAAATCCGGCCCAGTTCTTGTCCTGGTCGGCGGTCAGATTCAGGTCGACTTTCATTTTGGCGGTCCGCGCGTCCGCCCTGTCGGTCATTTGATTGGCGGTCAACTCGACACGGTCGCCGCGATCGCGGGCGATCACCGGGCCGGTCAGCGCAGCGCCGACAAGCAGAGCGGTACTCATAAGATAGATCGCGGTCTTTCGCATGGCGTTATCCTTTTGCGGATGTCTGGGCGTCAGTCACTGCCGGACTGGAGCTGCCCCAGTGAAGGAAGTTTCCAGGACAGCGAATGTTCCGGTGACCATTGCTATTCGAGCGCGCGGATATTTCTTGCGCGCGCAACCGCGTGTGAACGAATGTGAGCCGTTTTGACCAGTACCGCCGGCGCAACGCCGCTCGGCTCGGTCCCTACGGTTCGCGCTTGATCTCGGGCTTGTCGTACAAGACCGCATGCAACAACGAACTATGCACTTCAATCTTTCCGTTGTAGCTGATGAGACCAAGCTTGCGGAATTTGTTCATGAAGAAGCTTACGCGGGAGCGCGTCGTACCAATCATCTCGGCGAGGGTTTCCTGGCTGATGTTGGGAATGATGGGTTGCGGACTGCCCTCCTTGCCGAAATTCGCAAGCAGAAGCAGCAAACGCGCTAACCGCTTTTCGCTGGAATTGAAGAGTTGATCGATCAGGTCCTCCTCGATTCTGCTGTTGCGGGTCAGCAAATAGGCCATAAACATCTCGGAAAACTTCGGTTGATCGTGAAGCACTGCGACCATTGCGACCTTCGTGATCACGGTGACGAGACAGTCTTCCATCGCGGTCGTGGTCGCGATGCGAACCGAATGACCATTCATGCAGCCTTCGCCAAAGAACTGGCCGGGTCCGAAAATTCCGACGACTGCCTCTTTGCCCTGTTCAGATATGACAACAACCTTGACGCGGCCTTTTTGAATATAAAAGACCGTATCGGCTATATCGCCCTGAGCGAAGACCACCTGATCCTTACCGAATTCAAGTATGGTTTTTCCCTCGCCGACGACAGCGAGAAACTCCTTGGGATCAAATGCAGCCTGGATGGTTTTGTTTGCCATATCCGGTTTGGTCCCGCGGCGAGACACCTGCCTTAGCCATTCTGGCCACGGCGGTACGAACTAAAAGTGCCGCGCGACGCAGGGCTTCGCGGGAAAAGGGGGAGGGAGCCGCGCGTAGGGGAGCGAGGCTCCCTCGCCAACCGGGCGAGCGCCACCGGCGCAAGCTCCCAGTATCAAGTCGTTCAAGGTTCGCACATGACGCGGGTCCTGTCTGGTCAATTTTGACCACTGTTCAATATTGACCAACGGTTAGCGCGGCCTCGGATGGTCATCAAAATGAATCGCGATCATGCGGAACCTTTTCGAGCGCAAACGACTATGTCCGGTGCGCGATTAAGCTCGACGGATCCCAGGCAGGCGCGATCCCCCCACAGCGAGCAGCGTAGACGAGGCGATCGCTCCTCGTTCTGGCCAAACCGAACTGACGCCAGTTGACCCAAAAATACCGCGGGACGACGAGCTTGCGCCGATAGTCGGCAGCAGGCCGCTTTGGGCGTTCCCCGTACTCGCCATCAGCCTCTGAACGTCTCGGATGATAGCCACTATCGCAAGGATCAATCCAAATGGTGACGGAAATACTCGTACCGCCCGACCTGCAGTCCGACATCAAGCTGTCGGTCGGGAGATGGTTCAAACACGTCGGCGACCCCGTTAGTCGCGACGAACCGTTGGTCGAGATCGACACCGACAACGTAACCCGCGAGATATGCGCGTCAGTCACTGGCATATTGTCCAACGTTCTGGTGGACGATGGCGGAACTGTCGATCACAGCACGCTGCTCGGAACGATCACCGAGGACTGAAAGGACACGATCTCGCCGCGGCCGGCGACGATTGCAATATCTTCCCGCGACATGCCGACACCCGATAGCTGCCTGCACGATCTACATTGAAAGAGACATATGGACCTGCTGCACCGGTTGCTGACGACGGAGCCCTTGCTCGCGCTCTTTATCACCATCGCACTCGGCTACCTCGTCGGAAAATTGAAGGCCGGCAACTTCGTTCTTGGCGGCATTGCGGGAACGCTGCTGGTCGGCGTCGTGATTGGGCAGTTCGGGGTCGAGATCAACAGCGGTATCAAGTCGATCTTCTTCGCCCTATTTATCTATGCAGTCGGATTTCAGGGTGGGCCCCAGTTTTTTCATGCCCTGAACCGACGCTCGTTGAACCAGCTGGTTTCTGCTTTCGTCATGTGTTTCGTCGGCCTGCTCTGCGTATTGGCAGCGGCCTGGATGTTCGATCTGGATCGCGGCATGGCGGCAGGACTTGCCGCCGGTGGTCTCACCCAGTCTGCAATCATCGGGACGGCTGGCGACGCGATCGGCAAGCTTGGGCTGACACCCGAACTGACCAAGACAATGCAAACCAACGTCGCCGTTGGTTACGCCGTTTGCTACATCTTCGGCTCGCTCGGCCCGATCATCATGGTGAGCTGGTTCCTGCCGCTGGTCATGAAGTGGGACGTCCGCGCCGAAGCCATCAAGCTCGCCAACCAGTTGTCCGGTGGACACCCCGAACTCGATCCGGGCCAGTTCAATGCCGCCCGGCAAATCGCAACCCGAATTTACCAGGTCGCGGCGGACAGCAAGGCCGCCGGCAAGACCGCGCTGGCGATCGACAAGGAGCTCTCCGACGCTTCGGTCGAGGCCATTTATCGCGAAGGCAAGACGATCGATCTAACCGACGCAACGGTCATCCAGATTGGCGATCGGGTTGCCATAACCGGAATGATTGCCGTCATGGAGACCGCTTCCGGCCAATTCGGCCCGGAGGTAACGCCACCGAACGGCCTGCTGCTGGTGCAGGAAGACCGCGAAATCATTTTGACCAACCCTGCGCTGAGCAACCGCGAAATCCGCGAAATTCACGACCACGTCAACGTCGAAACCCGTCACGGCGTATTCCTGACCGCGGTCAAGCGCATGGGGCTCGATCTGCCGTTGCTCGACAAATTGCAGCTGAAGCGCGGCGACGAACTGCACTTCACCGGCAGCCCGACCGATCTCAACCGGGTGCAATCGAAGATCGGCTATAAGATCAGCGCTGCTGCGGTCACCGACTTTGTGTTCTTCGGCATCGGCATGCTGATCGGCATGTTGATCGGCATGATCCAGTTCAGGATCTGGGGAATACCCATTTCGATCGGCAGCGGCGGCGGCTGTCTGCTGTCGGGCCTGTTCTTCGGCTGGCTTCGCAGCGTGCATCCAAATTTCGCGGCCTTGCCGGCCGGCGCCTCCAATTTCCTGCGCGATTTCGGTCTCGCCGTGTTTGTCGGCATTGTCGGCATCTCAGCGGGCCCGCAAGCACTGGTAGCCATCCAGCATTACGGCCTTACGCTGTTCTTCCTTGGCGTCGGCATCACCCTGATTCCCCAAATCATCACGTTCTTTTTCTCCTACTACGTGCTGCGGATCCAGAATCCGATTGAGGCGTTGGCCTGCGTCGCCGGCGGCCGCAGCGCCAATCCGGCTTTCGCGGCGCTGCTCGCCAAGGCCGGCAATGCCACTCCGGTGGTTTCCTTCACGGTCACCTATGCTGTCGCCAATGTGTTCCTCACGCTATGGGGTCCCATCATCGTCGGCATCATCACCAAGAATGCATCTCCATAGATCAAGGCCGAGGATCCCATCATGCTGGACCGCAATCTCACGCAATACGCCAAGCTCAGCCCGTTTGAACTCAAGGACCAGCTGATCGAGATCGCCTCATCGGACGCGCAGCGGCTGATGCTCAATGCCGGGCGAGGCAACCCGAATTTTCTGGCGACCTTGCCGCGCTGGGCGTTCCTCAGTCTCGGTGATTTTGCGCTGCGTGAATCAGAGCGGTCATACTCCTATCTGGACAGCGGCTTCGGCGGCCTGCCAGAGCATGACGGCATCGTGCAGCGGTTCGATGCCTACGCGACCCACCATCGCCAAACCGACGGCGTGCGCTTCCTGCGTGCGGCAATTTCGTTCGTCAAGGACCAGCTTGGCCTCAACCAGGATGCATTTCTGTTCGAAATGGTCAGCGCGTTTCTGGGAACGACCTATCCGACGCCGCCGAGGATGCTTCGCCATACCGAAGAAATCGTGAAGGCGTATCTGGCTCAGGAAATGTTCGGCCTGCTGCCGCCCGCCGGTGATTTCTCGGTATTTGCCACCGAAGGCGGCACGGCGGCGATGACCTACATCTTCCAGAGCCTGCGGGTCAACGGCCTGATCAAGCCCGGCGACAGGATTGCCATCGCAACGCCGATCTTCTCGCCCTATCTGGAAATTCCCGTTCTCGACGATTACCAGCTCGAAATCGTCAATATCCGGATGGACCGGGTCAACGACTGGCAATTGCCGGCGTCCGAGATCGACAAGCTGCTGGACCCCGCGATCAAGATTTTCTGCCTCGTCAATCCCAGTAACCCGCCTTCGTCAAAATTATCGGACGCGGTTCTCAACCAACTGGCCGCGCTGGTCGCCAAGCGTCCCGACCTGTTCATCGTGACCGACGATGTCTATGGCACGTTCGCCGACGATTTTGTGTCTTTGTTTGCGAAGTGTCCCCACAACACGCTCTGCGTCTACTCGTTCTCGAAATTCTTCGGCGCGACCGGATGGCGCCTCGGCGCAATTGCTTTGCATAACGACAACGTATTCGATGTAGCGCTGGCGGCACTTCCGGAACCGGCGAAACAACTCCTCGACAGCCGCTATAGCTCGCTAACGACAGCTCCGCGAAAGATCGCCTTTATCGACCGGCTTGTCGCTGACAGCCGCGCCGTGGCACTGAACCACACCGCCGGCCTCTCGGTGCCGCAACAATTGCAGATGGCGCTGTTTGCGCTGAGTGGCCTGATGGACCGCGAACATCGCTACAAGGACGCCGCCAAGCAGCTCATACGCAAGCGATACCAAACCCTCTACGGCCATATGGGAGTCGCGGCACCGCACGAAGCCTGCGACGTGAACTACTACTCACTGATCGACCTGCAGGAAATCGGCGGAACGCTTTATGGAGCCGAATTCAAGGCATGGTTCATCAAGAGCGACCTGGGAATCAGCTTTCTGTTTCGCCTGGCGGATGAGACCGGCGTTGTGCTGTTGCCCGGCAAGGGCTTCGAAGTTGTCGATACGTCGGCCCGCATTTCGCTCGCCAACCTGACGGAGATTGAATACGCCTCAATCGGGAAGTTTACTCGGCAGGTTCTGGATGAGTGCTTTCAGGATTTTCAAAAGACGATTGCGCACCAATAAGGTCAGGAAGCCCGTTCGATGTCGAGCCTACCGCCGGGCGACACCAAACCACTCGTTGCCATCTCGATCCTGTTGCAGCGGCTGCACGATGAGATCCCACCGGACCACTTCACAATTGGCTGGTTGATGCACAGCCTGCATAAGCGCTCCTTCGGGATCATCATGCTCCTGCTCGCTTTGATCGCGATTGCTCCGGGTATTTCGATCATCGCCGGCTTGCTTCTCATGATTCCGGCGTTCCAGATGATCGTTGGAAATACTGCTCCCGTATTCCCACGCCGGATCGCCGCGCATCCTTTGCCGACGAAATACCTGACGGCGGTGTTGCAACGATCCGTGCCGGTACTCCGCTATCTCGAACACGTGGTTCATCCGCGCTGGCATATGCCGATCAAGGTGACGAAGCGTACGGTCGGCGTTGCGGTTCTAATGCTCTGCGTCACTCTGGTGTTCGTTCCATTGCCCCTGAGCAATGTCGTTCCTGCCCTCGTGATCGCGTTGCTTTCGCTGGCGTATCTCGAGGAGGACGGAGTTCTCCTAGTGATTGCACTGCTCACTGCCGTGATTACGCTATCGGGAGCGGCCGCGGCGGTTTGGGGCATGGCCATTGGGACAAGCTGGATCATTGATCTCTGGTGACAAGCAGAGATTGGCTCAGAACACACACTCGTCGCTGCGGGCTCCAGCCGACAGGCCCTTTTGACCGAACGGCTGCGCTGCGCCACCCGGCGCAAAGATCGATGCCGTCTTCAATGCGCTTGTCGAACGAGCAGACTCCACTGCGTCCAAACCATGAGACACAGCGCACGCCGTACCACCCGGCGAAGCGTCTGATTCGTTGAATTCGTTGAATATTTTCGGGAGGTGGCACCCCCACAGCTATTGGTAGCGAGAGACCGCTACCGCTTTTCCCCACACGACGCAGATCTGCGATATTTCCTCCGATCGTCCGCCTAAACTCAGAAACCTGTCGAATGGTGGGGTCAAATCAGAGAGATACAATCACCGAGACCGATGGTTCTCGGAGACAACTCCTCAATCCCTCTGGTCTCAAGCGCCGGTTCCATTTGTCGCAACGGGTCGCACCACGTCTCTGTTTTCTGTTCAGGGACATGCAAAGGCCCAAAGCGCGGATTTGGCGGCACTGATTTCGATGGATTCGCCGACCATGGGGCACGTCAGTGCCGGAACCTCAATCCGGAGCTCCCCGGCCTGCGTGCGCACCAGCAGGGTACGCCGCGCGCCGCGAAACACCGAATTCATCACCTCGCCGCGCCACTCGGCATCGACTTCGTCGGATCCGCCGCCCGCTTTCATGTCCTCCGGCCTGACCAGAATACGCACCCGGTCGCCCGGCGCAAAACGCTGATCGCCATAGGCGACGCCCTGCCAGCTCTCGCCCTGCACGCCGAGCTTGAATGAGTTCGCAGCCGCTTCAACCGCCGTCACGGTGGCGTCCAGCAGATTCGGCGCGCCAAAGAATGTCGCCACCACTTCCGAATTCGGACGCTGGTAAATGTCCTGCGGTGGCCCGACCTGGAGAATCTTGCCGGAGCGCATCAGCACCACGCGATCCGACAGCGCCATCGCCTCGTCCTGATCATGCGTCACGTAGAGCGTGGTGATGCCGAGGCGCTTCTGGATGGAGCGGAACTCGTCGCCCATTTGCGCCCGCAGCCGCGCATCTAGGTTGCTGAGCGGTTCGTCGAGCAGCAGCACTTCGGGCTCGAACACCAGCGCACGCGCAATCGCCACCCGTTGCTGCTGGCCGCCCGACAACGCCGGCGCCGGACGTTCCGCAAAACGCTCCATCTCGACCAGCGTCAGCGCCTTTTCGACGCGCTCTCGGATCTCGCTTTCCGGCCTGCGGCGCACGCGCAATGGATAGGCGACGTTGTCGAATACCCGCATGTGCGGCCAGATCGCATAGGATTGAAACACCATCCCGAGCCGGCGGCGGTCGGGCGCCAGGTGAATGTTGTTTGTGGGATCATTGACCACGCGCGAGCCGATCGAGATTCGCCCGCCCGTGGACTCCTCGAGCCCCGCGACCATACGCAGCGTCGTGGTCTTGCCGCAGCCGGACGGCCCGAGCAAAGTGACGAACTCGCCGGCTTCGACCCGCAGATCGATACCGTCGACCGCGACGAAGCCGCCGAAGACGCGCGAGACATTTTCGAGGACGAGTTCTGACACGGTAAATCCAGTCTAGAGGGTACTGATGTAGCGTTTGATCAGCCGGAGCTGAACCCAGCGGAAGACGAATACAAGGAGCATCATCATCAGGCCGATGACGCTGACCGTCTCGGCCTGGCCATTTTCCCACATCCGCAATAGCACCACGGAAAGCACTTCCGAGCCGACCGAATAGAGCAGCACCGACGCGCTCAGCTCGCGCATGATGCCGAAGAAGGTCAGCACCCATCCGACGGCAAAGGACGGCCACGCCAGCGCGATCATGATTCGCCACAAAGTCTGCCACCAGCTTGCGCCGTGAACCCGCGAGCATTCTTCGAGGTCGAACGACAGCTGCCGGTAGGCCGCCGACATCACCCGCACCGCGATCGGCGTTCCCAGCGCGACATAGGCGATCAACAATGCCCAGATGGTTCCGTAGATCGAGATCGCCGAGGGCAGGAAGGCAAATCCCCAGAGGAAGCCCACCGCCAGAACCATTCCGGGCATCATCCATGGCAGCCACGCCAGCACGTCGATCACCTGGCGGCCGGCCCATCGCGTCCGCGTCGAGATGTAGGCGACGATGGCGCCGAGCAGCATCGTGAAGGACGCACCGACGAGACCAAGCAGGAAGGTGTTGCGGAAGGCGCGCCATACTTCACTATTGCCCGCCACCGATCGATAATGCTCCAGCGTCAGCATGTCCCACTGGTAGAAGCCGAAAAACTGGAAGAACGATCCTAGGATCAGCTGGCCGATCGGCAGCACGACGCTGATCAGAAAGAACGCCACGCACAGCGCGAAAGTCAGCCAGCGCCATGGACCGAGATCGATCAGCCGCGGCGCATAGCCCTTGCCGGTCACGGTCTGGAAACTCTTGCCGCGCAACAACCGCCATTGCCAGAGCACCAAAAGGAACATCAGCGCCATGATGGCGAAGCTCAGGGCGGTGGCGAACTGGTAATTGGCGATCGACTGGTGATGGATCGAATTGTAGATCGCGGTGGTGATCACCTCGATTTTCGCCGGCGTTCCGAAGAACAGCGGCGACTCGAAGCTTTCCAGTCCGCGGATGAAGCTGAGCAGGAACGCGGTGACGATGGCCGGCAACATCAGGGCGAAGGTGACCTGGCGAAAGGTCCGCCACTGCGTCGCGCCGCACATCCGGCTGGCCTCTTCGAGCGCAGGATCCATCGAGCGAAAGGCCTCGACAACGAACAAGAACAGGAACGGCGTCGAATATTGCAGCATGTGCCAGACCACGCCGCCATAGGAATAAACGTTCACCAGCGCATTGTCCGAGCCGGTCATCCAGCGCCAGACCAGATTGATAACACCGACCTGCGGATTGCCGAGCATGCCCCACGCCATCGCGGTGAGGATCGGCGGCACGAAGAACGGCAGCGTGATAAGCACCTCCAGCGCACCGCGTGCCGGCGTATTGGTGCGCGCGATGATCCATCCGAACAGCACGGCCAGCGCCAGCGAGATCACGGTCTTGAGCAGGGATATGCCGACCGTATTGGCGAACAGAACGGCAGTCGGCCAGGTCAGCACCTGGCGGTAGCCGGACAGATCGAAACTTCCGGGGATGCCAGGTGGCGTGGTGTGCAGGCTGCCATACAGCAGCATCGACAGCGGATAGAGCGAGAGAAACGCAAGCAGCAGGATCAACGCCGCAACCGCCAGCCGCCGCGGCAGCTTGCCGTCGCGCAGGCCTTGCAGCCTGGTCGGCGGCGAAAGCGCCGGACGTTCGATCTGTTGCGAGGAGAGCGAGGTCATCGAAGGGATTACTGGTAAAGCTTTTTGGCGAGCTCCATCATCGCTGGACGCTCCTCCAGCAGCGCCGGCCCCATCAGCTTGGCGTTGGCGAACGGCTTGGCGTCGTCATTGGCGCGCTCGGCGACGCCTTCGACCACCGGCAGCATCCAACCATTGGCATAGAGCAGTTGCGAGTCCTGCTCGAGGAAATGGTCAATCAGCAGCCGCGCGGCGTTGGGATGCGCGGCGTTCTTCAGCATGGCGAATTCCATCATGGCATAGGGTGCACCCTCCTTCGGTATCACCACCTTGACCGGAAGTCCCTTCAGGTCGGAGGCAAAGGCGAAGATCTGCGGGACGTAGATGGGGTATTCGCCGCGCGCCACCCGCCGCGCATCATTGCGCATGTCGCGGCTGAAAACCGGCTTCTGTTCCGCCAGTTTTTCGTTGAAGGCGGCACCGATCTTCTCTTGCAGGATAGCGAACATGGTATTGCCGCTGCCGAGCGGACGCATGTCGTCGGACAAGATCTTGCCCTTCCATCGGGGATCGTTGAGATCCTCCCAGCTCTTCGGTTCGTCCTCCGGCTTGACCAGTCTGGTATTAACCAGAATTCCCATCGGCTGGACATAGGCGGGAACGCTGACTTCGGTGGCCTTGAACGGAGCGCGCAAATTCTTGACGTTGGGAATCGTGCCGACCGGCTGAATGTAGTCGCCGCCCTTGCGCTGTTCCCCGATCATCGTGGAGCTAATCATCTCGGCATCGCCCAGGAAGCGGCCGGCGGCCTGTTCGGTCCGGACCCGCTCGGCGAGTTCGCTGGCGCGCAGATCGAGGCTTTCCACCTTGATGCCGTATTTGGCCTCGAACGATTTCAGCACGGCGAGATAATACGGCGCCCCCAGCGCCATGCTGTAGACCACGACCTTGCCCTCTTTCTTGGCGGCGGCGACGACGGTATCCCAGTTGGCGTCCTGCGCCGTGACCGGGAATGCAAGGCCGGCGAGCCCGACCGCCAATGCGGCACGCTTCAATTTCATCAACACGTCTGCTCTCCCTGTACCCAATTGCTTTACGACCGGCCGCTTTTTTGCGCCTTCAAACTTCGATCACCACATATCGCCGCTCGATCGAGACCGGAAACGTCTCGGCCTGAAGCAGCGTCTCCTCGGCCAGCGCCGCGCCCTCCTCCACCTTCAGATCGAAAGAGCGAACCTTGGTGCGATGCGGATCACAGAATGATTTTCCAGTGCGCAGGTCGAACTCCCAGCCATGCCAAGGGCAGCGCACCATTTCGCCAGGCCGGCTGAACTGATAGGATCCCGCTTCGCTGGATTCGACGAGGCCGACCACACGGCCCTTACACAGCGACGCGCCTTCATGCGGGCAGCGATCGGCGATGGCGAAGAATTCGCCGCCGACGTTGAAAATCCCGATGTAACGGCCCTGCACATGCACCAGCTTGCGCTGGCCCGGGGCGATATCGTCCACGGTGGCCACGACATGACGCGCCATCAGCCGATTCCGTAGAACGCTTGGGCGTTGCCATAGAGCAACTGAGTGCGCTGCGCCTCGCTGAGCGGCGCCTTGAAGGCGTAACGCGGATCGTCGAAATCCCAATGCGGATAATCGGTCGAGAACAGCAGGCGGTCCCAGCCGATACGGTCGAACAGGTCGATCAGCTGCGACGCGCGGCCCGGCTCCTCCATCGGCTGCGTGGTGAACCAGACACGCTCGCGGACATATTCCGACGGGCTACGCTTGAGATGTGGCACTTCGCTGCGCAGACGCGACCAGTGCTTGTCCATCCGCGCGCTGAACGACGGGATCCAGCCGAGGCCGCCCTCCATGATCACGACGCGCAGGGTCGGAAACCGCTCGAACACGCCTTCGAAGACCAGGCTCGACAGCACCGACTGCATGGTTTGGGCGACGGCGTGATGCTCTTCCATGTAATAGGACGGCATGCCTCCGCCGGTCGATGGATGACCGTTGGTTCCGCCGACATGAACGGCGATCGGCAAATTGTTGCGCGCCGCGGCTTCGAAGATCGGCCAGTAGCGGCGGCGGCCCAACGGCTCGTCGGTCCGCGGCAGCACCAGCACCTGGGTGAAATTCCGATCGGACGCCCGCGCCTCGATTTCCGCGACCGAGCCCACCGTGTCTTCCTGCGCGATCAGGATCGAGGCCCGCAACCGCGGCTCGTTCTTGACCCAGCGCTCGACCTGCCAGGTATTCATCGCCTGGGTCAGCGCCACGCCAAAATCGAGATTGCGCTGGCTGCCGGGATTCCAGCGCAGCGGAATCAGCATGCCGAAGGCAACGCCGTTGGGATCGAGATGCTGACTCCGCATCAGCGTCAGGCTGGAGCCCGGTGGGCCACCTTCGTCGGGATAGGCATCGACGCGGGCGGCATCCGGCGACATCCGCGGATGGGTCAGTGCCTCGGAAAAAGCGTGCCGCAGATGGCTGCCATAGACCGTCAGATGCTCGATCCATTTTTTGGCCAGATAGGGATGCACCTCGGTCCAGGCATTCATCGCCGGGTGAATGTCGCAATCAATTACCCGCAATTTCGCTTCCGCGGGCCTGCCGCGATCGAGCTCGAGCGTGCTCATGCGTTTACCTCCGTGGCGCCAAAGGCCTTGGCCAGGCGCGGATAGGTCGCCAGCGCGTTACCATACAGGATTTTCTGGCGCAGCGCCTCGGAAAGCCCTGACGGTAACGCCCTGTCGCCGTCGAATTGCCAGTGCGGATAGTCGGTCGAGAACAGGAATAGCTCATCGGATTCCAGATGCTCGATCAGGCGCATGATCGCCGCCAACTCATCCGGTGCGTCGATCGGCTGCACCGTGAAGCGGACGTGATCGCGAATGATTTCCGACGGCGCGCGCGTCACCCAGGGTACCTCAGCGCGGACGCCCTTCCAGGTCTTGTCGGCGCGCCAGATGAAGCCGCTGAGCCAGGTCAGGCCCGATTCGATGGCGACCAGCTTCAAGCCCGGAAATTTGGCGAACACCCCTTCCGAGATCAGGCTCTGCAACTGGTTCTCGAAGGCGGAGGATTGCGCGACATAGTCTTCGACAAAATAGGATGGCCAACCCACCGCGGTCGGTGCGTAACGATAGGCGCTGCCGGCGTGAACCCCGATCGGCAAGCCGAGCCGCTCGGCGGCCTGGTAAATCGGCCAGAGCTGGCGCCGGCCGAGCGTGACTTCGCCGGACACCAGCATCAGCACCTGCACAAAGCGGGGATCATCGGCCCGGCGTTCGATTTCCGCGACCGCCAGTTCGGTGTTATGGGCCGGGATCACGATCGACGCCCGCAACCGCGGATCGCGGCCGAGCCATTCGTCACGAATCCAGTCATTGGTGGCGCGGCAGAACACGCCCGCCATGTCCTCGCTGTGCATCACCTGCGCGCCGTAGAGGCAGTTCAGAATGCCGAACCGAGGCTGGTAGCGATCGAGCACATGGCGCTGCATCGCCTCGAGCGACGCGCCGGGCTTCGCGGCCCCGTCCGGCTTCCAGTCGGGGCGGCACGACAGTGGCGCGTTCTGCGGATAGCTGGTCAGACTTAGATTGAGCCGATCAAGCGCGCGAACCGAGACCATTTCGCGCCAATAATCGTCGAGATAGGGCAGCAGCACATGCATGCCCGGCAACGCCGGATGCAGGTCGCAATCGACCGCGCTGGCATAGGTCGCAGGATGATCGATATCGGCTGATGGGCGGCCTGCCACCATGAACTCGCCTCTGTTTGCTGTCCGGCTGAAGGTTTTGGTTCAAGCGCGATCGTCTTATATTGACGCATCAATAAATGATGTGTCAAATGAATTGATCCAGATCAACGCGCCGGGAACCGA
>Ga0307515_10015964_pt1 | contig 13790 bp, 4 predicted proteins | sample 17_EM_MG_FD_194513 | JGI IMG/M metagenome (GOLD analysis project Ga0307515, IMG submission 194513) | Populus trichocarpa ectomycorrhiza microbial communities from riparian zone in the Pacific Northwest, United States - 17_EM | ecosystem: Host-associated > Plants > Roots > Unclassified | place... | reverse complement strand
AGACTTTATAAGTATAGAAGTTCATAAATCAATTGAAAAAAGTTGAAAGAGTTTTTTAGTATAATAAGGTTTCTGAGTAAACACAAGTTAAGTTAATCACAATCAGATTGAAGTTCTAGGTATCTATATGGTAAGAACAGTTGAAAAAGACGCAAGAGTGGTAAGGAAAGTTAAAAATTAGTGATTGGAAAAGATTAAAAAAAATGAGGGAGCATTTTTTTTCTTTTAGCTATTCCAAACCCTATATTAGAGGCTTCACATGTTAAAACAATTAGGTGAGTTTGTTAATGATTACACTAATGATTTCTACTAATTAATAGCTTAGAATGATTTGGTAGAAATTGAGGAACATTTTGAAGCGAGGTATCTGGGTGGTGTATGGTAGTCCATACAGGAGGTATTGTGTCTCTAGCCTTTATAGATGGTTTTTAAAGCATATCAAAGGGCCTTGACAGTAGAGAAGCATCATACTATTAGGGTTATTGGTAAAAATTTCAAGGCATATCAGAATAACAAAAAAAGGGCATAATAATCAAAATACTACCACCACAAAACCTAGACCAGCCCAACAGAATCAACAAATGATGGGCCCGAAATCAACAAATGATGGGCCAGGGTTCTAGTTTTAGAATTTGTTGATTTAGATGTGGTGAACCAGGGCACCGAGCTAGTGAGTGCAACAAAGCATAAAGTCATCTAGGAAAAAGTCTGTTGATAGAAGAGCCTATGGATATGACTGATCCTAAGCATGTTGATGACTCGAGCATTAGGAGATTTTACATGGAGATGGTGGTACTACCCTTGTTATTAGAAAGAGTTTGTTAATGCTCAATGGGTGATTCAAAAGAGGATTTGATTATGTAATAGTATTTTCCATTCGATGTGCACCATTAAAGACAAAGTTTGCAGTTTGATTACAAACATGGTAGTTGCAAGAATGTATTATTTGTAGAGTCAATGAAGAAGCTCTAACTTAAAAATGAAAACCATCATAATCCCTATAAATTGATATGGCTGAATAGAGACACTAAGGTAATTATTGATAAATGCTACCTTATTTTATTTTCCATAAGATAAAAATATTTTGATAATGTTTGGTGTGATGTGGTGTCTATGGATGTATGTCATGTTTTGTTTGGAAGGCCATGGCAGTTTGATAGAAGTGTGGTGTATGATGGTAGGAAAAAAATATTGTATACCTTAAGTATCAAAGGAAAACACATAATGCTAGTAATTTATAAAGGAGATGAGAGGTGAACAAGTGGTGTACGCCCTAGTTCCCAATAGTAGAACAATTATGGAACACGGTGATATTAATGATAATCCTGAAGAAGTACAGGATGTGCTAAAAGCACTTGCTTTAATGATATAAGAGTTATCTCAAGCATTGCCTCTCATACAAGATATCCAGTACCATATTTAACTTGGTTTCAGGTTCTAGTCTAGCAAACAAACTAGCTTATAGACTTAGCCCTAAGAAAATCAAAAAATTATAGAGGCAGGTTATGGAATTGTTAGAAAAGGTGTACATTTGAGAAAGTATAAGCCAATGTACAATTCCTGCTCTCCTAATCCCTAAAAAGTAAGGTTCATAGCATATATGTGTGAATAGTCGAGCCATTAAATGGATCACACTAAAATACAAGTTTTAATACCGTGTGTAAATGATATATTGGATCAGTTAGCAAGTTCAAGGGTGTTTTACAATATTGATCTCAAGATTAGTTACCATCATATCATAATCAAGTCAAAGGATGAACAAGAGAAAGTATTTAAAATGTAATATTGATTATAGAAGTGTAAATGATATATTGGATCAGTTAGCAAGTTCAAAGGTGTTTTCCACTATTGATCTCAAGATTAGTTACCATCATATCATAATCAAGTCAAAGGATGAACAAAAGACAGTATTTAAAATGTAATATCGATTATAGAAGTGGATGGCGATATTGTTTGGTATGTCCAATGCTCCCAGTACTTTCATGAGGTTTATGCATAGGTATTGAGACCATTTATACACAGATTTATTATGGTTTATTTCGATGATATTCTACTTTATAATCCTACTCTAGAATCCTATTTGTAGAATTTATGGTTTGAAACTTTAATGAAAAAGTTTTTATATATAAACTACAAGTGTAAGTTCTTCACTAGTAGTGTCACTTTGATGGGGTTTTATTGTGTATGATGTGTTTAGGCTTATTAGTCCAAAGTTTTTATAATTATAGAGTGGCCAGCTCCAAGGAGCATTCATGATGTTTAGAGCTTTCATGGACTTACATCCTTTTATAAAAGGTTTACCAAATTTTCATTTTTTTCATTGTTCCCATTACAAAGTGTCTAAAAGGTTGTACATGTTAATTGACAAATAAGGCCAAATCCAACTTTCAGTTAGTGAAGCAGAATATGATTAAAGCTTCTATTTTGGCTTCTAGTCTTTCAGAAACTATTTAAGGTAAACTTTAATGCGTTCAAGATAGGTATTCAGGGAGTTCTTAGCTAGGATTGATGGCCAATTACCTTTTTCAGTAATAAGTTATCAAATTCTCAAAAAATATCTTACCATATGTGATCTAGAGTTTTATACTATAGTTTAGAGTTTCAAATATCAACGACATTACCTAGTGCAAAAAAAGTTTATCCTAATCACAAATCATGAAGATTTAAAATACATAAATACGCAGCATAAGTTAAGTCATCAACATACAAAATAGGATTTATTTTGCAAGAGTTTATCATTTCGCTAAAGCACTAGTTGGGCAACTTAACAAAGTGGTTGATGCTCTTAATAGGCATGTTGCTTTACTCGATACTATACATACCTAATTGACAAGGTTTGATGCTTTTAAAAAGCTGTATTCGGGTAATTCATCATTCAGGAAAATTTTTATTGAGTTGACAGATGGAGGTAAGCGAGACAACTTTAAACTTGTGAATAGTTATCTATTTCATGGTCTGCAACTATGTATCCCAGATTACTCCTTATAGGAATATATCATCCGTGAATTACATTGTAAGGGACACTTTAGGCAAGACAAGACCTTGGCCCTAGTGTCAGCAAATTATATTTGGCTTTAGCTATCAAGCCAAATATCTAGTTTTGTGAGGAGATGTGTTGTTTGTTAGAGGTTCAAGGGAGCATTATCAAATTATGGGTTGTATACTCCATTGCTAGTTTTTTAATATGGATTTTATGTTAGGCTTACCTTATACCCAACAAGACATGGATTTTATTTTTGTTACTGTGGACAGATTCTCAAAAATGGCCTATTTCATAACCTATTGAAAGACCATAAACACATCCCGGATAACCCATATTTCCTTCAATGAGGTTATACGTTTACATGGCATTCCCAAAATAGTGGAATATAGCCTTATCGCAAATAAAGTTTGCTTATAACAAATCTCAAAATTTGACTACCCAATAAAGTTCATTCAAGATCGTCTATAGACAGAACCCTTTTAGAGTGTTGGAGTTTATGCATGTTCCTTATATCAAATGATTGAGCATCCAAGTTAATGGTATGGTAGATTATTTACATGGTATTCATGAGCAGGTCAAGAAGATAATCACTGACAGTAATGCCAAGTATAAAAGCCCTAGTTGATACTCATCATATGAAAATGGTGTTTGAGGTTAGTTATGTGGTATGAGCAGTCCTTACCCATGACAGGTTTTAAGTGGATGTGTAAAACAAGTTGAAGGAAAGAAAGATAAGCCTTATGAGGTATTGTAAAATATAAATGACAATGCTCACAAACTTCTCCTTCCTAACCATTTAAAGACTTTTGATGTCTTTAATATTAGGCACTTAACACCCTATTTGGAGTAAAAACAGAACTTGGGAACGAGTTTTCTCTAACTTGAGAAGAATAATGCAACTAAGCTTGTAGGAAATAAAAGTTCTAAGCATTTAGGTGAGGATTTGACACAAGTACAAGGGAATCTGACCCAAACACACTATATGGATGGCCTATCAAATGCTTTAATGAACTAGTGGCATAGGTCTAAGTATAAAAGGAGATCGGGTCATGCCAGACTGAGTTATCAATTTAAAACAAAGATATCAAGAGATCCGACAATTGGATCAGACTTTTTTCAAGTGATTTTACAAACAGTTTTTTTATAGGAGGTCATTGCATCGCTTATCAAGTTGTAGGATCTCTTGAAATTAGGATCTAGACCTGAATGGTGTTGTTTAGACCTATTTTTTTATTTTTTCTAAGTTTTTTCAAATTCATTATTTAATTTGGATTTTTGTTTTAATCTTTTTGGTACTTTTGGATTTCTAGTTGTTTTCAAGAAGATGTAGGGTTTTTTAGTCTATTTACAAATCTTGTAAAAACAGACTTTAATAGTTATTTTCAGAGAAATAAATTATAAATTTAGATTTCACATTTATAACTTTTTTTACTCATTAAAATTATTGTGTTTGTTTCTATCTTTTTGGCTTACGTCTACGGTATTTGCATTGCTTTTCTCCACGTCTAAGGGGCGGGTCCTTGCATAAAATTTAACTACATACTTGATTAAACTCAGGATCTGGTCCACTAATTAAGGAATATATGCACTTAAAGTCTTGACATCGTAGACTGCAGTTGAATGACTCCCTCGACCGTAGTTGCTTGTGACATCATCAATCTGGAAAATAGCTACAAGTTCTTTCTAAAACTTAGACAAGGGTTGGCCATCTTGTTATTGTCGTTTCAGTTCAAATATGCAAGTTTCATCATAGCCATCATAAGAAGTTTTCGACATATTGTCTCCTATATGTCCTTGACAGAAGGAAGGAAAATGATCACTATATCAATGAAGGGGTCATGGAGTCAACGAGGCACCTCTAGACCCTGTTATTCTCAGCAATCCCTATGTTAAAAATGGCATCTTTCAAGGCTGGTTTTGTCGTAGCTCCAGTGAGATATCCGAGTTTGTTGCAGGTGCCAACACGCATCTCCATTGGTAAGGATCATAAGGGATAATTGGTCTCATCTAGTGTTGTTCCAGTGGGGATGGAACATTGTCCAATTGAACTTGCTAAAAAATCACTGGAGATTGTGATATTTGAATGATGGATGAGTCGATATCCCCCAATGAATCTGACAAAGATTTCAAGAAAAAGGTGTGTAGTTAGAAGAGTACTGTATTTTTATTGTTGTACCCTGCAAAACCTAATTTCAAGATGACAAGAAAATTATGATTGATAAGGATATCAAATCCTTCTGTGGTTGTGGTGGCAGCGGCGGGTACCTAAAGAACTAAGGTTGCAATAACTTCTCTGATACCATGTTGAGATTCTAAACATTTTATCATATATTTCTCTTCGCACAGTTGGTATATATGCTAGTTTTACAATTCTAATAATAGGTAGTTGTATATTACTAACATGATTCTAGGCCAAATTACAGTGACGTGCTAGAATCTATAAAGGAAACAAATCATGCATTTACAGCAACACAGCTCACGGCGACGAGTACTGCAACACAGCTCACGGCGACGAGTACTGCAACACAGCTCATGGCGACAAGTACTGCAACACAGACTGTGGAAATTACTGCATATGAGTATTTCACTAAACACTATGGCATACAACTCAGTTATTATGTATACCTGCCCTGCCTTGATGTTGGCAAGCCAAAACGTCCAAACTATCTGCCACTCGAACCTATGAATTTTCTTTATTTCTCAAAAATTATTCATAATCAGCTGTTCCTTTTAAACCTATCTCACTCTTCCAAAGCATTTTGGTTGAAAAATCACGACAAGAGCCTAGTTACATTGTTTTGGTGCTTCTTCATTTCTTTTTCTTTCTTCTTTTTTTGGGTAGGGTGTATTAATTGAGGTTAGTTAATTTATAAGCATACTAGATAAATTATCAATACACCACAAGTCAGGCTAAATTTTTTTAACGTGAAGAAAAGAATATTTAAGTATTGTTAATTAATGTGTTTTCTAGTAATAAAAAATGAATCATTAAATCAAAATCTAATTCATACATTTAATAAAATAGTTTGAGAATTATATGAGCCTAGAAATGCCAAAAACAAAAGGATCTTAACGCATTAAATCAAAATCTAATGCATAAATTTAATCTTAGTCGTGAAGTTGAAAAGCAGACTCAAATAAAGATGTATGATCATGTGTTGCAAGAAAACCTTTGATTTATTTAACTTAATTATATGGCACTAATATTTTTTATAAAAAAAAATTAATAATTTAAATTTCATTGAAACAAAATAATTTACTAGTAAAAGTCTTTTTTTTCTTATTCATATCTTTAATTTAAAAAAATATAACAATTTTTTCTATGTCAATTATTTAGTAAAAAACAAAATTATTTAGAAAACATATCCAAAAAAATCAAGATGATTTAAAATAAGGTTAAAAAAGACACATCTCTAACTAAAACCCTCTTGTCTAATTACAGTGCTCCTTTTTGGAAAATTTTCACCACAACATTTTTTTTTTGTTAGACGACATTTCTATTATTATTATTAAAAGCAAGTTTGAATTCTAAAAAAATTAAAATCCTAATAATTTTAATACAAGTGTATTAAAAAAACATAATAATAATCCAACGCACGTGTTTTGTTGTGTGGAATTTTTTGAAAATGTTATTAAACCTGACTCGGTTGGTCATTGTTGAAATCTTCCATGCAAAATTATTTTTTAGCCTGAATTTTAAATTAAACAATGTTGGAGTTAACTTGATATGATATAGTTGACTTGCGTATCTAAAGGTAATTCTAAAAATTGATAAAAACATGGCTTGACTTAAAAAAAAAAATTCAAGACAACAATTTTTTTTTTAATATTGAGATGACAACATATCATATTGATCCAAGTTAACTCGTAAAATGCAACGTTGATCATGGATTCAACTAGGTTTAATAAGTTCATTTAAAAAATATATATTTTTTATTTAATTATATGATAAAAAAATTGCAATCGCGGTAAATCAACATAATAAAATAAAAACAAAATTGATTATGGTGTGGTGAACAAAAAGAATGATTGTTTGAGAACAAAGTAAACACTAAATGGAATTTAATAAAATAATATCTAAAAGACATTCTTTATTAATCTAAGGAATTTTAAAGAGATTATTTATATTATATTTTAAATTATATAATTTTAAGAAATTAAATTTCAATTGTTGAATTAAAAAACAACAACAACAAGACGTGTAGGCCTGGGTGGCCAAGAGTGCCTAAACCTTTAAAAATAAGCCCAAACATGTGTGTAAATGCTTGGATAAAATCCACAAAATTAATAAGGGAAATACTATGGTAAATGAGTAAAGTGAAAATTTGAGTTTAAAAGGTGACCTTAGATTGTGGGAATTTGAAATAAAATGTCTGTGTATTAGTTTAAAAATAAAAATGTGAAAAATAGAGGGGGGAATAAAGAAAAGTAGATAAAAATCAAATAAAAATGATAAAAGGAAATCAATGTTCCAGGATATAATATAATAAAATTCGATATAGTCAATTTAAACTCGTTGTTAAAAATGCATCTGAATCTGGAAAATATAACTCGATTAATATAAAAGGTACAGTGTAAACTTATATTGATAAATACGTATAAATATGAAGAATTTTCATAAATTTAAAGTGAAAATATTTAGAAAAGTATTTTTAAAATTTTTAAATAAATTAATGCATGGTTTTATGCGCAGATGATTTGGACCACCAATATAAGTCTTATACATAATCACATAGTTTTTTTAACTTGAAAGGGAATCAAAATTTGAGGAAAATCTGTATTATAAATAGGGATAGAAGTTTCCAATAAATTGGTTAAAATTTTAGATTATTTAAGTAGATAAAACAGTACAAAAAAATGGATTCATAACATCCATTAGCTAAATTTATTAGAAATTATGTGGGGTAGCCAAAGTTTATAGCATTTACGAGGGACGGTTGGATTTATTAGCAACCATGTGAGTTAGCCGGAAAGCCTATGACACCTATGAGGGATGGTACTGTATAAATGTATATTTATGTGTGTTAGAAGGATCTCATTAAAATAAAATGTTATCATGTAATTATGCCTTCAGAGCGGGAAAAAATATCACGTAAATTGTGCCTTCGGAAGGAAAATGATTATTTTGTGTGAGTTACGCATAAAGGATGGAATTTAATATCGTTTGGGAATGTGATGTAAATTGTGTTTTTAAAAAATTTAATTTTTTTTTATTAAAATTTAATATGATTTGTATATTTTGAATCGTTTTGATGTGCTAATATTAAAAATAATTTTTAAAAAATAAAAAAATCATTAATATATATTTTAACATAAAAAATTATTTGAAAAACAACACAAATATATATCGTATTAATACCTACAGGACGTGAAATTAATGTTGTACAGCACGGGTCTACTTGCGTAGGTCTTTACTTTTTTAAAAAATTGCAATTTTTTTTAAGGTTCTCCATCCAAATTTTTTTAAAAAAAAAAATATAAGCAAAAACCGCATCATTTGCGTGCCTCAATTCGTGAAATTTTTTATTTAAAAAATATTTTTATAATTTAAAAAATTAATTCTCTAATTTAAAATATTCTGAAATTACTTTAAAAAAACACAAAATAAAATCAAAAAAATATTAATTTTTTTTAAATGATATGGAAGCCCAATGACACTTTAGTCCTCAAAAGCAACATTTTAACAACAAATTTAGCAATTTTTAACAATGGAATCGGACAAACCAACTTCTTGCTCTCTTCTTTATTATTTTATTGTGATTCTCTTCTTTTTTAAAAAATTTAAAAATTAAAATGTGATTAAAATAAAATTTTAAACTAAATCATATAAAAAAAATGACAAAATCTTAAGGCTAAATTTAAAAAAAATAAAAACAAACCGTTCTTCTACTGAGGTGGTGCCGACAGTTTTGCTTAGCTTTCCTACAATGTAGATACGTGGCAGATGGGGAGGTGACTTCACTTAGACAACCCGTAGTGGTTATTTTGGTACTACACAGATGCAACAAGACAAGCAATACTCCAATCTTCTGCAGATAGTTACAGTCTTACAGATTATCCCGGAGGTTAGATAGGCAGTAATACTAGTCAGCTCAACGCCTCGATGAGTTGACATTTGCGGTACGGAATGACCATTTTTGAAGAATCGTTCTTTCAAATTTCTTGCTCTCCACCTCATTTCGAATGCATCATCGTTTCCAATCTATATTTACCGCCGATTATTTGCTTATGAATTTGGATGGTTCCCGAGCGGCTCAAGGCAGCCATAGTTGTTTCGTGGGCGGCTTGTGCCAATGGTTCGGTTAATGGTTGAACCACCGTGACCTGGGCCTTGTGTGGTTCAGTTGGTCCTCACAAGGGAGCTCGGTGAGAGTCTCAATGGGATGAGAATATCTCGATTCTCAAGTGTCATGATCTGAATGGCGATGGTTTAAGCTCAAATCTCCGGACTCTGCCCATAAGATTGGATTCATGTTTTTAGAGCCCATTCAAACAGCACGGCCACTGGCCTTGCAAGCGGCCTGGTGAATGAACATCCAGTTAATTTGGATTTGACCCTGAGAATCACGAGCCATATGAAAATAGGTTGGAGTCAGTTGTGATTTAAAGTATTTTTATTTAGAAATTATTAAAATAATATTTTGTTTACTTTTTTAAATTATTTTTAACATTAAAACAGTTTAAAAATATAAAAAAAATTATTTATTTAAAAAACATTAAATTTTATAATAACATTCTCAAACACCTCCTATACATCATCATCGACTCATCGTCCTTGCGCTTTTGTGCCGACAGTGAAATCAAGTCTTGTAGACTTTACAACGGCACTGCGTACTAGATTTTCATGGGCTATTTGGTGGCGCTTGTTTCTTGTTGTCGATCAGAAGTGAGCCGAGAAAACAAACTCATCATTCTGAACTAAATGGATCTAATTTCTGTCCCTCGAAGAAAAGAAAAGGACACACAGAATGGACACAAATAGTAAAGTTTGCGTCATTGGGAGTGTTTTTCATAATTTTCTAAAACATTTTTATTAATATATTCAATAAATTGATAGATGGTGATTCGAGTAAAAACATTCCCTTAAAAATCAAGCTAATTTAGAGATCTGATATGATCATGAATGTGAAAAAAAATTCAATTAAAAGGGTGTTGATTTTACATAAAAAAATATATATATTTTTTATTTTTATTTAATATTTTACAATCAACCTTCTAACTTATTAAAAAATATTTTTAATTTATAAAATTACGTGAAGAATTACTTATTTTATAATTCATTTATAATATTATTCAATAATTTCAATCACCATCATAGTTATTGTTGACATCCCTATCACTTCAGAAATGTTTGGGAGTGTAGTTACGGTTATTTTTTAAAATATTTTTTATTCGAAAATATATTGAAATAATTTATTTTTTATTTTTTTAAAATTATTTTTTATATGAACACGTTAAAATTATCTAAAAACACAAAAAATATTAATTTAAAGTAAAGAAAAAAATAAAATTTTAATTTTAATTTTTTAAAAAATATTTTTAAAACATAAAAATACAACACGACCTTAGAAAAACTCAAGTTAGATAAATAATTGACTCAGGAGATTTTAAGATTAAGATTTAATAACATAGTAAATAAATTTTTAATAATTTGTTTCACATAAAAAAAATAATATTTCTAGTTATTAGCTAGAAGACAATCAATCTTTTAAAGTACGAAATTTCTTCAATGAAACTTTTTTTTTTCCAAGGCGTCACTCAAAAAAAAAAAAAACTTATCCACAATTAAAGTACGAATAACTTGGTTAGAACCAACCTACCAATCATTTTATAAACCATGATACGCGAACTTTTATCACAAGGATCAAATCAATCTCTCAAGGAAAATTATATTTTAGTTCTTTTTAAATTGAGAAAAAATACATTTCTTTCATGCAGTTAAAATTTTTCAATGTCTACTTCGTAAGTTCTGTAAAATCCTAAAATGTCCCTGACTTTGAATATTTTATAAATTTAACTACGTGTTCTCTTTTCTGAATTTTTAATTTGTACATTTATTTTTCCTTACAAACTTCTCAATACTCGTATTCTATGGATTTAGGAAGGCAAATTGGGATTAAAAAAATATTTAAAAGTTGACAGAATTACGGTGTTCATTCGCTTTTGTTTGTTAATTAAAATCAATACTCTTTCTTTGAATTACGGTTGTGGTTATTTTTTAAAGTGTTTTTTATACTTAAATGTATTAAAATGATATTTTTTTATTTTTAAAAAATTATTTTTAAAATCAACGAATCAAAACAATCCAAAACACATAAAAACATTTAATTTTAACAAAAAAAACTTTGAATTTTTTAAAAACACAGATTGGCTCGCTTTTCCAAACTAGCTCTAAAAAAAGTAACAAACACAGCTCATGGTTTGCAGCATAGTACAAATTCTGCTATAGAACCATAGTTTTCACTCAAATTTAAAACAAACCTTTATTTAATAATTAAAAAAAACATAAACCATGGGGTAAAAGGAGTAAACACAAGATAATAGCTTTCTAGCTGGCTACACCGTTGAAGTCGTTTGGGTGCAATCTAAACTGCCCAAAGGAAACGTTTCATGGTCAAATGGAATTTAAATCTTGAAATCACTATCATTATAGTTTATTTTTTAAAATACAATGAATTAATATGGGAAGTATATCATTAAAATTATTTCAAAAAAAAATCTCGGTTGATTGAAAATATATATATATATATATATATATATAAAAACTCCTATTATTAGGAAAAAAAATGCAATTTAAGCAATACTATGCTTATTTGGCCAAAAATATTGGCTTATTATTTGTACGCGTTAAGACGTGGACTAGTAAAACCATAGAGTGAACGAAACAACGAGTAGTCGTTATGGTCATACATCTCAAGACTGATGGCAGCACTTGGAAGAAGAAGTCGTCTTGTGGAAAATTTGGATCAAATCGAGAGAATTGATTGGTCAGGTCAAAAGGTGTCAGCATCTGTCATCAGCAAGGCAACGGAAGAAAAGTAGATAAAAAAATCCCATAAATCTTTTTTAGTTTTTTGGGTTTCCAGCATAGTAAAAAAAAATTAAAGTAATACAAAGGGGAAAATATTTGGAGATATAATATAGTTTTATAAATTACATTTGTTATCTTTAACACTTGAGTCGCAGTTGCTATCTACTATCTTATTTTATAATTATCATATGCAATACTCGAGTTGCAAGTAACATTTACGAGTTTATTTAAAATTAATACTCAAAACCCTTTTTATTTCATTTTTCCTTTTATTTCTCCTTTCTTTTGTCTCTTCTCATAGCCACTCGCCCCTCCTCTTTCCCCGTTATCAATGACTTCTCTTCCCATCATGAAACATACCCAAAACACCATGAAATCACCCATCTCTCTCTAGCTCGAGATTGTCACCTCCCTCTCTCCACTGTGGGCTAACTAATTCTCGGCCAAAACAACCACCACCATCCACGTTCTATATTTAGAGATATATTAAACATTTTTTCTTTACCAATTTGACGTGATTATGCTAATGTGTGTTAATTCGATTTCATACAATGTTATGGTTTTGAATTAGAGATTTTTTTTGGAAAAATTTAGGGTTTTATGTAGTTAGGTTAATTAAATATAATTTGAGTTGATAATTAGATTATTTTGTAAAATAATTAATGATCTTGGATTGTTGTTGATTATGAATTAGTGAAATTATTTTATTAAATTTAATGTTGATTTAAGTTATATTATACAAATATCGAATTGGATCATTCATAATTATAGCCGGAGGCATGCTTGTATATTTTTGCTATTAATTATATAAAACATGTCTAAAATCTTGATAAATTATCGAGAGTTTATTATTTGTTTAGGTATAATTATTTTAAATTCTTTTATTGCTAGGAGATTAATAGCATTTTAAATATTTTTTATAAATATTAATGGCATACTATCTATAAATATAAAATGTACTAAATTTCTAAATATTTTTTTATATGTGCTTATAAAAATAAAAACTCTACTCTTTCCAACAAAAAAAAAAAACAAAGCGTAGGACTGTGGCTCGTGACAGCTATATTTTCTTACCTATTCACACCACGCTTTCTATCAACGCAATCGTATTTACTTTTGGTGGCTCAGTACGACTACTCTCTAGTCTCTCCCCTCTGAGCTGACACTACCAAATAATTTCTCTTTTTCTGGGACCCACTTCATTTCTGACACTGTCTGGGAGGTGCCATAGATTTCCTTGGTCCAAAGTTTTCTCACTTAGACGATACTACCCTTGCCAGAATAACTGAGAATTTTGTTTTCAAGATAACAAAATGGCTGCAAAATAAATCAAAAATAGCAAAGCTAAAAACTCATTTATGAAAATAAAATATTTATGTAAGACTTGCAGGTCACATATACGTCACCAACTGCTATGGCTGGAAAAATGACATTTGTTATTGTAATTATAATATCGCACAGCACGTCTCGCTTTGTCATGCGACCTGTACTTTTTTAAAAAAATTATATTATTTTTTAAAAATTAATTTTTTATTCATGTTATTTTAAGTATATTTTTTACTCGTTGTATTATTTTTTTTAAAAAATCAATAATTAAATGAATTTTAATTTGGTTTATTTAATTATCTTCTCCATCCCCATTCAGTCATCTCTGGACTATGTTAGCCTCAATGTAATTTTTTTTTCTTTTACAAATAAGAGATTTGATATTTTTAAATAACACTAATATCAATAGTTTATTGGCAATCTCATGGTCAATTTAATGATGCTGATCAT
>Ga0307515_10015963_pt1 | contig 13791 bp, 8 predicted proteins | sample 17_EM_MG_FD_194513 | JGI IMG/M metagenome (GOLD analysis project Ga0307515, IMG submission 194513) | Populus trichocarpa ectomycorrhiza microbial communities from riparian zone in the Pacific Northwest, United States - 17_EM | ecosystem: Host-associated > Plants > Roots > Unclassified | place... | reverse complement strand
GATGTCGTAGGAGACATCGCGTTTGCCCATCAACACGATGGCTTGATTCGGCTGCGGCCGCGAAATCACGCGCGACCAGACTTCGAGCGCGGGAACGAGCTCCGGGCCTGGTCCTTCGACGGCTCTGTGTTGAATACGCGTTAGCAGCCGGCGATAGAAGCCACTGTCATGCGTCAGATAACAGCCGCTGCGTAGTATCAGGACCACGCCTGGGGTGCTGCCCGACAGCGTATAAGCGATCAGGTCGTAGTAAGCCGACCCGCCGGCGCTAATGATGATCTGGTCCGGATTCGCGAACAGACTATTCGCGGCCAACGCTTCGTAGAGCCGCCGGACGGTCCAGAGGTAGTCCACTACGGCAGTGGCGTCTTCCGCGGCGTTGTTAGTGACGATCAGGCCTTCATAGCCTGCAACACCATGAAGCTCGACATGGGGCAGCGACCGAATGGCTTGAGCGAGCGCGCGGCCTTCTTCCAGAGTGCGAACGCCGCAGCGACCGTGGGGCATGCCAACTTCAATTAGAAGCCGCGCCGGCGGCGTTCCGGAACAGCGGCTGAAACCTTCAGAAATCGCCTTCGCGCCGTCGAGGCTGTCGACCAACACGTAATAAGCGCGTTCCGGCGTTTGCGCCCACAAGTGCGCCAGGCCAGAAATTTCAGCTCGGCCTACCAACTGGTTGGCGAGGATCAAACGTGACACGCCGATGTCGTGGCACAGTTTGAACTGCGTCATGGTCGCTACCGACAATCCCCAAGAACCATGACTCAGTTGGCGAGCGAACAATTGAGGACACATGGTGGTCTTGGCGTGCGGCGCGAGCTTGATTCCCACGCGCTCGATATACGCCTGCATCACTCTGAGGTTGTTATCCAACGCGGAGCGTTTCAGCACGGCGACCGGCACCGGCAAGTCTCCGCGTAGGAGATTCAAGCTTCGACCGGCCAGATCTCCTACTCGCGCGATAGACCCGTCGAGGGGAAGACCCTTGGTCCCTGGAGGCAGGACCATGTTTGCAATATCGCTGGGACGCAAAGTCATCCCGTTCAGCACGGTGGCTTCAGGGCGATCACTTCGATCTCGACTTTGGCGTCGACCATCAGGGCGGATTGCACGCAGGCGCGTGCCGGCAGCGCATCCTGGAAATAGCCGGCATAGACGCGATTGAACGCCTGAAAGTCACGGGCGTCGTCGAGCCACACGTTCACTTTGACGACATCCTTCAAAGTGCAACCCGCTTTCTCCAGAATCGCGATGATGCTTTGGATGCAGTGGTGGGCTTGAGCCACGACGCCGCCCGCAATGACTTCACCGTCATCGCCCAGGGCAACCTGGCCGGACACGAAGACAAAACCGTTGGCGATCGTTGCTTGGCAAAAGGGCAGGGGTTGCCCACCCGTACCTGTTCTCGCGCCGCCAATGCGTTGAATCGACAAAAAACCTCCTCGGGCCAACGCCATCTGTATTCCGCGACGATGATCTATCAGAAATGTAGTATCGTCAACGAAAGTGGAGCATAGATGACATTTAACGGGACGGTGCAATTGAAATTGCAATGACGTTAATAAGAAGATGGCGCCATGAATAAACCGCGGACGACTCCTGACAGCGCCGATATCCTTCCGCGGCTCGAAAGCATGATGGATTCGATGACCCGAGCCGAGGTCCGGATCGCCAAGCGGATTTTGGCTGCTCCCAACGATTTTGTCCGTTCGAGCGTGCGTTCGGTCGCGGCTGATCTGGGAGTCAGTGAGCCCACCATCCTGCGGTTTTGTCGGGCGATCGGCTGCGAGGGCTTCAAGGACCTGAAGTTTCGCCTCATCCAAGAGCTGGCGTTATCGCAGGCGATGAGCGATCAAGCTGAGCGAGCCACAAAAGCCGCGGTGGCGAGCAACCCCGGCGCGGGGAATGAGGACCCCAATGATGATCGTGTGTTCGATACGATCATTGACGCGCTGACGCGTACCCGGGACACGTTGGTTTACAGCGATCTCCTAAGCAGCGCGCAAGCGATCGCGAAGGCTGGGCGCGTGGTCGTTTACGGTATTGGCGGCAGCTCGGCGGCTCTGGCCCTCGAAGCGCACAACCGGCTGTTCCGTCTGAACATACCGATCATGGTCTTCACCGACGGCTACACCCAGCGCATGTCGGCTGCGATCCTGGGCGAAGGCGATGTCGCACTGTTCATCTCCTCGACAGGCCGGCCGCGCGAGTTGCAGGAGAGCCTGGAATTGGCGAAGTATTACAAGGCCACTTGCATCGCCATCACCGACAAAGAAACACCGCTGGGGCGTGACGCCGACATCTGCCTGCATGTCGGGCTTGCCGCATTCGGAGTTGAAGAAATTCAGCCCAATCCGATGCGATTCGCTCAGCTGTTTGTGATCGACCGGTTGGCTTATGCCGTGGCCGCGCTCGTCGGTGAGCAGGCTCATCTGGCTTTACGCCGGATGCGCGGCAGCGTGGCGTGGCTGCACGGCATCGCGCCTCAGCAACCGATCGGCGATTGATGTAACGCCTCAGCCTCGCGCGCTGCGAGGCTCCTATCAACGACGTTCGCGCCCACGATGGTTCGGCGGCCGATTCGCTCGCCAACAAAAAAGTAACAATAAGTACATTAATGACGCTTTTTTGATTGACGGTTGTGTAAAAGAATGTCTAATCTCAAAGCGCCTGAGCTGAAGTTGAGCGAAACGAGCTGACCGTGGCGCTTTGTACCTGCGCCGCGGCTCCGCTGCGATAACAAACAATTGCCACGAAGCGGTCTTAGTGCGGAGTTCACAGATGCAACGGGTCAGACGTGATGGGTATTTTTACTTCGGATTCGCATTGGCTTTCTGCGTCCTATCAGTCCGCGCCGGCGCAGCGGAGGCGCCACCTACCGCAGACGCAGAATCGAGCGCAACCGCCGAACCTCTGACAGAGGCCGTGGTGACGGGGTCGCGAATCACAGCGGCTGGTTTTACCCAGCCCACCCCAACCACCATGTTGTCCGCCGCGGAGATTCAGAAGGTCGGCCAACCAAATCTTTTCGACGCCATCGCGAAACTGCCGGTGCTCCAGGGCAGCACCGGGCGCAGTACATTCGTCAATAGCACGAGTAGCGGAATGCAGGGGCTGAGCTCATTCAGCCTTCGCAACCTGGGCACCATTCGCACGCTCACGTTGCTCGACGGACAACGCGTAACGCCGGCAAACGTCACAGGCGTTGCGGATGTAAGTCAGTTTCCGCAGTTGTTGATCAAGCGTGTCGACGTGGTCACAGGCGGCGCTTCCGCATCTTATGGATCGGATGCCATTGGCGGTGTCGTCAACTTTGTCACCGACAAAAGGTTCGTGGGCTTCAAGACCAATTTGGAGTTTGGGCAGACGACCTACGACGATGACAAGAACGTCACTGCTCAGGCGGCCTGGGGCAACGCATTTCTAAACGATCGGCTCCACTTCGAGCTGAGCGGTGAATTCAGCAAAGAAGACGGCGTGCCCTCCGGTGGCTTTGGTGTCGGCGGCGCAAATGGCCGCGATTGGTTCACATCGCCGGTGCTTCAGGTCCGCAATATCAGCGCCACCACCGATGGTAAACCGCAGTACATCTCGATCCAGAATGCTCAGAACTACCAATATGCCAAGTACGGGCTCATCACGAACGGTCCGCTTCAAGGCATCGCGTTTGGCGCTAACGGTGCGCCCCGTCAATTCCAATACGGATCCAACGGAGTTCCGACCGGTACCGGTCTGGTTACAAACTGCATCAACCCGTTTTGTGTGGGCGGCGATCTGAGCGGCATTGTCGGCGGTTCTCCTAGTTTGGCCGCGCAGCTCGAACGGTCCGTAGGCTATAGCCGGCTCGGGTACGAGCTCGGCGACAATCATGAGGTCTATGTCACTACGAACGTAGCGCGAGTGACCTCGATGAACCAACCTAACGCTGGCGCTGAGAAGACCGCCAATCTGACGATCCGCTGCGACAACCCCTACCTGCCTGCCTCAGTTCAGGCGGCGTGCGTGGCCAACAATATTACGAGCTTCGGGTTTGGCACCACCAATGGCGGGTTCCCCACGCCGGTCAACGTGCACGCAAAAAGGGAGCAGGTGCGTTTCGTTGCCGGCGCGGATGGCTCTGCCGACATGCTCGGCACGAAATGGTCGTACAACAGTTATTACGCGCACGGCACAAATCGCACGAGCATCGATGTTCGCGACATCTCTCTAACGCCGCGCTACAACGCCGCTATCGATGCGGCTCTCGGGCCGAATGGGACAATCGTTTGCCGTAATGCGGCTGCCCAAACTTCCGGATGCCAACCCTTGAACGTTATCGGCCAGGTTACGATCGACCCTGCTGCGCTCGGCTATGTGCTGCCTGCCTCCGGGCCGCAGCAACGTTCGCATCAGGAGGAAGATGTCGTCAGCTTCAATGTGAGCGGCGAGCCGTTTTCGCTGTGGGCCGGGCCGGTGGCTCTCGCAATGGGCGTGGAGTATCGCAATGAGTCTTACAAGACTCGCGCGGATCCCTATGGTAACGGCGTCACAGCCGACAGCCCAAACTCCGCGGCGTACCCTGCCGATCCGCTGTTGAATCCAGCCGGCAACAATTGGTATGCCGGTAACTATCACAACGGACAAGGCTCCTACCATGTCAGAGAAGCTTATCTGGAGCAGAACCTTCCGTTCCTGAAATCGGAGACACTGGGCGAAGCCAACCTCAATCTCGCCGTCCGACAAACTGAGTACAGTACGTCCGGAAATGTGCGGGCCTGGAAGGCGGGCGGCACGTGGAAGACACCTCTCGATGGCTTAAGTTTTCGAGCTGTGACTTCACGCGATATACGCGCGCCCAACTTGAGCGAATTGTTCGCGCCGCCCGTGGTGACGAACAGTTTCGTCATCTTCAACGGCCGGAACATTACCGTACTCGGAGAAACGGTCGGCAACACCAATCTGAAGCCTGAGATCGCCCGCAATACAACTTTCGGTATCGTGCTGTCGCAGCCGGACTTCCTTCCGGGCTTCAGCGCCTCGATCGACTATTTCGATATCCGGGTATCGGATCAGATCGCGACACTGACTGCGCAGCAAGAGGTCGATCTGTGCGCCGCCGGAAATCAGGAGCTGTGCTCGCAGATGCTGCTGACCAGCACCGTTCCAAACACCAACTTCGTCAGAGTGCAGGCTTTTAACCTGGCCAAAGTTCGCGACAAGGGCTTCGACGTCGAGTTGATGTATCGCTCTGGGCTTGAGGCCCTGCGGCTTCCCGGTTCTCTGACGGTGCGCGCCTTGGCGACCCACACGATCAGCTTTCTCACGGATTCCGGCGTCATTGGGACGATCCCGGTCGAAAGCGCCGGCGTCAACCTGGGCAACGGCGTGACTTCCAATGGCATTCCCGATTGGAAAGCGAACGTGACCGAAAGCTGGGATTTCGATAAGTACAGTCTGACCCTCACCGAGCGTTGGTTCAGCGATGGCGTTTATAGCAATGAATATATTGAATGTCAGACGAATTGCCCGGTCTCGACAGTCGTTCACCCGACGATAAACAGCAACGATATGAAGGGCGCCACCTACATTGATCTCGGCGGGACGTACAACGTGTCGGACAAGATGTCTGCCTACTTCAAAGTCGACAACCTGCTTAACAAGTCGCCTGAGCCCGCGCCAGATAAGAGTGTCGCTTACGGCGCCAACCCATTTCTCTACGATGTTCTCGGGCGTATGTATCGCATTGGCCTGCGGATGAGCTTCTGAGTCAGAAGACATAGGTGACCATTCAACTAATGTTGGATGGTCACCTGCGGAGCGTTACGCGTCTTGACCGTTCTGGCCGTTGTTCTACTGATCGCGCTACTCATTCTTCTCATCAGTTGGGGCCGGGTTCCGCCTTTTGCCGCCTTCATTGCAATTGCCTTGATCGCAGCGCTCTGTTTCGGCATGCCGCTGAAAGATATCGGCAAGTCTCTGGAGCGCGGAATAGGCGATATGCTGGGTGGGCTGGCGGCGATCATCTGTCTGGGAGCGATGTTCGGCAGGACCATAGCCGACAGCGGTGCGGCCCGGAGCATCGCCAATGCGCTCATCGCCGCAGTCGGCGTCAGGTTCATCCTGATCGCCATGGCCCTGACGGGCCTGATCGTCGGCATTCCGCTCTTTTACAGTGTTGGTTTTGTCGTGTTGATCCCGCTGATATTTTCTCTCTCAACACGCACGAAATTACCCGCCGTCCATCTCGGTATTCCTCTTTTGTGTGGCCTCTCCGTAGCGCACGGTTTTCTGCCGCCCCATCCAGCGCCGATCGCGCTCATCAAGCTCTTTGGAGCGGACATCGGCCTGACATTGATTTACGGAATCATCGTAGGTGGCGTGACTGTGATGATCGCCGGACCCCTGCTGGCACTGACACTGAAGGGCATTGCCCCTCAGGCTGTCGGTCAAGCGACGAGCCAATCTCCCGACTTGTTTGCGGACTCCAATCTTCCCGAAGAGAAATTGCCGGGACCGTTCAACAGTTGTCTTACCGCGCTTCTGCCCGTGGCGTTGATCGCCGCGACTACCGCCATCGCTTATGTGCCGCACGGAACGCCCGAGCTCAAAGCGGTTGTTATGTTCATAGGACAACCGGCCGTCGCGCTGATGGTGTCTCTGATCTATGCGACGTTTAGCCTCGGTGTCGCGCGTGGCATGAGTCTCAAAGCCCTCATGCAGGCTGATGGTGCGTGCTTGAAGGATGTTTCCGGCATATTGCTGACACTAGCTGGTGCCGGTGCCCTGAAGCAGGTGTTCGTTGACAGCGGCGTTAGTGCGCAACTTGCCGGCTGGCTACAGACTGTTCCCCTTCAGCCGCTGATACTCGGGTGGCTCATTGCCGTGGTTATCCGAATAGCTTTAGGGTCCGCCACCATAGCCGGGTTGACGGCTGCGGGCATCATGGCGCCCGTTGTAGCCGCGAGCCACGCTGAACCAAATCTGATGGTGTTATCGATCGGTGCCGGCAGCCTGATGTGTTCACATGTCAACGATGCCGGGTTCTGGATGTTCAAGGAATATTTCAACCTCAACCTCCGGGACACCTTCCGTTCCTGGACTCTGATGGAAAGCCTGGCCGGCGGAGTCGGCCTATTGTGCATTCTGGCCCTGAATCTGGTTTTAGCCATAACCGATCAGCCGTAATCGGAGCCAGCTCGAAGCATGCGAATTTCGTTATCACGCGACGCAGTCGGCTGTCAGGTCAAAAGACAACGTTGATACTTATATCGCTACCATAAAGATAGGTAACGATACACATCAGAAAATGTGGCCGCGCCGTTAGAGACAAAATTGACAACGCTGTCTTTTGGCGTAACGTTGAGCACGGCGACGGTCAGCTGATACTTCATCGAACAGCTAGTCCGTTGTGACTGGAAGGAGAGGGGGATGGAACCTGCGCGCAGCTATTCGACTCGAGCAGTACGTGCCCGCGCCGACCAACGGCTTAAGCATGTTCCCGCTAGCTTCGTATGTGCTCAACATCGAATGCGGGGTAAGGGTGGTCCGCGAAGCACCTGTCCTCCTCAAACTGAGTTGCGATAAAACCAGTGAGGAGACACGGAAATGTCGAAGAAACGATTTCATCAACTGCTTGCGTGCGGCGGGGTGCTCGTTGCGCTTGTTGTAGCGCCGGCCCCTCAGGCTGCAACGATTCGAGCAGCCGCCAACAATAACTTTGTGAGCGCCACGGCTACAGGTACGTCCTGGCTGACAGCCACTGCACCAGCTTCCAGCGCATGGGAGGATTTCCAGGTCATCAACAACACTGACGGCACCGTGTCGTTCAGAGCTACCGTGAGCGGTAACTTTGTGGCCGCCGATCTGGGTGTGGCCGCTCCGAATACCAATCGACTGATCTCAAATCGCCCCACCGCAAGTACTTGGGAACGGTTTTGGCTAGAGCCACAATCGAACGGAACGGTCGCGATTCGGGCTGCAGCTAATAACTTATATGTCTCCGCCGACCTCAATTTGGGTGGAGCCTTGATTGCGAACCGCACCGCAGCCCAAGCATGGGAGCAATTCACGATCTCCAACGGCGGTGGAGGTGGAGGCGGGCGCACTCTGGTGTGGAGCGACGAATTTAACACCATCAATACAGCTAACTGGAGTCATGAGGTCGGTGGCGGTGGCTGGGGCAACAATGAGCTCGAGTACTACACCCCCGGCCAGAACGTTTTCGTTCAATTCGATGCCGCTGCGGGAAGCAATGTAGCCGTGCTGGAAGCACGTAGTGGTAACCCTGGGAACTTCAATTGCTGGTACGGCTCCTGCCAGTACACCTCATCGCGCATGAACACTGCGGGTAAGAGGACCTTCCAATGGGGCCGCGTCGAGGCGCGTCTAAAGCTTCCGCAAACTCAAGGGATCTGGCCGGCGTTCTGGATGCTCGGCAATGACATTGGTCAGGTGGGTTGGCCTGCGTCCGGTGAGATCGACATCATGGAGCACGTAGGTTTCGAGCCGACACTCACTCATGGCGCTCTGCACGGCCCGAATTATTTTGGCGCCACGCCGTTTGCTGGCACGCACTTCTTGAATGAGAACGCCGACGCGAATTACCACGTCTATGCCATAGAGTGGGATACGAACGGTATCCGGTGGTTTGTCGATGGCACTCAGTTCTACTCCGTGACCAGAAGCCAAGTACAGAACTTTGGAAATTGGGTCTTCGATCACCAGTTCTTCATTATCTTGAACGTGGCGGTCGGCGGAAACTGGCCGGGCAATCCAAATGGATCGAGTACCTTCCCGCGGCGTATGTACGTGGACTATGTTCGCGTCTACCAGTAGCTCAGTCCGAAATGCGTGTAGCGAGACGAGCTGCACGCTGAACTGATTGCAGACTTTTTTGGTTGCGATGCTCAGAGCCCTCGAGTCGCTGATGACTCGAGGGCTCTCATGGGTACGCTGCGGAATTTAAAATCCAATCGCGCAACGAGCAGGTTAATGCCGTTTGCGAACCGTATCGCTCGGGAGCGGCGGCGTGCTGGCGGGCGGAACGCGATGTCGCGTCGCTTGTTCAAACGCGTACGCCAACGCGATCAGCGTCGGCTCCGAGAACGCCGGCCCTGAGAAAGTGATATCGGATGGAAATGGAACGGCAATCGGCGGGTCGTCCGGCGTCAGTGTGGAAAGAGCATTGAAGCCACCCGGCACCGCGACGCTCGGATAACCGGCCTTCGCAGGCACGTTGGCGTTGGCATTGCCTAAGTGCAGCACTGCGTCGAAGTCATCGGCGGTTCCCTTCACGCCATCCGGTCCATTGAAAACGCCATCGAGCGCCAGCTTCGAGCGCCTGAGGTCTTCTGCACGGTCTGCGAGATAACGAGCCGTGTCAGCGCTGCCCGGCGATATGTCGAGCGCCTCCGCCCCAATCGCAATCGCCTGTCCGTATTTCATCGGCGGGACATACGAGTTGTTGAATGCGACGATTTGAGCGAGCGATTGCGACGGTGCCGCAGGCGTCCCGGCGAGATACGCGTTCAAATCACGTTTAAACCCGTACAACAGCACCGTGGAGCAAGTCTGGTCGGTCGGCAGCGGCCTAGCGAGGCATGAGCCGAGTTGCGGCGTGCCGATTCGCGCGTCGTACGATTCGATCCGCTCAACATAGGCGCCCCGAGCCTGCAGCACCGCGATCGCAGCGTCCATGATCGCCGCTCGGTTCGCCGCAACAGGCGGCACCGCGAGACGGGCTCCCCGAAGCGCCTTCTTGTCCAAAAACTTCGTGTAATCATTGAAACAGTTGCCGGGCGTGAGGCAGGCCTCGGTCGCCGGATCGTTAGGATCGTAGCCAGCGAGTACGCCGAGCAAGATTGCTGCGTCCGTTACCGAGCGCGTGATGGGACCGGCAGTATCCTGATCGGCCGTGATCGGGACGATGCCGTCGCGGCTCACCAATCCTACCGTGGGCTTGATGCCGACCACACCGTTCGCGCTCGCAGGACTCAGGATTGACCCTGAAGTCTCTGTGCCGACAGCGATCGCTGCGAGATTCGCATTCACACCAATGCCGGGTCCCGAGCTCGATCCACCGGTTTGCAGCACCGGACGTCCGTCATTGAACGGCGGCGTCGTGCGCGGATCGACGCGGGGGTCGTAGGGATTGAAGCCGAAGCCTCCGAGGGAGCTGTAGCCCGTCGGCATGCCGACAGCGATGAAGTTCGCGTACTCCGTAAGCGTGCCTTTGCCGAGGATGATTGCACCAGCGTCGCGCAGCTTCTTTGTGATGAATGCATCGTCGGGCGGGAGGGATTCATCCAGCGCGACGCTGCCAGCAGTGGTCGGCAAGTCAGCCGTGTCGATGTTGTCCTTGAGAAGTACCGGTACACCGAAGAGCGGCTTTCGCGAGTGCCGGCGGTGAAGAGCATCGAGCTGACGTGCCTCACGCAGCGCGTCGGCGTTGATAGTCAGATAGGCGTTGATGGCAGGACCGGAGTCTTCGTAGGCTTCAATGCGCTTCAGGTACATTCCTGTCAGACGCTCAGCCGAGATCACGCGGGATCGCAGTGCCTTCTGGATCTGCGGGATTGTCGTCTCGACCAATTCGAACTGCACGCGATTATCGTCATCGCGGCCGGCGAATGCCGGCAGGCCAGCGGCAAGGAGCGCAGCGGCGGCTGCGAGCGCCAGGAGGAATCGCTTCATGACTATCTCCCTTAGAGAAGCGACAGGGGGTAGGCGATGATCCGTCGGCCAAGCGGGTGCGGTCAACCATCAGAAACGGGCCCATTCGTATGGATAAGCTGGGCGACGCTCCCCCGGCGCATCCTGCTTCCACAAGGGGGACCATGGTGCCGATGTGGATATGGAAGGCGCTCGTCGCTTCGACAACATCGATATTTTCGCTGAAGCGGGTGCCCACGCGTTACGGGATAGAAGCCACTCGCTTCCGTCACAGCTCGTAGCTACGTCGCGATCGCTTCCGAAGCCGCGTGCTTTCGTCACGCAGTGGCGTCAAATGGCGGTACGCCGCCCCCAATTGCAGCGGGCTGAAGCAGTATCGCCCTATCACAGCGCTGTGTTACCGCGCTGACGTCTGAACAAGGCTAGCCTTGCTTCATCTATGCTTACCCCTCGTCTCGACGTCGAGGGATTGAAACGTTTCTTCCCAGGGGGTCTATATGCGTTCTAGCATGATGGAAATTGCGAGCGTGCTGTTGGTTGTTTGTGCATCGACCGCGAGTGCTCAAGAGTCGGCGTCTGTCATCGATGATCCAACACCAGTTGACACGGATACGGAGGTCGAAGGCGACATCCAAGAGATAACCGTGATCGGCTCGCGCGGCATCGCTCGCAGCGATGTGGAACGGCCCGTTCCAGTTGACGTGGTCAAGGGACAAGAGCTGTTGGCTACAGGCCAGACTGATCTGGCGCAGCAAGTTCAATTCAACTCGCCGTCGTTCAATTCGGCCAAGTACGGCGTCAATGGCACCACAAACTATGCGGACCCAGCTTCCCTGCGCGGTCTTTCGCCTGATCAGGTGCTCGTGCTCGTCAATGGCAAGCGCCGGCATCAGTTCTCGGCGCTTAATCTCAATGTGTCGCCCGGTCTTGGCACCGTGGTGACCGATCTCAACAGCATTCCATCGAGCGCGATTGATCGCATCGAAGTGCTGCGTGATGGCGCGGCAGCACAATACGGCTCTGACGCGATCGCCGGAATCATCAATCTCGTGCTCAACGAAGGCACTGACAAAGCAGTGATCACGAGCACCGGCGGCGTCCATAAGGAGGGCGACGGCGAGACATATAAGCTATCGATTAATCAAGGATTGCCAATGGGCCAGGAGGGTGGGTTCATTAACTACACGCTTGAAGCGTTTCGCTTCAACGGCACCGATCGTTCAGATCCTTATGACGGGCCGATCTACCCTGCGACGCCAGCCAATTACGCAGTGACTGGCCCAACACCAGCATTTCCCTACGCAACCGCGAATCCGCGGCAGGATCGCGGTGTCTATCCGCTGGGGCCCTTCGTGGTGGGTAACTATGGCAGCAACGAGAATCGCACTTACCAGGCTTTTCTTAACACCGGGCTGCCCCTATCGGATGCGGCGACGCTTTATGCCTTCGGTGGTTATTCACGCAAGGAAATCACTGCCTACGGCTTTTTCCGTCCGCCCTCCAATACCACAAATTCGGCCCTCGGCATCTTTCCAGATGGCTATGTACCGACACTGCCCGGCGACTCGATCGATTATTCGGCAGCAGTGGGCGTGAAAGGCAAAGTGTTCGAGCAATGGGATTACGATCTGTCGGCGAACACTGGCGAGAATTATCTGGATTTGAGCGCGAGCAACACCGTCAATCCCTCGCTCGGCGATGCATCGCCTACCGAGTTCGATATTGGCCGTACGACCTTCAATCAGACGATCGGCGAGCTCAATCTATCGCGCTTGTTCGACTCCGTCGGTCCTCTCGACAACCTGAATGTGGCATTTGGCACCCAGATTCGTCGTGACAATTTCAAAGCCGAACAGGGCAGCCTCGCGTCTTATCAGGTTGGTCCGCTAGCTTTCACCGGCAAGGCCGTAGGCTCCAGCGGAAGACCCGGTATTGCACCTGAGGACGCGGTCGACATTAACCGAACCAGCGTGGGCGCCTACGTCGATGTGGAATCGGATGTCACTACTGCATTGCTGCTGGGCACGGCACTGCGGTACGAAAATTACAGCGACTTTGGCGGTAATCTTTCGGGCAAGCTCACTGCGCGTTACAAGTTGACCGATGCGCTTGCGATTCGTGGTTCCTACAATCGTGGCTTCAGGGCGCCTTCGCTTGCGCAAGTCGGAAATCGTGTCAACACATCCACGGTTCAGAACGGGCAGATCATCATCACCAAACAGGTCTCGAGCGATGATCCGCGGCTCGCGCAACTCGGAGTGGAGGATCCCGACGCCGAGATCTCCGACAACTTCAATCTCGGATTCACCGCCAAACTCGATGGCGTCATGGGCGGCAACGTTCTCTTGACGCTCGATGCGTTCCAAATCGATATCAAGGATCGCATCGCCATTACGGATCGTATTCTGTCCAGCGCCTTTCCCGCGGTCAGGGCGCTATTTCCTGCGACAGCCGAGATCCGCTTCTTCACCAACCAGATCGATACGCAGACTCGTGGCATCGATCTAGTGACAACCTACCGCCACCCGTTCGAGAACGGCAACTCGTTCGAGGCTAGTCTAGCCGGCACTTACAACGAGACGGAGGTAGTGCGTCAGCGCGCGACGCCGCAACAACTACTCGTCGGCGCATCGGCTACGAATCAGAATTTTCTGCTCGTCGATCAGACTGCTATTGAGCTGATAGAGGTCGCTACACCTCGCTCCAAGATCCTGCTCAATTCGAAGGTTGCGCTGGGCGCATTGACCATCAACGCGCGCGGCACTCGGTTCGGCTCGGTGAAGGCGTTCAGCACGGGCCTCTCGGCGCTGGATCCAAACGTGACGTGCGATACCAATAATCGCTGCGTGCAGACATTCGACGGTAAGACACTCGTCGACTTGAGTTTCACTTACGCGCTGAACGACAAGCTCAGTGCGACGCTGGGCTCGAATAATGTCTTCAACACGTACCCGGATAAGTACAACAACCGTCGTGATGGGTTTATCGGTCAGGCGAGCAGTTACTCAGATGGGCAGATTCCTTATTCTCGCAACTCAAATCAGTTCGGTTTCAACGGGGCTTACTATTATCTGACTGCTGTACTGACGTTCTAGCGCAGACTGATCAGCCGGCAGTTGTGCTGCAGCGTGGGATCTCAAC
>Ga0307515_10015960_pt1 | contig 13792 bp, 9 predicted proteins | sample 17_EM_MG_FD_194513 | JGI IMG/M metagenome (GOLD analysis project Ga0307515, IMG submission 194513) | Populus trichocarpa ectomycorrhiza microbial communities from riparian zone in the Pacific Northwest, United States - 17_EM | ecosystem: Host-associated > Plants > Roots > Unclassified | place... | reverse complement strand
GACAGCGACATTCGGATCGACCAGGACGCCGTGAAGCCGATGCCGGCGCGGCGCGGGACCTGGGCGCTGCTGCGGCCGCTGGTGCTGCGCCTGCACTTCTACGCGGGCCTGCTGATCGGGCCGTTTCTGCTGGTGGCGGCGCTCAGCGGGGCGCTCTACGCGCTGAGCCCGCAGTTGGAGAAGGCCGTCTACGCCGACCTGCTGGTGGCGCCGGCCGACGCCGCGACGCCGGTGCCGCTGGCGCAACAGGTTGCCGCCGCCGAGCAGGCGAGCACCGTCGAGATCCTGGTCGCGGTCCGTCCCGCCGTGTCGGGTGGCACGACCCGGGTGATCTTCGACGACGGCACGTTCGCCGAGTCGTACCGGCATGCGGTCTTCGTCGATCCCGGCACCGGCGCGGTGCTGGGCCAGGAAACCGTCTACGGCACCACGGGCGCGCTGCCGCTGCGGTCGTGGATCTCCGAGTTGCACCGGTCGCTGCACCTGGGCGACACGGGCCGCTACTACAGCGAGTTGGCAGGTTCCTGGCTGTGGGTGGTCGCCCTCGGCGGCGTCGCCTTGTGGGTGGCCCGGGCTCGTGCCCGGCGCTCGGCCCGTGCCGCGCTGCTCATCGAGACCGGTACGCGGGGCAGGGCGCGAACCCGCTCCTGGCATGGCGTCCTGGGCCTCTGGACGGCGATCGGCTTCCTGGCGCTGTCGGCGACCGGGCTGACCTGGTCGCAGTTGGCCGGCGCGAACGTGACCGAGTTGCGGGCGCAACTGGGCTGGTCCACGCCGTCGGTGAGCACCACGGCCACCGGTGACCACGCCGAGCACGGCACGGCTGCGCCGGCGGCGACCGGCGCGGTGGACGTCGCGTCCATCGACGCGGTGCTGGCCGCGGCCCGCGCCGTCGAGGTGGACTCGGACCAGGTGGAGATCGCGCTGCCCAAGGGCGAGGGCAAGACGTGGACGGTGACCGAGATCCACCGCGCCTACCCGACGTCGGTGGACGTCGCGGCGGTCGACCCGGCCACCCGGCAGGTCACCGACGTGGTGCGGTTCGCCGACTATCCGGTGCTGGCCAAGCTGGCCCGCTGGGGGGTGGACATCCACATGGGCACGTTGTTCGGGCTGGCGAACCAGATCGCCCTGGCGGCCCTGGCGGTGGGCCTGGCCGCGATGGTCGTGCTCGGCTACCGCATGTGGTGGCAGCGCCGTCCCGCCCGCGCCACCGGCTGGCGGCCCGCGACGGCGTACCCGTCCGGCGGTTTGCGCTCGCTGCCCTGGCCGGCGCTGCTGGTCGTGGCCGTCGTGACGGTCGCCTTCGGGGTCTTCCTGCCGCTGCTGGGTCTCAGCCTGCTCGCGTTCCTGCTGGTTGACCTGGCGCTGGCCGCCCGCCGCCGGTTCGCCGCCGGCGCGAAAAATTGACGGACGTCTCTGGACGACGGGAGTGCCGCGACGTATGGTGCAGAGCAATCATGGGAGCGCTCCCAATCAGCTGGAGGATCCGATGCGCCGGGCCGTGCAGGCACTCATCATCAGCGGCGCGCTGCTGTCGGCAGCCGCCTGCGGCACTGCGACAGGTCCCACCCCCGGCGCGGCGGTGGGGGACGCGGGTACGGCGCCGGTTGTAGCGACGCCGGACGCCGCCTCCTCGACCAGGACTTTGTGCGACGCCCTCGGCCAGGCGTACAGCAAGAACATGGCTCCCTTCGCCGAGGCGCTCACCAAGCTGGTCAACGCCGGCGGAGACGAGGCCAACCGGCGGCAGGTGCAGCAGTCCATGAAAGCGTTCGCCGGCGCCATTCGGGTAGCCACGCAGAACAGCGCCGACCCGCAAGTAAAGACCGACGGCAAGCAGGCCGCCGACCGGTTGCAGGCCAAGGCCGCCGACGCCGGCTTCATCAAGACAATCAAGACGACCGAGGACGTGCAGACGGTACTCGGCCCCACCCTGAAAGAGTGGCTGTCCCCGGTCGCGCAGCACTGCTCCTGACCGGAAGCTTCGGCGCCCGCCGAAGCCTGGCGGCCCTACGGTCCTGACCATGACCAGCGACGCGTCCACCCACCTGCTCGATCATGTGACCATCGCGCCGAAGATCCTCTATTTCGGTACGCCGGTAGTGTTGCTGAGCACCGAGAACGAGGACGCCACGAGCAACCTCGCCCCGATCTCGTCGGCGTGGGCGCTCGGCCGGGTCGTGGTTCTCGGGCTGGGCGTCGAGGGACAGAGCGCCCGCAACCTGTCCACCCGCCCCGACATGGTGATCAACTTTCCGTCGCCGGGGCAATGGGAGGCGGTTGAACGCCTGGCTCCGCTGACCGGCCGCCGGCGAGGTCGCGTAGAGTCCGAGGTGTTCGGGGTCGCCTGCTCCTGGGTCGCGGCCGACCTCAGCGCCAGTTGGCGCGGCTGCTGGTCGAGCTCCTGGGGGAGCAGCGGATACCGGACGCGATCCCGCAGCTGGGCGCGGCGGAGGTGCTCCCGGACCTCGCTTAGCTGTCGGCCTGACGAAGCGCCGGCTCGGCAGTTCGGCGGGTCGGACCGGATGCGCGGGCGGCCCACCAGGCGAGCCCGAACACCACGCCCACCTCGCTGAACGCCAGCATCCGTTCCACGGCACCCAGCGGAATCGCCCGCCACCAAGCCACCCCGGTCCAGCCCTGGGCCACGATCGCGCCGACGATCGGCGCGAAGCACAGCAACGACCACAGCCCGAGACCCCACACCCAGCCGGCGTGCACCCGCCACCGCGGATGCGTCCGCCAGGCGCGCCCGATCAGCAACGCGCCGACCGGCAGGCTGAGAAAGGCAACCACGCTGGCGACCCGATGCACCGTCCCGTCGCTGCTCGGACCCATCGCCCAGTTGTGCTTGGGAAAGTAGACAACCACGGCCAGCGCAACACTCCACAACAGCAGCGCGAGCACGCCACCCGACCGTACGGGCAGCAGGCCGGCGCCGACCACGGCCAGGAGCGTCGCCACCGAGCCGGCCGCCAGCACCAACACCGCCACGTTGAAGACCGTGCCGGCCTCGGCCAGGGCGTACTGGCTGATGGTGCGCCGGTACGGGCTGATCGCGGACGTCGGGGGAACGGCATGCAGAACGCCGATGAGCAGGACGGCCGCGGCGACCGCACCCATTCCCGCGATCGCCAACAGCCGAGGAAATCTCATCCGGGCCATGGTGCCACGCTCACCTGTGGCCCCGGCCGAACCGCGTTTACCCGGGCGCCGAAACCTGCCAGAGGGCGCTGACCGGCATTGCCCGCAGCTTTTCCCCGAACGGCAGCGTGGCGGTGCCGGTGTACAGCACGATGCCCACGATGAAGTCGTCGCCGAGCCGGTCGGCCAGCCGGCGCAGGCCGCGGAAGTCGTCGGGTCCCACCGTCGTGGCGGCCTTGACCTCGATGCCGACAACCTGACCGCGACGGTTTTCCAGTACCGCGTCGACCTCGAACTTGCTGTGGTCGCGGTAGTGGTAGAGGTCGGCGAGCTGCTCCGACCAGGTGAGCTGCCGGGCCAACTCGGACAGCACGAAGGACTCGAGCAGCGGACCGAACGGCGCGCCGGGGCGCAGCAGGGCACGGGCGTCGAACGAAACCTCGTGTGCGGCGATGCCGGAGTCCACGAAGATCAGCTTCGGCGCGGCCGTGGCGCGGGTGCCGAGGTTGCGGGACCATCCCGGGATCCGTTTGACGAGGAAGATCTCGTCCAGCACCTGCAGGTACCGCGTGATTGTCGGTCGGCTCAGCCCGAGAGTGGATTCGAGAGCCCCGGCCACGATGATGCTGCCGGACCGGGCGGCGAGCAGGCGGACCAGCGTACGGAGCTCGCCCTTGTGTTGGATGTCCGAAAGCTGCCGGACGTCGCGGTCGATAAGCGCCTGCACGTAGGCGTCGAAGAATCGTTCCCGGCGACGTGCGTCGGTGCGGGAGGCGGCCTCCGGTAGGCCGCCGCGCACGATCCGGGCAGCATAGTCGGCTCGCGGCACGGCGGATTCGTGTCGCAGGTCCGGGCCGAGGGCGAACACGGCGTCGATGAACCCGTCCGGTTCGCCGTCGATCTCGCCCTGGGAGAAGGGCCAGAGCTCGACGGTTTCCATCCGGCCGGGCAGCGCGTCCGGCGCGGCGACCATGCCGAAGAGCCGCGACGAGCCGGTGAGCAGGTAGCGCCCTGGGCGGGGGTCGTCGTCGACGGAGACCTTGATGGCGAGGAGCAAGTCCGGGGCGCGCTGAATCTCGTCGATCACCAGCAACTCCGGGAAGTCGACGAAGCCGCCTGGATCGGCAAGGGCCGCGGCCCGGTCTTGTCCCCGGTCCAGGTCGCGGCTCTCGGTGAGCCGGTCTCCGGCGACGACCCGAACGAGCGTGTCTTTGCCGGCTTGCCGGGCCCCGCTGATCAACACCACCCGGATGTCGGACAGCGCGGCATCCACCTGCGCGGCAGCGCGTCGAGGAACCAGGTCGGGCACGGGCACGTCACCACCCTAAGTGTCGATCTTTCGTTTTGCGGCGGCAGAGCGGTCGTTCCGGCGTCACTCGTTTGGGGTCTTTATTCGGGTTTGGGTGGGGTGCGCGGTAGCGTCTCGGGTACGTCGACCTTGCACATCGGAGGGCTCGTCTGTGGCCACGTCCGCAACGCGTTCCGCGCAATCGCCCGGGGATCCCGCTCCGCCGAGTTTGGGTCGGCACAGCCGATTGCTGTTGTGGCTTTCCGGCGCCGATCTGGACACGCTCGCCAAGGTGCCGCGCGAGGCCCGCAAGTATGTCGGCCTCGGCGGGCTGGTGCTGACCACCGCCGCCCTCGCCGCGGTGTCCGCCACCTTCGCCCTGCGCGTCGGGTTGCGGGCGCCGCTGCTGGTGGCGATCGTGGTGGGGCTGGGCTGGGGGCTGGCGATCATGAACCTCGATCGCTGGCTTATCTCGGCCGCGCAACGTCAGCGGCGCTGGTATTTGAACCTGGTGTTGACGCTGCCGCGGCTGCTGCTCGCGCTGATTATCGGCACGGTTGTCTCCACGCCGATGGTTCTCTGGATCTTCAATCAGGAGATCGAGTCGGAGCTCAATATTGTCCAGCGGGAGCGCGACGCCGCGTTCCAAGTCGCGCTTACCCAGGACGAGCGTTTCCGGTCGATTCCCGCGTTGGCGCAGAGCGTTGCCGACAACCAGCGGATCGTCGACGGTACGGCCCCGGCGACCAGCGCCGCCGAGAGTATCGAGGTGAAACGGCTGCAGGGGCAGTACGACAAGCTGGACGCCGACTATCGCAAGGCGCAGGCCGCCGCCACCTGCGAGTTGGACGGCACCTGCGGGACCGACAAGGCCGGCAGCGGCAGCGCCTACCGCAACAAGCAGAAGGTGGCCGACGACCTGAAGACACGCCGCGACGAGGCGGGGAAGGGGCTCGACGCCGCCCGGGGCAAGGCCTCCGAGGCCGATCGTACGGTGGCGCAGAGCGCCCGCAAGTCCGCCGCCGATCGGCTGGCCGCGGACAAGGCGCAATTGGCTGTCCTGGTGGGGCAGCGGGACACCCTGAAGGCGAAGCATGACGCCGACAGCGCGCAGAATCGCGGGCTGCTGGCCCGGCTGGAGGCGTTGAGCCATTTCACGAAGGGCAACAGCACGCTGGGTTCGGCGTACCTCGCGCTCTTTCTCTTCATCACCGCGCTGGAGATTCTGCCGGTTTTCGCCAAGCTGTTGATGAATCTCGCCGCGCCGAGTCTCTATGACCGGATCGTCGGCCAGGCCGACGAGAAGGACGAGGAGACGGCGAAGGCTGCCCTGGAGTACGAGCGCACGGCGGCCGTGCACTTCATCAACAGCCGCACCCTGCGGGATCGGGAAGTCATTGAAGACACCCGGGACCGGATGGTGACGCTGGAGGCCGACGTGTATCGCCGGTCGATCGATCGGTGGCACGCCGACCAGGTCGACCGGCTGGCCGGAGGGCGGCCGCCGTCGGTGCGGGACCGGTTGGCGCGGTTCACCGGACTGCCGCGGCAGTTGCCGTCCGGGGCCTCGCATGGCGCAGGCCGTGGCGACGACTTCAGCCCGTTCCCGGAGCCGGAGGAGACGACCGAAGCCCCGCGCTAGCCCGCGGAGGGGTTCAGCAGGACGACGGTGGCGGTCACCGTGCCGGCCGGCCTCCCGGGTGCTGCCAGCGCACCGCGAATCCGCAGCGGAGGATTCTCCGGGAGCAGCTTGTCCAGTTGGCCGGCGATGTGTGCGGCCAGGCGTTCGCCTTCCCTCGGTGGCGCGCCGGGGCCGAAGTGACCGGTCAGCACCACCGCGACCACAACGCGGCCGTCGGCTTGGTCCGCGGCGAGCCGGTTCAGGATGAACTGCCGGTGCTGATCCCGGGCCTCGCCGGGGCCGAAGGGCTCCAGGACCCGTACGGTCACCGCGTCGGCCGGCTCGGTGTCCACCACACCCGCGGCGCTCGGTGACGGCGCGGGCTGGTGCGCGACCGACCGGTCGTCGCCGCGGCTCAGTGATACCACTGCGGCGGTGGTGCCGGCGAGGAGCAGAGTGAGGGCGGCGCCGAGGGCGAATTGCCGCGAGCGGATGAAGGGCACAGGCGGCTCCTGGCCACTGCGGTACGTCGTGGGCGCGGCGTGGTACACCGGCGGGGCGGAAACCTGGCGGGGGCGGGGGGCCTGCCGGGCCGGGCCGGGCCGGGCGGCCAGGTGCTGAGCCTCCTGGGCCTGGATGAACATCTCCACGATCTCGGCGGGCGCGTCGGTGTCGTACCGAATCTGCCGGGTCATGCCGAGCAGTGTCGGGTGCTCCAGCAGCGTGGTCAGGCCTTGGTCGCGCAGGGCCGCGAGGCCGCCGTACATCGCCGGTCTGAGCAGGTCGCGGCGATTGAGGTGGGTCAGATTCAGGAGCAACTCCGCGAGCCAATCGGAAGCCGGGCCGAGTTCCAGTTCCTCTCCGGCCGCGACGACCAGCGTGGCCGTCAGGTTGGCTAGCTGGTCGCGGCGGGTCTCGGTCTGGTCGGCGCGCTCGGCGGCGAGGGCGTCGATGAGGTGGGCGGCGTTGTCCGCGGAGAGGGCCAACAATTGCGCGGCGCCGTCGAGCACGACCTGCAGGCGATCGGCGCAGCGCCGCAACTCGGTTTCCGCCTCCTTGGGGAGGTAGCGGTCCGTGTTGATCATCGCGACGACGGCGTCGGGTCGGGCCGGATACAGCTTGTGGTGGGTCTTCGGGGACAAGCCCAGATCGTCGCGCAGCCAGGTGTGCAGGGCGCGCAGGTCGTTCAGGTCGTGCAACGGACCGCTCGGCGCGGTTAGTTTCTCGATCAGCTGGGCCCGGTCCCGGGCCTGATGGTGTTTCTTGCGGATCAGCTCGGCCAGCAGGGCGGCCCACGCCGGATCGGGTGGCTCCGCCGCCGTGGGAAAGCCGAGCACGTTCTCCGTGGCGGTGTCCTGCCGGTCGAGCAGAGCGTCGAACAGCGCGCCGACGATGATCGGATCGTGCAGGGTGACCAGGGCCGCACGGGCCGCACGCCAGTCGAGCTCCACCCACTCGTGCAGCAGGCCGAGGTCGGCGCGCAGCTTCTTCGGACCGTGCGGCCAGCTCAGCGCCGCCGGCAGGTCGTGCACGGTGAGCGGCAGCTCGTGCCGGGCCACATGGTCCAGCACCTCGCGCATGTCCTCGGCGGCGTGCAGCAGCGCCGGATCCAACTCGATGCCGGCCCGCGCGTACCGGACCAGGCCGGGCAGGTTCCGGACCAGCTGTTCGCCGTCCGGCTCGTGCCGCAAGTCCGAGGGGCCGGGGGCGGGCGTACGGAAGAGCTGGGCCGTCCGCGCGGCCAGCACCCGATCCCATTGCTCGAAGTCCGCCGGCCAGAGCCCGCCGACGACCCACCGGTCGGCCGGCTCGGGCCGGAAGAGCAGGCAGGTCGACCAGCTCCAGCGGCGCGCGATCCGGTGCGGGACGACCCGCAGCACGGCGCCGATGACCGCCGCGGCCTCGGCGGGATCGTTGCCCACGGGTAGTCGTGGCCGCCACAGGCAGACCCCGGCCAGTACGCCCTCGACCAGTTCTGGCGGCGCCGGCCCGATCGTGGCCGCGTCCTGCTCCGCGACCTGCTCGCGGCCCAGCTCCCAGGCCGCTGCGGGCGGCACGGTGTCCGGGACGAACCCGAAGCGGCAGCCGCCGGCGACACCGAACGGGCCGCGCCGGCCCTGCACGGCGAAACACCAATGGCCCCGGCCGTCCACGTCCAGGTGCCGCAGCGTCCAGATCGGATGCGCGACGGTGGACCGGACCGCCTCGGGCGGCTGGCTGAGATCGGAGCGCAGCAGCCGCTCCCCGGCCGCCCAGTACGCCGGGGGTGCCGACTGCGGATCGTGCCGGCTGAAGCCGGTGCCTTGCAGGTCCGCCCAGCGCACCACGATCATCTGCGTCACGATCTGGCCTTTCCGAGTACGGCCAGGATCAGCTGGGTGAGCGCGGCCGATCGTTCGTGCGCCTGCGGAAAGCGGTCCCCGCCGACCAGCGGGGTGATCAGCTGGTCGCCCACGCTGAGCGGCACCGTGCCGAGCGGCGAGCACAGGAAGAACTTGATGGTGAGCCATTCGTCGTGCAGCAGGCTGGCCACCGCGTCCTGGTGGCCGAGGCCGTACATGAGCCCGCACCCGAGGGCGGACATCACCAGGTCGCGCAGCAGCAACCGGGGCCCCGAGGCGGGGACCAGCGCCGCCGCCAGATGCTCGGACAGCGACGGCACGGACAGATGCCAGCCCTGCAGGTTCATCGTGGGCCCGTCGGCGATGACCACCGCGTCCCCCCGGCCGAGGTGCACGAGATTCCAGAACCGCCCGGGGTCGGAATACTCCGCCAGCAGGCCGTCCGCGATGTGTTCGATGCGTTCGCGGCGGGCCGCGACCGACCCGGCGGCGCCGCCGTGCAGGTGCCGCAGCAGGTGGGTGCTGGCGTCGTCCGCGGTCAGCCGCTGCTCGGCCAGATTCCGGGCGGCGGTGAAGAGATATCGGGCCACCCCCAGGCGTACGACGTCCGGGGCGCCCAGGTCGGTCAGGCGCTTTCGGCGTAGCGCCGCGTGGATCAGGTCGCACTTGCTGAGGGCGACGAACAGGTTGAGGCTCTGCTCGGGGCCCCGGGTCATGATGCCGTCGACGAGGGTGAGCTGCCGGCCGATCTCGATCTGGAAATGGTCGCGATTGCCGCGCACCACCTTGTGGCCGGAATTCTCCGAGGCGCCCGGGCGCAGGCTGCCGTCGAGCACCATCGGATAGTCGGCGTCGTCCGGCAGGCTCTCCTCGACCAGCCAGTCCAGGGCGTTGGCGGCCACCACCGGGTCGACCACCCACAGCAGGGAGTCGAAGCCGCGCAGCTTGCCGGCCTCCTGCGGCTGGGTGTTGTCGGGGTTGAACAGCTCACCGGGCAGGTCGGCCACCCCGGTCCAGAACCGCCGGCCCTGGCTGTCGGTACGCAGCACCAGCGGCTGCCGGAAGTTGCGACCCCACTCCTCGGCCCGCCGATGCCCGTCCACCACCGTCTTGATCACCAACTGGCGGATGCCTTCCTCCAGCGCCGAGGGCAGGGCACGGTTCAGGATCCCCTCGGGCTTGCCCTCCCGCTCGGTGTTCGTCGGGGGAATCGGCTCGCCCTCGGAGAGGGTGCGTTTGTAGCGCTCGGCCCGGACCGCCAGCGGCACGCGTTCCAGCGGCGTCAGCTGACGGAGCCGCACCCGGCCGCCCGCGCTGGAGCTCAGGTCGTACGCATCGGGGTTGTCCAGGTTCTGATGCAGCATCCGCACCAGCAGGTAGGTCTTTCCGCTGGCCGGCGCACCGATGGCCGCCACCATGTTCCAACCGTCAATGCGCTGGGTGTTGGGCCGCTGGCGGCCGTTGCCCTGGGTGAAGACCGAGACGACGTCCGGGAAGATGTGGCCGCCGCCGCAGAGCAGGTACGTGTATTCGACCTCCTCCTCGATGAAGCGCGGCACGGGCGAGGTCAGCGGCTCGTACGGGCGCCCCGACCGGTTCACCGACAGCACGGTCACCCGCCAGGAGTTCCGGTCCTCCGCATCGGCGGGACCGACCTCGAGCCGCATCGAGGGCGGCATCTTGAACCGGCCGTTCTGCGGGTCGAGTTCCAGGTCGACCGCGCCCAGCGCGGCACCGCAGACCGGGCAGGTGTTGCCGAAGCGGTTCACCGAGTGGTCGTCATCGTCCGTCCGGGTCCGGCGACCGAAGATCATGCGACGGCCCTCGCCGTGAGCAGTACGACGGCCGCGAACGCCCACAGGCTCAGGCCGGCGCCGGCACCCAGCGCGATGCCCCACCACTTGCCGATCGTGGCCGCCCGCGCGAAGTAGCCCGCCACTGCTCCCTCGACCGGCCGGCGGACCGCCTCCGGGGTGGCGTCGCCGTTGGTGAGCCAGTAGCTGAACCGGTATTCCAGCGCGTCGAGGGCCTGGCCCCTGCCGTACTGCTGCTCCACCTGGGCGCGCATGGCCTTGCGCCCGGGGAAGGTGACATCAGCCCAGTCCATTTACATTCCCCATCCCGTGACGTCGAAAGCGATGACCAGCAACACGGCGAGGAAACCCAGCAGGACCAGGGCCGCGTACCTGGCCGCGGTGCGTGCGGCCACTCGCTGGCTCTGCCGTTCCAGCAGGTCGTTCGCCTCGCTCTGCAGCTCGAACTGGGACCGCGGACGCTGCCGCAGCGTGGTCCGGAACAGCGCGATGTCGCGGGCGTACTCCGCCGGATCGACCCAGCCGGGCGGCGCAGACCACTCGGGCGCCTCGCCCGGCATCGCCTGGGTGAGCCGGCTCAGCCAATCGGCGGCCCACGGCCCCTCGTCCTCGACGCCGCGGCCGGCCGGCCCGACCGGCCCGAACGGCTCGGCCAGCACTTCGATCAGGCTTCGCCAGCGGGGCTCCCGCCAGTTCTGCCGGAGCACCTCGGCGACGGCCGGCGCCGAATCGGCCGGCCGGTGGTCATCGTCGATCCGCAGCAGCCGCTCCATGCAGTCCCGGCCGGCCAGCGCGGTGAGCATGACCAGCGCGAAACCGAACCGGTCCTGGGCGCGCAACTCGCCCGGGTCGTAGCGCAGCCCGTCGCTCAGCCGGGGGCGGCGCAGGTAGAAGTCCGGGGTGGGCAGTTCCGGCGGCGGCTGGCTGGTCGGCGTGCCGGAGTCGGTGTCGACGAGCACGTACTCCCGCGCGCCCGGGATGAGGTATCCGCACACGTTGTCGGGACGGATGTCGCAGTGCGCCCAGCCCAGCGCGTGCAGCTTGTCGAGCCCGACCGCCATCGACGCGAAATGCTCCAGGCGCTCGATCGCCGGGGTGGGGCACCACTGGTCCCAGGGCGGCTGGGTCAGCAGCGGCGAGACCGCGAGGAGATAGAGACCCGAGTTCGACGGGTGGTCCTGGAACCACAGCGGCAGCGTGCGCATCGGCCCGTCCGCAACCACCACCGCGTCCACCGGCGCACCCAGCCGGGTAGCGACGTCCCCGGCCCGGTCCTCCTCCCCGCTGCCGCGCACGATCTGCACCGGGGTGACCGCCCAGGGCGGCTCGATCGGAATCCGCGGCCGTCCCGGGACCGCCGCGTTGGCCTGCTGCAAAGCGACCGCCTGCCGGTGCAGGTAGTCCCGCAGGGCGTCCACGTCACCCGACTGGCACTGGTAGATCTTCACGAACCAGTCGTCCCACCGCGCCGACTTCTCGCCGTCGAACGACACGGTCCGCCCGCGGGTGTACGCGACGGTCGCGGGCACCTTGCGTCCCACCGGCAGGGCGAAGTGGACCTGCTTCGGACCGCCGAACAGGCCTCGAGCCGGCGATGTGATCATGACTTCGGCCGACCAGCCGGCCCCTTTGAGCACGATCGGCAGCTCCTCGTCGTACCGCACGCTCACACCTTCCGATCGACCCGGTAGCGCAGCCGGGTGGCCGAGGCGGCGCCCGCCCGCGAGTAGACGATCGAGCCGAGGTCGCCGACCGTGACGAGATAGCCCGGCTCCAGCCGGAAGCCGTCCACCTCCACCGTGTACTCGGGCCGCTGCTCGGACCGGCAGATCTCGGTGGCGCCCAGCAGGTGCCGGACCTCCAGCAGCACGCCGCGGGGCACCGCCAGCATGGTTTCCGGAATGACGAAGCCCCGGCTGCCGCGCTGCGCCGGCAGGCTGCGGCCCAGCGGCACCCAGTTCGGCCCGGAGATCAGCGGGAACTCCCAATTCGTCGCGCCGCCGTAGGACAAGCGCAGGACCGTGCCCGGCTCCGGCTCGTGCTGCGCTGGGTGCCCTATCTCCAGCCGATAGCCCGGCGCCGCGAGCTGCGGCTGGACCGGGAACCGCACGTCCACCCGCTCCGCCCGGACGAGCCGGCGGCCGAAGGTGGTGGCCTGGCGACGGATTTCCGCGGCGACGTGCCGCAGCGGGTGCACGGTGATCAGCTGCGCCTGGATGACGGCTCCCCGCAGGTCCAGCCCGGGATCGCGGTGCGCCTGCTCGCAGTAGTCGTGGAAGGAGCTACGGAAGTACGCCAGCACCTCGGACTCGAAGGCCCGCTGCTGATCGTTGGACCCGGCTGCGGTCATCTGGTCTCCACGATCGCCTTGGTAACGGTGCTGATGAGGTGCCGGGCGCGGCTGCCGCCGGCCCGCTGGTCGCGGGTCTCCAGGACCACGGCGAAGGCGACCGGTCCGCGGGGCGTCTCCAGCCAGCCCGCCACCCAGGAGTTCTGCCGGACGAATTGGCCGGCCGCAAGCGGCTGGTCCCCGGGCACGACCTCATGCGTGCCGGTCTTTACCCAGAGCTTGGTGCCGGCGGCGGTCTCCAGCCCGGCTGCCGTGCCGGCGGTCGCGGTGAGCCGCAAGGCGTCGCGCAGTTTCGCGGCGGCAGCCGGGCTCAGGGCCGGTCCGGTCGCGTCGGCCGGGGGAGCGGACCGGTGGCCGGACGACGGATCGACGACCTCGGCGACCAGGCTGGGCCGTACCTGCTGCCCGCCGTTGGCCACCTCGGCGAACACGGTCGCCAGGCCCAGCGGGGTCCCGGACACGTCCAGGCCGCCGAGCGCCCGGTTGCCGATGGCGACGTCATCGCTGGTGGCGGGCACACACGTGGGCGCGGTGCCGGGTACGCGTACCGGATCATCGCTCTCGCAGGAACCGACCCGCAGGCCGAAGCGGGCGGCCTGGGCGGCGATCGCCGGCCAGCCCAGCCGCTGCGCCAGGGCGACGAAGGCGGTGTTGCAGGAGCCGGCCAGGGCCCAGGTCAGGCTGATCAGGTCGGCCTCGGCGCCGGCGCAGGGGCCACCGCCGGCGTTGCGGATCCGCACGGTGTCCGACAGCGCGAGCCGCGGTGGGGCGGGCAGGACCGGCGCGTCCACGTCCGCGTCCGGGTTCCGCTCCAGATAGGCGGCCGCGATGATCACCTTGAAGGTGGAGCCGAGACCGTACCGTTTGCCGACGGCGCGATTGATCTGCGGGTCCGGCAGGTCCACCGCCTTGTCGCCGGCCACGTAGCGGCGCAGCTCGGCATCCCCGTCGGGCGCTGCCGGTGGCGGCACCACATAGCTCCAGAGCCAGCATCCGCGCTGGCGTTCCACGTCGGTGGTGCGGCTCGCGCAGGTCGGATCCCACTGCTTGTCGTGGAGCGCGCCGCCCGCCGACGGCCGGTTGTAGTGCCGGTGCTCGGCACCGAAGCTGCGCTTCGCTTCCTCCGGGATGGACGTCTCGGTCGGCACCGGGGCCGGCTCGGCCGGCGCGGTGGCCGCGGCCAGGACCCGCCCGGTACGCGCCTCCAGCACCACGAGGCCGCCGGCGAGC
>Ga0307515_10015959_pt1 | contig 13792 bp, 11 predicted proteins | sample 17_EM_MG_FD_194513 | JGI IMG/M metagenome (GOLD analysis project Ga0307515, IMG submission 194513) | Populus trichocarpa ectomycorrhiza microbial communities from riparian zone in the Pacific Northwest, United States - 17_EM | ecosystem: Host-associated > Plants > Roots > Unclassified | place... | reverse complement strand
ATGCTCAGTTCCTTTTCTATAAGCTCCTTTTGTGTCTTTACAGCTGTTGGGAGCCGCGCTGGTATTGGTACTGGGTGGCGATGGGTAGGTAGTGTATGGCAGCCCCTTGTTTCATTGCTCCTGCCACTCAAGAGAAAGATCGGGCTCTCAGTGAAGAACCATATGTTTATAAACACTATATTATGCTCCTGACAAAATCTCATAAGTTCCCATGAATTTTCCGGCCGAAAAATGCAAGGTGAGCACTCAGAAGCCATCGCTCAGCTGTCTTATGGGCACTCCAGGTGAACGGATGAGTGCGGGTGCTAGGAAACGAATTCAGATTATATATTAAATACATTTAAATACATTGGTTATGTTCAAGGCCCCATTGGAGCTCCGAGCTGCCCGTCGCTCGCTGGGTGGTCCGGCTCGGTGAGTGGTATAGTACTGTAATAGTTTTTGGCCACACATTGCCTTACCCTCTTTGTGTCACCTCAAAATCAATGGAATATCCCCTACCCATGTCTTTGAGATCGTTCGAGTGGAACTGTAGGATTGGAGAGCCTCCCATTGCTAGCCTCGAGTACCAATGTATCTACAATGAGATCGACCCTAACAAACAGATTGGCCCACACCAGCCAAGGACCTTCAAAACGTACGAAGTTTGATGCCTATGTCATGAATAGCTCGTGAAGGAAAGACACACCTACCACGCTCCACGTAGGTGGTTGGACATTCACAACAGATCACCTCACGTCCTACCCTCCCGGCGTAGCCACAACTCTGTGGTTACAAACACCAGGTCCCAGACCCGAGCACCGGGCACACCGGGCACGGGACCTGGTGGATATCGTGTCAGACGCCCGGTGAGTATCACCTAGGGCATTCACTAATTATGTATTTGGGCATATACAGAGTTACCCATAGCCTCCAGCAGCGGGCTTCTACAAAAGTCATGAAGCCAGAGATCCACACACGCCAATATTTTATGAGGTACGAAACCGGGTTCCTCTCTGCCTCTAAACGCTCAAGCGGATGACGCGTATCTGTCCGTGCATCCCAAAAATTGATTACCCTCGCCACATACCCCAACCCTTAAACTGATCGACAACTTTAGGGAATAGGATTGCTGGTCCGCAATCGGGGTCCTGAATTTGCGCATGTCAGAATTAAGACCACAAGGTTCATAGTACCCAATTGTACAAAATTACCGAAGGTGTGCTTAGACATCCCATGTGCAATGGAACTTGCGGAATCTGTGGTGCCGGTGTATCTGGAACTCCTCGTGCCCACGGACTGCTTCGCTCATCCGCACGGAGATCATGTTACGGTATTCAAGGAGCTCAGGCCCGTCAAACCACCGGGTGAACTCGCGAAGTGTGGGGATAATTGGAATGATTCGGTGGTACGGAGCTGCATCAAGGAGCTTGCAAAGTGCTCTGAACACGAATTCCTCATTGATTTTCAGTCTAATCAAGTTCTCCAACTGTGCTTTTCCCTGTCTTGGGTGCCCTGTATTCCTCCTAGACTGTTGCGATAAATGGAGGGACCATGCCATCGCCATCCAATCCAACCCGCTGAAGGGCGAATCCGTCAATTCTGGCTCTTGTTTCTTTGCATGGAAATATTCCCAGGTAAGTATCGCCTCAAGCTCGCTCTCTGGTGTGTTTAACTCCATGTCTCGCAGGGGTCTTAGCAGCGGCCGATGCGATAAGGTGAAGAAGCCCTCAGCGAAAGTCCGTCGCCATTCGACTGAGAGTGTTTCGAACCCATCCACAAATATAACTAGTATTGCCCACCCTCTCCACAATTGCTCTTCAGGCAACGTGACGTTGAACGTATCAGATACAGCGGCGGAGAGGTAACTGGATGGTGCTGGGGAGTCAGAATATGATATCGTGGTCTTCGTGTAGTACTCCAGCGCTACAGAGGAGATGGCGAGCTCCTGGGATTGCAGGAATGAAGCCAGTAAGAGGGATTCCGTATAGTGGATGACGTGTCCTCGTGCATACCGCAGAAGGGACAGAGCTGCAAGCATATTGCGGACCCGATGGTCATCGATTAATCCCATTGAAAGGCTAAGTCCATCAGGAATGTCAGGTTGGGCCGCCACTCCTGCTATCAGGATCAACCAGGGATTTTCCAACTTCATATACCCTTTCTGTATATGCTCTCTCATGTATGAAGAACGATGTTTGGAAAGCATCAGCAGAATGGCAAGAATATTGGGACCCGGGTTCTCACTGGCTCCAAACCGGTCGTCAAAGCTATTGAACAGTTCTCCCAGAGGAGGGCCTTCGCTATAGGAAAGAGCATCGTACAATATTGATCGTATATCTTTTGTCCGTAGCGCCACGAGCGCCCGGCCAATAGCGCAGAGTCCACGTTCCGTCATAGACGGAGCAATGGCAGCCAAGGCAGAGGCATAGAGGGGTAAATCACCCTTCGCCGTGATTATAGTGAAATACTGAACTGCCAAGGCATATGATTGTCGATTTATAAAGGCGTAGACGACCAGGAAGAGAAGGGAGGTTAGCTGCTTGTGGTAGTATCGAGGGGTGCCTTCATACAATGTACTGATAAGATTGGTGTTTCGGATATTCAGAAGCAACCATGGGTGGTCACGACTGCTGGAGAGAATGTTTCGCCGCTTGGCTCTATCTTCAGTACATGATATGGCGGCGAGTGTGACCGCAGCTTCGAGTAATATAATGTCAGGGGGGTTTCGATAGTCCCATTCCGTGGCATGACCCATGAGAATTGGCAGGCATACCCCAATGAGTGCACAGTCCTGCGCTAGCCACCCCTTGCTACAGAGCTCTGATAATGTCCTTAAAAGCCGTAGACACTCTTCTTTGTGAAGTTCCTTTCTTCGCATCATGTTTGTGAGATGATTGGACACCTTTTGTATCAGGCGTAGATCGTCACGATAAAGAAGGTCTCCCCTAGCATAGTCGAGGACGTGATGAGCAACCTCGATTATAACGTGAGTCCAGGGGTCCTCGGAATATGTCATACGCCGACAGACAGCTTTTGAGGTGGTGCCGGATACATCCTCTATGCGACGAGCACGCGACGAAATCGTTGCCATTGCGGCCAGGATGGCTGGAGAGAGGTGCGGAACGTGCTCTTCACGATTCTGTATGTCAAGAATCCAGGAAGGCAGGCGGAAGAATGGCGGAAAAGGGTGGGCAGTTCCACCTGCTACCTGCCACACAGACGATTGTAGTGCGAAGCTGTGCTGAGAATTCGGAGCACTATCATGAATTCTCCTCAAGGCCGAAGCTGCCGTGGAGAGCTGAACTTCGTCCACTGTTATTGCAGTAATCGGTTCTACAAAGTCTTCCTCCAGATAGGGGCGTGATTTCAGAAGGATAACCTGGAAAGACCGGAAGGCACGACCCAAAGCGGTTACTGGGGCCGTATCCATGGCAGATGATAAGAAATGATCAATACTTGGACAGAAATGGGCGTGCACATGGCGATACACCTTCCGCAAAGCACGCGAAAGAGGAGAGTGGAAAGGCGAAGAGGTAACAAACACAGATATAGACATCGTAATGGAGTAATAGAGCACTCCAATGCCAAAAATGGCTGTGGTGACTCCAAACGATGGTTTACTGACGTGAAAGAGAAACAAGACGAGACCAATTGCAAACAGAAGAAGAGATATCTGGATGAGGGATGGTAGTATCGCGACCATCTCTGGGAGCTTCCAGTGCTGCATCCCGAGATATCGAAATTCACGGGTCTTCGCTCGTTGCTCGGGGATCGACAACCCCTGTAGGCCGCGGTCGAATTCGTGTACCCAGCTTTTGATGAGCATCGCAATGAATGCCGCCAGGATCATAACTCCCAAACTGGCATAGAAGAGAGCATTGACGATGACAATGTGGTCTGGAGGGGAGAACTCGGCGGGGACATATGGCCCAAGGCTCGAATTACGCATCATCTGCGTTTGATAAATGAGGACATCCTGTATGATATCTATGGGGTCTGGTTCGAGACGACCGAGGAGTTCGATCAGGAAAGAACTCAAGAAACCCGCGAACAATGCCGCCTGGGCAACTAATTAGCTTAGCCCAGCGTGAGAGGGAGACAAGACATACGAAGATAAGTATGGTATCCATTTGTTCAAGCCATTCTTTTTCGCGTTCGCGGTCGATGATCTCCATCGCTGCGTTTCTCGTATTAGGGGATTGGTGGTGATGTGGCTGAATACGTACCTTCATTATAGTATTCCCAGGCAGTCTTGGGGATTTTGGGGTCTTCTGAGTAACACAAATTCTTAGACGGTAACGGTGGCTATGGAATGCGCTTGCCTCGTGGGTTCGCAAGCCGCTGCGGCGGGGGTTCCTGCTCTATAGGAAAGCGTTTAGAACGTATTACTAGAAATAATAAGACATATAGCACCGTGGTTCATTTTGTTGGCGAGAAGGGACATGTGTCAGGTTCGTAGGCCGGGCGGGGCACGTCGCGTGCCGAGTTCGAGAGGGTTGTCGGGCACGGGATCTCGGTATTATCAAGCAAGGTGTCAAGCAGAGACCAAGATCGGCTGAGGTTTGGTCTAGCGCGATCCGGATATTTTATACATAAACTAGGCTACACGTGTGAGACAGGAATATATCAAATTACAATATTACGATCGATGTGGCAGTGTCAAATATCGAAGCACGCCTTGTGTGGTCAGTTGCCTGCCCTTTCCGCGCGTCGTCCGCGTGTCGTCTTGAACCACCGTTGACAGCATCAGCCCAAACAAGATACTCGGGGACGACATCATACTTCCCTCTTGTCGCCTATTGTCAACCCCTCAAACGATAAACGAACGTCTGGTGGCATTCGATGACGACGAAAAGCCTGTCTCTAGTGTGGCCGCGGTTCGGTTAACCGACATGTGGTTAACCGATTGCGGTTATGGTTCGGTTAAACCGCTCTGAAAATCCATAACCATAACCGACAGCGGTTATGGGCGGTTAACCGATGGTTAATCAATAACCGTTTATATAACGGTTAACCGTGGTTAACCGTGGTTAACTGCGGTCAACCACAGTTAACTGGTTAACCAATAACCATTTATATAACAGTTAACCGTGGTTAACTGCGGTTAACCACAATTAACTGCCAGTAAATAAGATGAAATAAAGCTTTTTGTTATATGGTAGCTATACTAGTGCTATCAAACACTAAGAACTGGTACATCTGCCACGACAGATGTGCCTTCAACTACTTCCAAAGCCTTTTCAGGAACCGTGGGTTCCATATCATCCCCAGGCTCTTCACTGTCGCAGTCCAAGAGGGATTCCAGCAGCTTGAGAAAGTCATCTCCTGCCACCTTGTCCAACTTCAGTGTTGACCTCATCTCCGAAAAGGCGAGCCGTCAACTCTTCCACATCTTTCTCTTCTAACTCCTCTTCTAACTCCAACTTCCCCTGAAGAGAAAGCTTGTAATCGTATTTGAGCATTTGCAAGACCTCAAACATCTCTGGGCTGAGTCTGTTGCGACGGGTAGTATCGGTTTCAGCACTGGAAGAGAAGATCCTTTCACAGGGTATAGATGTGGCCTGGATAGGGAGATAGTCCAAAAGCAAAACGAGGCGGGGGGCAGGTTTGGTTAACCATGGTTATGGGTTCGGTTAACCGCGGTTATGGTTTCCCTCGAATCTTATAACTGTTAACCGTTTCCATTATTTAACCGATTTACGGTTCGGTTAACCGACCGAAATTTCGGTCGGTCATGGTCGGTCATGGGTTTTGTAACCGAACCGCGGCCACACTACCTGTCTCCCGCTTCCCGCTTTGCAATCGAGACCACTGGTCTCAGTCGGTCTGCTCTGTGATTCTTACTTGTAGTTAGTTTGTAGTACACGTCAATCCAGTGCGAATTCCCCCGCTGCTAACCTTCCCGCCAACTCTACGAGTTGTAGTGCCCTTTGCACAGGCCTCTTGGAACCCATTACCACTACATTCCTCATCTTCCTCATCGCTGAGGCCCCAAAGACAGCATGGTGCCTATAGAACGCAGAAGGCCAGTAAGAATGCGAGTGACCTCTCTAGAACGCCACGGACTCGTACTCGCTGCCGCTATCATCTCCGTGTCTTCATACCCTGGCTGGCTGGCGTATTTCATTGACCTCGACCTATTTCTCTCCACAGCTTTTGCTGGTCCTCAGTCTTCCAACAAACACCAAACCCACGATCGAGCACTGGCAGATGCGTCTTCCACCTTTCCATACCACACCAACGTTGTCCATTTCCTGGCCTAGTACTACTCAATCTACCACCCGCGTTCTCATCCTATTCGACCATCTGACCAATCACCCAACTGGACCCTACATCCGGTAGGCAATATGACAGCGGCCTGAGAGCTCCGTGACAGGCCTCATACTTGTAGCCAACGAGGAGACACATCCTTGACAGGGCATCAAGCTTCCTCAACCCCAAACGCGCCCAAGTGCGCAAGGTCAGGCTTCGCACTAGCGAACCTCAAACGGGGTACGCCCATTCAACGCCGTCGTGGGCGTTCTGTTGTGTACGCAGGTCGCTGTGTTGAACGCCTCACCCACAGAGAATCCGGTAGACCTGAGTCGTATAGCATAGCGCACGCCGCGTTGGTGAGTACCCCGATGGTACGTTCAGCCACCCCATTCGACGCAGGATGGTACGGAATGGTGGTGTGCAGCTTAATACCGTCCTGCCCGCAGATATCGAGCGCCTCTCCCATCGACAACTCGCGCGCGTTGTCGGTCATCACCGCGGGTAATCTGGACTCATTCTCTGCCGCCTTCCGGAACGACTGGAAGGCATTGGCAACCTCCGACTTGAGCCGCAACGGTCTCGTGTAAGCCGCACGAGTGTAGCTCGGCCACGACAACTTGATCCTAATGACCCAAGAACCCAATGGGTAGCCTGGTAGGTCTGACAGAACCTACCTTGCTCTCCCCCAAGAATGATAATCAAAACACAAACTACAACAACACGACCCCTGGAATTAAAACCGTACCTGCGAGCAAATAGGATAGGAGCAAGAGTAGTATTGCCTGTTGCCAAAAGACACCACACGCAGGCAGTCTTCGCTGGACATTACGAGTACGTCTGTTTCAAAAAGTACAAAATATTTGGAAGAAAGTGGCATAGGTAGGTTAAGAGCGACAGGGACGTAAGCTAGAAAGCTGTAGGAGTCGACTTGCGTCTTATTGGCACATGTTATTGATGCACAGGTTTTCGGCTTGTTGTCAGTAAGCCAAGGTGGCGGAGTCATTCAAGCAGGCAGGCAGGCAGGCAGGCAGGCAGTAAATCATTTCACGCCCACTCACGCCCGCACTCACCTCCTCATAGTACGCCGTCGTCGCCGGCCATGCTGAGGTAATTGCCGGCCGGTATTTAAGACACTGCCGCATCGATCGTATTATCATACATGATGTATTTCCCGTCCCGGTTATCAGCTCCCCTAGCTCTCCCCCAGGAATTCCGGAAATGGTCAAACAAGGCCAAACACATCCTTTTGCGTCTCGGGTGTTGAGATTGGTCTACTTCATAAATGTATATTTGGTTCCTACTGCTAATACATGTAATCTGCTATGACCTTGTTGGCTCCATGTGTCGTAAGCGGTGCGCGGGACTGGACCAGTTTGGTGTTGGTGCATCTCAACACCAAAATATCAGTTTATTCAGGCTGTAGTGTAATGAATGAACTAGCATAAATCATGTATGTGTTGATACAGGCAATGATACAGATGCGAATGAACATAAAAAGGTTAGTAATCCAACCATCACATTGAAAAGGTCCATACACGTTCTGTAGTAAGTTGGAATCTGATCACGGAATGCTAGCTTCTCCTCTGTCCCTTACAACCTCTGTTTTGACTCACAAGATGCTGCTGCTGTCATTTTTTCTAGCTCTGGCCTGTCAACAGCAGTGACAGTCTCCTCTTGAGGGCAAAACACCTGGTAATAGTTTGAGTCAATCTGTTACAAGTAGATGGAATTTGAGAGGGTTCTGCTTCAGACTGTTGGGCTTGTAACAATGCTTTTTCTTGTGCTTCCTCACCCATTCCTCTTGAGATGATCTGAACAGAGAATCCTTTCTTCAGCAGGTGTACATGCACATTACAAACATTTTGGTGGCATTGTGGCCAGCTCTGATATGGCGAAGCTGATGAGGAATGTAAAAATAGCTCGTTCTTTAAGCCTCTTGTAATCTTAGAATCGCACAGATTCCTCGTACCCGGTCACTGTATTAAAGACGGGATATACCAGGTATGCGTGGACAATGTAAAGACTTTTGGGAGGATGGAGTTAAGAACCATGAAACAACAAATAATCGAGATCAGGACTCTATATAGCTGATGGACCGGTTACGTAATATGGATGACAGCGGCGGCCTTACATCCTCCCCCTTTTGAATCAATGTAGGCTCACCGACTCAACCCGCGGTCGATTGCAAGGCCACCGATTGGGCATCAGCAGTGGTGGCCTCGGGATCGAGCATCTCTGTGTCCTTAGGCAAGTCATGCGACAGCGCCAATTGAGCGTCGGCGGTGGTGACTGTAGCAGACAAGTGGATTGGATGGATTAAGTGTCCTCGAGGGCCGTGGCTGGGGTTCCGGTCACGGTCCTCTGGGAAGTCTGGGAGCGAGTCGTTGGAGTCGGGGGCCATGCGTTTGTCGGGATAGAATTGATCAGGTGAGAACTCCAGGTGGTGATCACCTGGGGAGGACTCAAATGATTGACGGAGGAAGGGGCGGAAATGAGCATGCACCATAAACGGAGTCATGCCGATTTCCTTGCGCAGCCATTCGACAGTCAAGTTCATCTCGAGTGGCCCATCATAATGGGCCAGGCGAGGCAATTCGTACCGTCCATTCGCGAGCTCCTCGGGAGTGATTTCGAAGAAGTTTCCGGAGCAGATTGCGTCCTTAAACATCCTCTTGAGGTCCGCTGCGGTAGTGGTGCGTCCAGTCCGGGTCGATAGCTTGCTCGAGTCAACATCCGTCGCAGTGTGAATCACCGCCCAGAGGCTGACATCGGGCATATACAGACTGGCATATCCCCCAGTGCGTAGGCAGCATCCAGGGGAGACTATGGAGACATCGGCATCATTAGTGACACCCTCGTTGATGTAGGTCCAAATGCTCTTTCGGAGATGATGGAGCCAGATGAAGTGCTTCATCACCTCGGGAAGGGGTGTGATAAGGCGACAGAACTTGAAGACACTGCGAGTAGCGGCAAGCCAGATCTCTTCTTTGCAGTTTCGAAATAGGAGATCAATGCGGTGATATACCACATCGATCCCCATGACATCGTTCTCCAATGTGAGCCAGGCTAACCCAACCTCATCTGGTAGGTATGGTGTGCCGGCGGGAGTCTTGGGGAGCCTGACCATTTCTGTACCACTGTCTGCCTTCCATCAGAAGTCGACAGCGGGGCAGGGGCATGGATTCCTGAACCTGGGTTGGATGTCGTGCATCCGTGGTGGCCTGATATTGGCAGGTAGCGACGCCATGATTACGTTGCCCTCGCTCGAAGGCTCCATTACGTTAGGAGCCCTTGCGTAAGGGTGTCGGCTAGCTGGCTGCGCAGCGCGATGGGAACCAGGACGCTCGTAGGGCGTCGTGGCTCTCGTGCTGGTGAGCGAGGAGGGCGGACTGCGAATCAATCGAACAGGCGAGCAGGGACGGTGTGACGATGCCGCCTCCAGTTGTCGTTCAACGTCCTGGAGCTTATGGAGATTGGTACGGTGATCCATTGAGAGCTCGTCGAAATTACTATCGGCCTTTTCCCGTTGGGCCCGGAGTGATGCTACAAGCTTTTGGCTTGATTCGAGAGCGTCCTTGAGTTCCACGATGGTTTTGGCCGTGGTCTGAGCCTCCTTGGTGAGTTTATCGACCTTGGTGCGTAGGGGAGCCAGACTGGCTTCACTATGGGCTGTGACCGCACTCAGGAACTTAGTGCGGTGGGTCGGCATCATGATGTGTAAGCCGAACTGAACGCATTCCTGACATTTATTGGGATGCAGGAATGCGCTGAGGGCTGCACAATATTCAAAATCTGGTGCATCGGATGAAAGTAGGTCACTGATTGACTCGATTTTCGCAGGTGGCATATTCGGTCTATGTACATAGGGTCCCGTGGGCTCGTTGCCTAGGTAAGGCATTGGGCCAGCGGGATTGTGAGTGAAGTGGGGGGGGTACGCGGGTGCGTATGCAGGATCGATGATACGTGGTGGAAACAACATGACGCTGCTTCCACGAGGGTCTAGATTCATGGCCGCCTCTCCTGTATTCGTAGTATTGAGGCCCGCCATGAATGAGAGATTTGCATCGGTGGTTGATTGCACGATTCCGGGCGATTGGTCCATGGTTGTACTAGCAGGATTAATCGTCGAGAATGGTGTATTGGGTGCTGAGGACATGGTGTGCAGGTGGATCGAAGGGCAGAGATTTTCGGTGGGCAATCGTGACGAGCGTTCGGGTAGCTGTGTCCATATAGCTCAACAAACCTCGCAACACTCCTGCTGGGTCATCTCTTGTGCCGAGGCAGTTGGGATGGCCTCATTACTCCTCAGATGGATAAGTATTCATCCAGCGCGAGGAGCTTATCGCATGATTTGAGTGGTTCCCATGTGGAATCGCCAGAACTCCACTTGACCAATAAGCGGAGGGCCTGGCCATCCCACTGGTGAGCCATGATTTCGGCGACCTCCTGTTCGGCTTCTTCGCCATACCCAAAATCATAATACACCTGGACGTCCCATGATGGGAACCGGCTATCATCATTCGGGATATGCGGTTTAAGCAGTGAAGCATGGAACATTGGGTGGATGTTCCGTGCCTCAAGCTCAATCGGCAGTTTCAGCGTATAATTAGAAGTACCTGGATTTGCTTTCACTATAGGGTACGGTCCAATAAACGTCAGCATGAGTTTCCATGCCTGATGCTTTGGCAAATTGAGATTCTTCATAGATAGGTACACTAAATCACCTTCTTTCAAAGGCTCCTCAGCAGACCGGTATCTATTCGCGTAGTGGGTTTGGAATGTATGATTAGCGATGATCGAATCATGTGCTATCGCTAAATTCGTGAGTGCCTTCTCGGCGAATGATTTTACCCCGAAATACGGGGTAGAAACCGCTGTCTGAAAGATATGTGGCATCGCTCCATATGTAAGTTCAAATGGAGCGAATCCGGTACTATTGTTCACTGAGGAATTAATGGCAAATTCAGCCATGGGAAGTCGGTCGACCCAGTTGCTCTGATCGTATGTTACTACACTTCAGAGGACTTGAGAGACTCCTTTTATGGTGTGTTCCCCCATTGCGTCTGTCTGGGGGTGATATGCCATGGACATCAGCAGTTTCACGCCCATCAGTCGATGGAGTTCGCGCCAGAACTTAGATACGAACTTAGGGTCTTGATCGGATACTATGGTCTCTGGGAGCCCATGTATCCGAACGATATCCTTCAGGAATAGCCACGCGATGTCTGTTGACTTCGCATTGGTATTCGTGGGTAAAAGATGGATGAGGGATGTTAAACGACATATGACCACCAGGAGATAGTCGTATCCCATGCATTCCGGGAAAGGCCCCACAAAATCCATTGCAATGGATTGCCATGGGGCCTCCAGAATTGGTAGTGAATGCAGCAAGCCTTTCGGCTTCGATGTACTCGTCTTAGTAGTCTGACATATTCCGCAGGATTTGCAGAACATTTCGACGTCTTTTGCAAGTGTCAGCCACCAGAACCAACGGGAGACATAATCCCTCGTTTTTCGGGCGGCCTTATGACCGACGATGCGGTGGGCTTGGTCAATCGCGATCTCGGCTACCCTCCTCCCTTTAGAAAGAGCTCCCGGGACTGCGACAACTGTTTCTCCAATGGCATTATTCGTGTAAATTATGCCATTTTTTACTGTGAATCGAGGGTGCTGTTCTGGGTGCAACAGTACCTTGGAAAACAATGTATCACTACTGTAAGCGTCGCGAATTACCGTTAAGAAGTCATCCCCCTCGAGGTGGACCTCTAACGGCGTCGGTGGTGAGCCAGATGACCACACCATGTCTTCTTCACGAGTGATACGCCCTACTCGTTCGTTTTGCTCATGAGAGACTGGCGAATGAACTTCAAGAGTACTATTATTCGCCTCGGCATTACCGTCGCCAGCTTGAGTTGGGGTATCTGGGGCTTCGTTGGGCCGTAGCAAGCTAGCCTTCTGAAGCTCCAGACTCTCCGATATGCGTGGTTCTACACGTTCCTTGAGTATAGCGCCGCCGGGACCCTGGGGACGCAACTGCATGGCACGCGACTCAAGGAGCCTGTCTATCGGCAGCGTCTCGCCCTCGGGGTCCAGGCGAATGTCAGCATTAACCCAATCGTCGATAGGAATCGAGTCGTTTCGCCCTGCATACATGCGGGATAGTGCATCTGTGATGACGTTCTTAATTCCTTCGACGTATTGGATCGTGTAATTAAATCGAGACAAATATTCATACCAACGAATCTGTCGGAGCGACATGGTTCGTTGAGTATTGAAGAATTCTAATGTCCGATGATCGGTAATAACAACAATCTCTCGGCCCAACAATTTATCTTAATTCCCAGCGCAGGAGACCTTCGAGTATTGCAAGAGTCTCCTGCTCGTAAGTCCGATAGGAATGTTGGGCCGACGAGAATTTCTTCAATAGGAAACTGGCGGGGTGGCACGACTGCCAATTGGCGCCTTGGCCGTAGTACGACCTGACGCCGGAAATCGATGCGTCACATACAAGGTATATGAACTCACCGCATTATTTCGCTCGATCGTAATCAATGGGCTTAAGAATGGGCGACTTACAGGCAATGGACTTGAGGCTCGCAAAGCACTTCTTGTGCAGCAGTCCCCAAGTCCAGACCTTCATTCTTGACATTCCAGATAGAGGTGAAGTGAATGCCAATACGTCCGGCATAAACTGCAAAAGATAATTGACCATTCCGAGGAATCTCTGGATGTCATTGTAGTCCCGTGGGTGGGGCCAATGTCATATAGATTTCATCTTATCTGAGTCTGCATGGAGTCCTTGGTCATCGATCCGATGACCTAGGCAATCCATTCTACTTGAATATAAGTCGACTTTCGGAGCACTCAGATAGAATGATTGAGCACTCAGAACGTCGAATACTTTACGTAGATGAGTCTCATGTTCTTCAATGGTATTAGAGAATATGAAAATATCATCCAGATAGATGTAGATAAATTTCCCGATAAATTTTCGGAAAATTTGTGTGATGAGTCATTGGAATGTAGCAGGGGCGTTGCAGTCCCCTTGCTGCACTACGTGACTTAAAAATGTCCCTACGACTGTGGAAAACGCTGTATTTTTCATGTCACTGGGCTCTACATGGACTTGCTCATATGCATTGGACTGTTACGTTTCGTAGAATATTTGATAATAAACGTAATGTCTAATAGCCTGGGTTTAAACCTGGGGACTCTTCTTTCAGTCCCACGAATATACGATATTTAGTTCTAATTAGTTTCGTATACACACGTTTAATAGTATATAGTAAACCTATAACACTGGCCTGCAGTATTGGTAAAGTAGAGCATGTAGAATGATGGAATGGTAATCTAAACAATTGTACTAAATGTTCTATAGGTTCTTAGACCTCAGATATAGATCAAAACACAAGGTACGAAGAGTAATAGAGTGTATAAAATGAGAATGAAGCTATTCGCGCGATTGACAGTGATGTCTTCAATACCGGTTATTTATCCCGGGCCTACTGTCCCTGGCACTCCTTATCTCTATTTAGATAGGATTGCTAATGGGCTC
>Ga0307515_10015958_pt1 | contig 13793 bp, 4 predicted proteins | sample 17_EM_MG_FD_194513 | JGI IMG/M metagenome (GOLD analysis project Ga0307515, IMG submission 194513) | Populus trichocarpa ectomycorrhiza microbial communities from riparian zone in the Pacific Northwest, United States - 17_EM | ecosystem: Host-associated > Plants > Roots > Unclassified | place... | reverse complement strand
ACGACCATCATTGCACAGGACGCCAGTTGAGGCGAGCATACAAAAGCGAGGTGAATCTTCTCGACAAAGCCGGAGCGCTTCGGTTCCGATTCACAGCAGCGCGCAAACGGGGAAATTGAAGTCGATCAAAAACCCCAAACCGAAAAGCCCATTGTTGTTTGTTACGCCCACTGTAACTGGTAAAAGGAAAAGAGGCAAGCAAGAAGCAAAAGCTGCGCAGGATTCAGAACAGGACGAATTGGAGCAAGACGATGAAGAACACAGAACATCTGCCCAGAAGAGTGGGGCCACGAAAGCAAGATCTACCACAACCCCGAAATCAATGACCGATCGCGATGATGTACCGGATGAGCTTGAGGAGAATGATGAGAATCATTTTGTGTCAAGTGATCAGAAACGGCGGGAGAGATTGTCAAAATCATTAGAAGCTACGCCAGCAACTCCGAACATCAATGAGCATGAAGATCCCCTTCAGAGCCATCGACTACGCCAAGCGCCAGCTGCCATTGAAGATAATACCCCTGCTCCCTTGCAAAAACGAAGTAGGCAACAGGGAGAATTAGCTAGAATCGGAAACTCAAATCGCACTACTCGGTCACAAACAAGACAGCTGATACCCAATAGGGGCGGCGCTCGTCATTCAGCGCTATTGAAACCTGATCCACAAGCTACCGCGCAAGAGGATAACGAAAGTGGTGATGAGCTGTCTCCAGACAAAAGTCAACATACACCGGGGAAGCAGAGAGGAAGAAAGTCCGCCGAGCCTGTAGTGGGGGAGTTAGAGACTGGAAATGTCGCAAAAGGGGATGGAGCGGAGGATTTTGACGAATTATCGCCGGAAAATGATAGAATACGACGGAGAAACGATAGACATCAAACCCTCTCTGGACCGTCACTACGAGCGCCAGCGCCACTGCTGAAGCCTGGTTCGGACGGAGACAACGAGCTTCATGCTTCCGAAGATGAAGATGTTAACTATCATCGTAGACGTCCAATGAAAGTGGTGGCGACTGAAACACTCCGGGAACGTGGAGAGCTCCACCAATCTGCTACGGTCACTGAAAATGCACATACTCGACGACCAAAACGTCCGAAGCCATCGACTAACTCCAAGCCCAAGAAAAAACGCCAGAGAGGCGGTGACGCTGCTATCCCAATAACAATCTACCGCCTATTTCACCCCAAGCCCCGCTCTCACACTGATACCGAAGGCGGTGAAGACAGTGCATATGTTGCTGCTGCAGCTATAAACTCCTCGATCCGTCTTCCGGGCGTCAATGCGGTTGATGTCCTTGCCCAGATCACAGAAGAGATACTGTCCCACCGGATTACAGAGTTCCACGAACAATCTCAAACCGCCATCAGTCAAACCGTGCGTTCTGAACTTAAGCGGAAACGAGGCGTGATACAGCTGTTTAACGCCTCGCTCTCAGATCGACTATTTGAACTTACAGAAGCGGTAGATGCGGGTACAGCGCTAAAGGGGCGGTTGAAAGGGGTCCTAAGGGAGAAGCTAAGGCTTAGAGAAGAGTTCCTATCGATTAGGAAGCAGAGAGAAGATTTAGCTTTAAAAATGGACGAAATCAGGACTGAACATAGGGAGCGGGTGAGATCCAAGAAAGAACGAGATGATATCAATGCAGCGATGTTCGATATCGAGGCCGCAGTGCTGAGAGGTAAGGAAAATGCTGAGAAAGAAGGAAGGGAGAAAGAAGGTCCCGAGATGCCGTTGGAGATGCTACTCGAAAACCGGGCAAGGGACGTGGGATCAGATGGTGGCAGTCTATTGGAGAAAGTAAAAGAGTTCAATGGTGCTCTGGAGAGTGCTGCGGCGGTTTTTGAAAGCAGGGCCTGATTCTAGCTACCTTACATTGGCTCTTACGTTCATAAAGCCTATCCCTTGCAACGTCGGTTTTCGTTCTAAGAATCTGACCAATCAGTACACGAGACCCCCTCCGGTGCTTAGATATATGAAGCTTTTGATAGATCTGCATCAATTCTAGCACGTTTTCGAGGCATGGTAGTGGCGTAATTGATAGTTGATTATATTGATATACACACGTTATTTTGAAAATGGTGTTCGCCCACAGACCACTTGCTTACTGGTAGGGAAATGCGATTAAAGTTCCGATGTAGCTAGTTAGGCCTGGGTTTAAACTTCCTTGGCAAAATTTTAAGGCTATATATCGCTCCCTAATACGCAGGCTAGCTGGCCAAATAGAGTAGAATATTAACAACCGTGATTATAGCTACTGGGTTAGTCCCGTTATAGCTGTTTAAAAATAACCTATAGTTAAAAAACCGCCTGGTTTATCCCTTAACCCGCTGCTTCGGGCGCAGTGTTATCGATAAGGCCCGGCCAATAGGAGGCTCTTGTTTCAATCTCCACGATGAGAACTGCACACGGTGTTCCTGCACGGCCCTGAAACTGGCCCAAGCGTTGCACCTCAGCGGGTTAAGGGATAGCAAACGTGCGCCTATAATCTCTTAAGACGCTTTGTAGAGGACTGTTAGGGCACGTGGAGCTGAGGATTAGTAAGAAGTTATGCAAAGGGGTGGGCCTATTATTGGCTGAGGCACCTAAGATAAGGCAATTGATTTACGTAAGAGAATTGAACTTCGACCCAAGAATTGCTTTTTAGAACATTCTCGCAATCTGGCTCTGAGTTGCATCCTCCACCGTTATGATTTCCCAGATACTAGTTCTACTCCTCCAAAGAGTGCTGTCATACTATCGACTCTAGGTATTTCCCCCCCCTGATATTACCATAAACCAGTCGACTTAGAGCAGAGCTCTCATCGGCAAGTTATAATCTGCGAAGATGGCGTTTCAACAACTTACCTATGATGATACAGGCTTGGACGACACTCGTCTCTACTGTGAACCCAATGGTTAGCAAGGCAGTCCACGACACCCTCGCGGCATTCGTCGCTGAACGCGATTGGGCGCAGTTCCACACTCCGGAGAACCTCGCCAAGAGCGTTGCGATCGAAGCCGGCGAACTACTCGAGTGCTTCCAGTGGGGCGGCGAAGCTGACCCGAAGCGCGTACGCGAAGAACTTGCAGACGTACTGACCTACTGTCTACTTCTCGCTAATCGCATCGGAGCCGATCCTGAGCAGATTGTGCTGGAGAAGCTCGAAATCACGCGCAAGAAGTATCCCGTGGACAAGGCCCGAGGAAGCAGCAGAAAGTATGATGAACTCCAACATGGCGCGGCTTGAATTCTCCAAAGCTGCCGTTACAACGTGGGAGCTCCACGACGAGAAACATGGCAACTGGCCTGTCGTGTATGTATTGGACGATGGCCGTGACACCGCACAGGCCAATCCGAACAGACTAAGGGACATCTACGTTGGGGAATCGCTCAATGCCGCAGGCCGACTGCGTCAGCATCTCGAAACACCCGCGAAACAGCACCTCAAGAATATTCGCGTTATCATCGATGAAAGGTTCAACAAGTCGGTCTGCCTTGACTTGGAGTCCTACCTCATCAGAATGTTGGCCGGCGACGGTGCCAATCGGGTGCTCAACCGAAACAACGGGATCACGGAATCCAAATACTACCAACGCGAGATGTATCGCGAGGGCTTCCGCAATATCTTCGAACGACTCCAGGCCGATGGCATCTTCACGCGAAGTATCCCCGAAATCGAAAACAGCGTCCTCTTCAAGTTGTCACCATTCAAGGCGTTGACGGAAGATCAAGCAACTTCGGTAGAGGAAATCGTCAAGGGGTTCCTCATTGACGTCGAGAGAGACGCCAAAAGCATGATTGTGATCCAGGGCGATCCGGGCACTGGCAAGACGGTCGTGGCCATATATATGATCAAATTGCTCGTCGACATCAAGACATTCACTTCACTTGAAGATCTGGACAGCGACTCGCGATTCTCTAACTTCTTCACCGAAACCAATCAGAGGCTACTCCAGGGTCTCCGCATCGGCCTGGTCGTGCCGCAGCAATCGTTGCGAGACTCCATCAAGAAGGTCTTCCGGAAGACGCCTGGGCTCAACCCCTCAATGGTCATGACACCCTTCGACGTGGGACAATTCGATGGAATTTTCGATCTGCTATTGGTTGACGAGACTCATCGGCTTAATCAACGTGCTAACCAACCATCGGGAGTGCTCAACGCCAAGTTCGCAACCATCACAAGAGAGCTTTTTGGCAGCGACGATACCAGCAAGACTCAACTTGATTGGATACGGGCGAAGAGCCGACACCAGATCTTCCTTTTAGATGCAGCGCAGAGTGTTCGACCAGCCGATCTACCCTCGGAGCTGCTGTTGGACCTCGTTGCTGATACTCGTGCGTCGGAGCGGCATTTTCAGCTTCGGACTCAGATGCGCGTACAAGCGGGATCGGACTTCGTGTCTTACGTTCGCTGGATTCTCGATTCTCGCCCTCTCTCATTTCCACGAGTGAGACGAGATTTCGGGGAATATGATTTCCGCGCGTTCGACAGTGTTGCACACATGCGAGATGAAATTTTCCGACGCAACGCCGAAGTGGGCCTTTCACGCATGGTCGCTGGGTATGCATGGGAGTGGAAGACCAAAAGGGACAAGAACGCGTTCGACATCGAAATCGGCCTGACGCGGCTCTGCTGGAACAGCACCCCGACCGACTGGATTGCTTCAAGCAACGCGCTCGAGGAAGTGGGATCGATTCATACGGTTCAGGGATACGACCTGAACTACGTTGGCGTCATCATTGGTCCTGATCTGCGATTCGACCCAGAACGAAGGCGTCTTTTCATTGATCGCGACTCGTATTTTGACAAGAAGGGCAAGGAGAACAACCCGGCTCTCGGCAGGACCTACTCGGACGATGACCTGCTGCGATTCATCACGCAGATCTATGCCGTGCTCATGACGCGTGGGATCCGGGGAACGTACGTCTATGCGTGCGATCCCGGTTTGAGGGAGTATCTAAAAGCTTTCATCCCATCCCGTTCCTGAAATCGTGTAGACTCTGCGGTAAACTAGTGACAATTACATTGGACTCTTAAAAGGAATGAGGAGATCCCCCACTGTCGGAGAAGAGCCAGAGGATAATGTTGATATCCTGGCGTTCATTCCAGAGGCTCTTCACCTCTTTCGAAGCGCCTTTCACCGCGCTGAAGAAAACATAGAGCTCCTTCACGGCTCGAAATGAGACGTCGGCTAGACCGACGATGGCAACGGCATTTGCGACAGTCGATAGAGGCTGCCATACTTTACGGTCTTTGCTGAGCAGATGTGATGTAGAAAGGAAGGCAATTGGCATTACAGTACAAGTCGTCCCTTTATGGGTACCGCACTTCATTGCTCTCCAATGGCCCTTCTATACTCACGCCTTGTTACTAGTTGTTAGTGTAGGTCATTATGATGGAAACTTTTTGGGGGCGAAGGGACGACATACGCGCCGATGCCGGCTAGTCCTCAAGCAGGAGCTCTACTTTTTACGTGTAATAACTTACGTGCCTTAGAGTAGGGGAAGTAAGCGAAGGCAGGGATATCAATACAGCTAGCTATAATGGGGCAAGTGTAGCCGAAAATGTAAAAGTTATAGAGTGTTCCGGTGTGAAGCCGATTTCGAATCCCACTATAAGTGGATGCAGACCACCTATACACAAGCCCATCCGTAGTCACGTATACCTCTACGTCAAGCACATTGCCTAGTACTACTAGTTTGCATAATAGCGGTTTCTGCCCACGACCTGAAGATCTTAAGCATTATCTAAAGTACTATTTTCTATTATAGCGATAGAGTCTTAGAGAGGACAAATACGTCTTAATAATTGTACCTTGTCACGGAGTAAGTATAAGCGGTGATAATATGTAGCAAAGTAGATATTATTAAGCTATATATAAGGAAGGAAAGGGCTGTAAGCCCAAGGTGCTAAGCCTAGCCTTCAGCTAGGCCTTGGCTACCCCTAAGCGGCCCTTAGGCGATACACCCTAGTAAGGGATAAAATACCCCTTATAATAACTTAGTATTTTACTAAGGAACTATAAACCCCTAGTTTAGGAATTTATAAACTACTAGTATATAGTTACTAGTATATATTAAGCTACCTTAAGGGATTTATATATATAGGACTATAGCGCTATAGCCTAGAGGTTGTATATATATATAAAATTAGGTATATAAAAAAATTAACATAATAACAATAGAGTAAATGCCTAATAGATTAACTCTAATTATATTCTAATATTTACTATAAAGAAGAGAACTATCTAAGGTAGGAATTATAGCCCTTTAAATATATAATCTAACTCCTAAGAACACACTAAGTACGTCGGTACGTTAGTACGTTAGTATATCCTCTACGTTCCTACATTCCTACGTTTCGAACTCGTAACGTAATATATTATATAACTCGGCTACCCCCTATCTTATAGCTTAATCGGTTCTAGCTCCTTCTATTGTAACGGAACCTTATAGCAAGTATTACGGTAAGTCCTGTTAATAGGCTAGGTGTGTAGGTAATGCGTAAAGTCAATAACGTAATAATAACTGGTGGAGTAGTTGCCTAATAGATTAACTCCAATTATATTCTAAGAATCACTATAAGGAAAGAACTATCTAGGTAGGGACTAAGGTCCTTTAAATACACAACCGTACTCCTATAAAATCCTTCTTATACGTAATATACGTGAGGTACGTAAGGTACGTACATTCCGTCCGTTCTCCACGTTTCTTACATAGCACATTATATAACTCATACTACTATTCCTCATTACATAATTCTACCGGTTCCATCCTAGACCGTACTTATATTAACTAACTAGCTTCTTCTAACTCTTCTCTAAGTAGTTGTAATATTATACTTAAAGCGTCCGTAACACTATCTCCCTCCTTCCTATCTTCGTTCTTAAAGATTTCAAGCATTTCTAAGTTATTCACTAGAGGTATAATATCCGTCTAATTAATTTGGTTAATATTATTACTTATAATGCCTAAAGCTTCTTCTTCTTTATACACGCAATAACGCGCCCGCACTGTTGCTATAATACTATTACTAGGTAAAATTATACCATCTCTGTATTCTCATTGTGTAAAAAAGGGGTTACAGTCAAATCTCTTTAGTACGATACGGTTGGTTCGGCCGAGCGTATCGTAATACCAAGGGTATCGTTGTATTACATACTTGTATGTAAAATGCACCCAAATTCAAAATTAGGTAATGATATTATGTATCTACGCTTGTGAAGTCGTAATTGAGCGATCGGCTACACCAAAATATATCGCGATCGATTGCTGTTTGGTGTTTTGAGGTCGTCGGCCTTGAAGCCGACGCTTATGCCTTAATAGAGTCGTAATTATGTCTCTATCAGAATCGCTTTGCTGCTCCTTATAGAGACGAAGCTTTTGTAAGGCCACGAGCGCCTTACTAAGCTTAATTTGAGGCTGCTTAATAACTTCTTTATCTATTTCCATATCGCGATCGGGCCCTGTATAGAGCTCTGCTACGTGCTTAATAAGATCCTCTAATAAATCCTCCACTTCCTTACCTGGTAGCTTAATAAAATCCTAAATATTCATTATATCGCGAATTCTTCCTGCGGCCTTTAGTTGTTCCGCCATTTACTCCATCTTAGTAATAATGGGAGGATCTATATAGTCTTAAGGGTGAGGCCGTGGGCCTATACGAGAGCCAAATAATGTAGACTTAATAAAGCAATTTTTAATTGTTTGTGGTGTAACTTCTACCTAAGCTTTAATTAACCATTGAATTGCCCATAAGACGTGGATCTGCTTAATTAGATCCTTACCTTAAAGCGAGCGCTCCACTATAAATTGTAGCTAGTATCGCCTGTAGAGCAGCTTAAAGTTTGCGATTATTCCTTGATTAAGAGGCTGGTATACTAAGGTGTAATTAGGAGAAAGGAACTCCACGCGCGTATTCTTAAGAGAGCCATTCTTAATTAGTGTTCGAATAGCTGCTTTATGGGCGCTAAAGCCGTTAATTAAGAGGAGTATCTTTCTGCGGTGCATCCTTTTATTAAACTAGGTAAGCCACTTAAGCATAATTACCGTCGTTATCTAGGCCTTCTTATTAAACCTCCACGTAACGTTTAATAAGGCTATATTAATACGATTGGCCATAAAGCAACGTAGCTGTTATAATGAGCCAATTACGAGGAGAGGAAGCTTGTCTAAGCTATCTGCATTAGAGCAATGGCCTAGGGTAATCCGTGCCTTCTGCTTCTTCGTTCCTGATTAAGGCTCGGTAGCCAATATAGTATCTAGTATAGCCTTCTAAAATAGCCCAGTCTTATCTATATTGTAAACGTCCTTTAGTAAATAAGGCGCGACGATTGCTTAAAGCTCTATCATGCGATCTTCTGCTCCCTCTATATTAACTAAGGCAGCCTTACCGTGCTACTTTCTCTTGTGAATACCGTTGCGAGATTTAAAGCCTTTTAGCCAGCCAAGCGACTACTTTGGCTCTACTGTTTCCGCTAGTATAGGTATTTATTGCTATAATTAAGTGGCAGCAGCATGTATAAGATTACTAGTAATAGGAATACGAGAGTTCTATAGACGTTGGTGCCACTTAAAGAGAGCCTCCTTTAAGAGAGGCTGTTTACTACTTCTCTGTCGCTCTTGCGTGCCTTGCCCGGATGGCAATTTAGCTATATTAAGCTTCTAGAATTTGTCGCCTAGTATTTCTAATATTAAGGATTAACTGATCTTTTGACGGAGGAAGTTGCTTACCTATAGAGCAATCTGCTTTTATAATTTATTAGGGTATTTTTAGTGGTAAGCGCGTATCTTCTGGCGCTTATAATTAGAGAACCCGTGGCGGCGTGGCCTTTTAGGATTTTTATGTCTTGCCATAATAAATAAGGTAGAATTAAGTATGGAGAGCGAGATCTAAGGGTTATTTTAATAGATTTCGATCGTGGTGTAATGGATTTAATGGCTGAACTTACGGTAAGCAAAGGCTAAATCTGACGAATTAAAATCTGCTTATACCGATATTGGTAGTAGGTGCTTAACGATATCATTAAAAGTCAGATTATCGTAATATTATACCAAAAAAGGCTTAATTAAGGGGTGTAGATCGTAATATAAATAATATCGCTATATACCCAATATCGTAATAAAGAGATTTAACTGTAGTTTGTGTCGCGTTAGCGAGTCCTTTGTCTTGGCAACCCTCTTCTTACTTAGAGTGTACTAAAGCAAATATTTATTCGTCCTGCGACGTTCGCTCTTCCTCTAATATTAAGTGTGCGCGTCCTATAACTCTTAATAGTCTTTAAGTTCCCTAAGTAATTTATTATAGGGTCTCGTGTTTAATTTGCTGCTGCTCATCTTAATGGTGAGCTAACTTAAGCCCTTACTAAGTTAGAACGTTCTTAGGATATAGAGCAGAAGGCTCTAAAGGCCCGTATTGCTGCGTCTGCTTATCTTCTTTGCCTTAAGAAGGTTTATAAGAAGGTTCGTTCTAAGGAGTAAAAACTTATAAAATAAGGTCTGTAGGAACTTAGTAATAAAAGAACGGATTCTCTTCTAATAGTAAAGGAAATAACTTTAAGTAGTTTAGCAATCGCTCTTTCTAGGTCCCCCTTAGGTAACTTATTCTTTAGTAATCCTTCTTTAATATTACCTAACCTATTCCCTTTTAATACTTCTATACCTTTCCTATAGCGTTCTTTAAATTCTTTAGTAGTTCCTAGGTAGTCTTATTATAGCCTATCCACTTAACCTCGTACTATATTTTATTATTAACGTCCTTATAACTAACGATCTTTAAAACTTACTATTCGTCTTCTTCTTATCCTTTATATATATCTGCTTTGTAAACTAGTGGCTTAACTTTCCTATATACTAGCTCTAGCATTATAATATACTATATAGGGTAGATCTTTATCTTAGCTAGTAGGTTTAGCTTAAATGTAACTAGTGAAATTCTTTAACTAATTTTAAAAGGTCCTAGCCTAACGTGGTCCAACTTCTTACTTAATTATTAACTCTTAAAATTTTTATATAGTAGCTATACTTTATCTCCCTCCTTAAAATCTGGTCCCTTAAATCTCTTAGTATTATAGTATTTCTTTATTCTTTACTATACTACCTTAGCTATTTCCGTAAGGTTCTTATAAAGATTTATTAATATTTCTATCCTCTACTTAGCTGTGCTACTTATCTTCTTTACTTAACGTGGCAATAGCGATGTTCTTAGCTTATATTTATAATTCGCCTTAAATAGTAACGTACCCATTCCTTCTTATAGTATTGTATTATATACAAACTATATAACTAGTAACAGTAATACCTAATTATTCTATGCGTAATTAATATAATGTCTTAAATACTGCTCTAGTGTCTAATTTAATCTTTTTATTTAACCGTTTGTCTGCGGATAATATACGGTGGAAGTTACTGCTTAAACTCCTTACTCCGCCAAAAATACCTCCTAGAATGCTACTATAAATCTTAGATCTCTATCCGATATAATTTTACTTAGTGCTCTATACCTTATAAATACTTCTTTAATATAGATTCTAGCGATATCTTCTGCTAATATTTCTTCTATATATACTATAAAGTATCCCTACTTTATAAGCTTGTCTACTATTACTAAAATCGCATTGTAATCTTATCCGGTGATAGGATCTCTTAACTTTAGCAACTTAATGATAAAGTCCCATAATATGACCTCCCATGGTCTCTTTAGTATTTTAACAGGTTGTAGCCCTCTGTATAGCTTATGCCTTATTAGTTTATTTCTTTAGCAATCTAGACACTCCTTAATAACCTTTCTAGCTATCCTCTAGATTCTATCAATAATATACTCCTCTTAGAGTCTTAACACTAAGCCTATAGCTCCGTTGTGTCCTTAAGTTAGTCCTTTATAGAAATCTTCTATAAATTACTCTGCTATGCTTTTTAGGATATACTTTACTTCTCGGTTTTTATATATATTTATCTATAGATCTTCTAGCTATACTTCTAGAATTCTTTATACCTAAAAGCTTTCTAGTAACTTATAGATTTTCTCTAACTCCTCCTAAGTTACTATAATTTTTAGATAATTATATCTAATTAATCCATCTGTATCTTTCCGCAATAAAGCCCCTAATAGTTTTTTATTATTTTATAGTTTAGCCTTTTAACTTAGAGCGTCTACTCTTATATTATCCGTACCCTTAGTATGCTAAATCTTGAAATAGTATTCTATAAGTATCTCTGCCCATCTAACCTATCTTTAGTTAAGTTCCTTTATTATTAGAAATCCTATTAGGTTTTTATAATCCGTCTTAACTATAAATAGTTTCTCTGTGCCTTGTAAGAATGCTCTTTATTTCTTTAGTGCTACAACTATACCTAATAACTCCTTATTGTAGATATTATAGTTTAATTCCGGTAGTATCATCTTCTAACTATAGTATGCCACTAGGTGCCATCTATCTAGATACTTTTATATAAAGTATACTCCTAGTATAAAGTCTAATGCATTTATCTTAACAACCGTTTCTAGTCCTGGTTAATAGATTTTAAGAACTAGCTCCTGGGTAAATAACCTTTTAACTTCTTTAAATAGTTCTTATTGTTCTTCTCCCTATACCTATAATTCCTCTTTTTTTGTTAACCGCGTAAATGGCTTAATATCCTTTAACCATTGCGCTATAAACCTTCTATAGTAATTGCAAAACCCTAGAAACAATCTTAACTGCGTAACGTTCTCTAGTTCTTACCAATTCACTATAGCCTTAATCTTCTTTAAATCTATGCTAAGTTGGCCTAGTTTAATAATAAATTTGATAAAGTCTATCTTCTTAGTAAAGAACTCGCATTTCTCGATTGCTACTAGCATCTATTCTTCTTATAGTCTCTTTAAGACCTATTTAATGTGTTCCCCGTGTTCTTCCTCAGTTATTAAGTAGATAATAATATCATTAAGGTATGCTATAATAAATTCATCCAAGTATTCTCCTAATATATTATTAATTCGCTTTTAAAACGTTGCTAGTACGTTTATAAGCCTAAATTGTATAACTAATAGTTTATATAGTCCTTCCTTTAACCTAAAGGCTACCTTTTATTTGTCGCCTTCCTTAATTCTAATCTAATGGTACGCCTATCTTAGATCTATCTTTATAAAGATTTATGCGTTGCCTATCCTGTCTTGGATCTCGCTAATTAAAGGTAAAGGATACCTATTCTTCCTAGTAATGCTGTTTAACTATCTATAGTTGATACACAGCCTTAGCTTGCTATTCTTCTTTAGGACGAATAGTACTAAATAACCCGCTAATAATTGTAATGGTTTAATATATCCCTTTTATAAGTTCTTCTAGATAAACTCTTTTAATACTCTACCTTCCTCTTTGGTAAGCTTATAGATTAGAAAGAACCTTAGACTTATTCCTAGTTCCAATTCTATCTTATAGTCCTATGCTGTATACTCTAACAGCTTTTTACTTTCTAGTAACTATAGTTTCTTGCCATATTTATGGTATCTCTTTAGTATATAGCTTAGTCCCTTTTCTATTTCCTTATAGGTTGCTCCTACTTAGTACTATACTAATTTGGCTTATTATCGCATTTTGCGGCGTTAAGTATCTCTAATATTGACCTGCCCTATAACCTAATTAATCTTTAGATTGTACTCCTATAACTAAGGCATCCCTAATATCGCCTCGTCCTTCCCCAATAGTAGGATATTAAAAGACATCTAAATTTATCTTCCTTTAATAGTTAACTAAATAGGTACTATTTTGAGATTGATAATACCATCCCCATAGGCTATTAAATCTCCTAAAATTATTACTAATAAATATAGGTGCTTCTTTCTCCTATATAGTAGTCCTATTCTTTTAACTACTACTAGTAAGATATAGTTCTTTATTGCTCTACTATCTATTAGTACTTCAAACTATTAATCTTACTATTTAACTTATAAATTTAGGTGTCTTCCTTAAATTCCTTTAAGGGTTTAAGGCTCTACTACTAGTTCCCTCTAGTCCCGTAGGCCTCTACTTTTCCTAACTATTAGCTACTAGATCCTATTTATACTTAGTCTAACTTAGGCCAATACTTAGTTCGCTTTTTATCTTTAATATACTATAGATAGGTATTCTCTAGATATTCCCACCACTATTATCCATCTAGGCATTCTTCCGTAAGGAATCTTCCTAGTTAAAGTATTAAGTCCCCTTATTTTTAAACTTCTATTGGGTGCTAACTATATATATACTTAGCATTTCGGTATTTCGCCTTGTCCGTTATTTAATATATTCTTATTAAATATTTCCGATTCTTATCTTTTGGTGTCCTATATATACTGCACGTATTATCTATACATGCTATCTATAATAGTGTATAATATACTTAGTATCTTAAGTTAACTCTTAGCTCGTCTTCGTCCTTAAGTTTAAACCTTTTTTATATTAATCTGAGCGTCGTAACTTTATTCGCAGGTACTAAGATTTATCTCTTGCTTCTCTAGTCCTCTAATTACTCCTTTAGATCTTTTAACGTTATAATTAAGGCTTCTTTAATATAAGTTATAGCCTTTTCCGTAATCGGGTGGTTTTAGACAACTTTTTCATCCAATTATATATAGAAATCTTCCCACTTATCGTTATATCGTTGCCTATACTACTTTTAGTACAACTGCTTAAATATATACGCTCTGTCCGTAAGGAAGTATCTTCTTATTACTGCGTTATAACAGCCCTTTATATATTATTCTTTAAATCTAGTTAAGATTCCTAAATCCTCTTCTTATTCCAGTTCGGTAAGCCACTTAGCTCTTAGTGTGCCTATTCTCGGCCTATTGGTGAG
>Ga0307515_10015957_pt1 | contig 13793 bp, 16 predicted proteins | sample 17_EM_MG_FD_194513 | JGI IMG/M metagenome (GOLD analysis project Ga0307515, IMG submission 194513) | Populus trichocarpa ectomycorrhiza microbial communities from riparian zone in the Pacific Northwest, United States - 17_EM | ecosystem: Host-associated > Plants > Roots > Unclassified | place... | reverse complement strand
ATCCAGCACGTCCTTCAAATGAACGGCTAGCCTTGCTCCAGTATGTTGGCCCTTGACCTATCATCATTAATTAGCTTTCGAAACGGGAACAGAACAGGCGATCAACCTCATCGAAAGCGAGTTGAACTTTGCGCAATGCCCACTTTCGATCCATATAGTAAGCGATGACCGATGTTATGGCCAATTTGTTTGTTGATGTCCATCCGTCCAAAGCTAAACTAATTAGATTTCGTAACGGCAATTGCTTCTTAATTGCATCCACAGTCAGTGCATATTCCCTCCGGCATATGTTACTAAGGGTTGTATTAGACGGCAGCACTAGGTCATCGCGTAATGCCTTATATGACCGTCGTAGCTCGAGATTTGATATCGCATTCCAAGGAGTATGTGCCGAAACAAATCCCAACATGAGGAATCGATTCCATGTGTCTTGGTGAAATTCGGAATTTTCAAAGTCCTTAGCTGCCAGTTTGGAATGTCTTGTCTGTCATTGCGGTCAATACGGAACTACCTGGATGTCGAATATGACTTGACTCAGCGAACTTACTATTGAGATTCCTCGACTTCCTTGCCTCCTCAGGATGGCCAAAGCTGTTTCATCGACCGTCGAACAAGTCAATTCCGTAACCTCTGACTCTGTTCATTCATTCAACTTTGTGATGTGAGGTTTTGCCAGCAAGTGTTTCCCCATTGAGCTGGTCGCATGTTCTGATGGATGGCGAAGAACTTGATGACAAACGATACATATGATGTCAGGGCTGCCATTCTCCACCATTCCACAGTGTAAATAGAATCGCCACGAAGGCGCATGTCTAGAATTATTCCAGGCAATAGGCCGCTTTGAGCCTATATTCATTGAAGCCCACCACGCATCGAGGATGATTTGCAAAGTCAGGTCGCTCAAATCACGAATAAAGACACGTTCGTTTTTGGAAGAGATCATAACCTCGAGCAAAGAGGTGTTCAAAGATTGTAAATCCGACATGGTGGTAAAAATTAGATTGCTGGGTAATCCGACTCGAAAGACTGCCGAAAGTAATGTTATAGTATAGCAAACTGCGGGTTCTTAAATACTGACTACAGCTACAAGTAAAAAAATCAGATCTGTAAGACATTGCATGCATATTTGTGAAGTTGTATACAAGGACAGATTGCAAAGACTGACCGGGTAAAACCTGATTTAGGAACAGCACAATGCAGTACATTGCTGTATAGTGTTCTGAGCCTCCACAAAAATTGTTGATGCTCTGTGGGTGCTCAATTGTAGAAGGTGGATGCGATATCATCACTAGCATTTTTGCCATTAAAGGCTGCCGATAAGTTCATTGCGGGTCATCGGAGTTCCATTGCCGTTAGATTATCCACGATGCAAGATCAAAAATTGTTGACGCTCCGTTGACGCTCATTTTGGGACATGGTTACGATCTTGTCGCAACCTGGGTTGATTAGTAAGGCGGCCGATAGTTCAATTATTGATCAAGTATGTCATATCGCGCGTTGATTTTCCAAGATGCAAGGCCTAAAATCGTTGAGACTCTGTTGACGCTCATTTGTAGAGCATTGTGAAGATGTTGTTGAAAGCATTTTTGCCTAGAAAGGCGGTCACTATTTCGATTATGGCTTAATCACGCCGCACAGGCTTTGAATTTGCCAAGATGCAAGGCCAAAAGTCGTTGACGCTCCGTGGACTCTCATTTTTAGGACATAGTAGCGACGTTGTCTCAACCATTTTCGCCTAGAAAGGCAGCCGATAGTTTGATTATGGCTTAACGTCGGAGCGCAGCCCTTGCATTTGCTATGATGGAAAGCCAAAAATCGTTAACGCTCCGTTGACGCTCATTTATAGGACATAGTAGCGATGTTGTCGCAGCAATTTTCACCAAGAAAGACGACCGATAGTATGATTATGGCTTAATGTCGCCGCTCAGCCAATTGATTTTCCAAGATGCATGGTCAAAAGTCGTTGATGCTCCGTTGACGCTCATTTTTATGACATAGAAGCAATGTTGTTGCAGCAAGTTTTGCCTAGAAAGGCGGCCGATAGTGCGATTACGCATTAATGTTCCTGCACAGCCCTTGCATTTTCTATAATGCAAAGCCAAAAATCGTTGATGCTCTGTTGACGCTCATTTTTAGGACATAGAAGCAATGTTGTCGCAGCAAGTTTTGCCTAGAAAGGCGGCCGATAGTGCGATTGTCCATTGATGTTGCCGCACAGCCCTTGCATTTTCTATGATGCAAAGCCAAGAATCGTTGACGCTCCATTGACGCTCATTTTTAGGACATAGAAGCAATGTTGTCGCAACACGTTTTGCCTAGAAAGGCAGCCGATAGTGAGATTATGGATTAAGGTTGCCGCACAGCCCTTGCATTTTCTATGGTGCAAAGCCAAAAATCTTTGACGCTCCGTTGACCCTCATTTGTAGGGCATACAAGCAATGTTGTCGCAACACGTTTTGCCTAGAAAGGCAGCCGATAGTGAGATTATGGATTAAGGTTGCCGCACAGCCCTTGCATTTTCTACGATGCAAGGCCAAAAGCCGTTGAGGCTCCGTTGACGCTCATTTTTAGGACATAGAAGCAATGTTGTCGCAACACGTTTTGCCTAGACAGGCAGCCGATAGTGAGATTATAGATTAAGGTTGCGGCACAGCCCTTGCATTTCCTGTGATGCAAGGCCAAAAGCCGTTGACGCTCCGTTGACGCTCAGTTTTAGGACATAGAAGCAATGTTCTCCCAACAAGTTGTCTTTCGAAACGCGGCCGATAGTGCGATTATGGCTTGATATTATCACGCAGCCCTCTGGATTTTCCATGATGCCATGCCAAAAATCGTTGACACTCCATCGACGCTCCGTTGACGCTCATTTTTAGGATGTGGCAACGAGCATATAGTTTGTCTTTTTCGCTTTTACGCCTACCAATATGTTCATTTTGGAATAATATGATAATCCCGCCAATCGATTGCCGAATGTGTAAGACTGTAAATTGTTTACACTCTGTTGACGCTCACTTTAATCACATCAAAACAGCCTTTGTGCACACAACAATTGTACGCAACGATTCATATACACATTATTGACATCCCGTATTGCGTTTGCCTGTATTATCGTTTGCATCCAGGAGTTTTATTACCTCTCAATTTCTAATCAGTCCTATCCACGCTATCTGAGTGAGAAATGACGTGGCCCTATCACATTCCTGCGCTTTTGGCCCGCAATTTACAGCATGTAGAACATTTCACTGGTTTTTGGTAAATATAGCTCGACTTCCTCACCTTTCCTTATCCAGCTCCTTCTCCTCGATTTCCATGACGTACCATAAGGAATTTCAAATATCTCAACCATGTGCACGAGGTCTGTGCGGAGAGTTATGCAGTTGGATACATGGATGAATGCAGCATGACGGTCGTTGTTCAGACTGATTCGTATTGGGCACTGACTGCTCTTTCTATGAGACGTATGACATCACTCACTTAAATTTTGTTAGTATTTTTCGTCACTAATATTGCTTGTACTTGGTAGCTTGACAGTCACATGCTAATGCAAATCGAACGTGTCAACCGTTTTGTCACCTGATTTGGATGCTAGAACTTTCACATGGTGCGTTCGACCCTTGCACAAGCACAGATGAATTATCACGTCTCACAATTTGTTCACTGAAATCAAGAAAAAGCAGACACATAGCGAAAGTGGTAAACAAATTGCTTTTCACCAACAGATGACGTCAATAATCACACTTTGCCTATCTATTCCTCCGCTGATGCGGGAGCCGTCACCATGTCTTCGTCTGAATCCGAAATCTATATCGTGATTAGCTGGAGGCTCTAAGCAGGGGTAATAGCTTACTGTTTCAACAGGCTTCGCTTTCAGCAAAGGTAACGTATCGGGCTCTGTGGCGGGCTCAAGACCAGATATGGTTGTGTTCGACTGCAGTTTCACCGAACCTAGCCGAATATGACTACTTCCTGGTCGAGAAGTCCCTTGTGGCATTTGCGATATTCCAGGGACAATGTCAAGCCTCTCCATAAGCTCTCCCAATGTTGTTGGTGGAGGTGCCGAAGCGTCATCATCTGTTTGAGGTTGAATGACTACCGGAACCATTAAGTCAGCTGTGCCGTACTTCTTATCTCGTCCACGGAAGTAGTCGGCTGCATCCCCCCATCTCGGTTGTGTCAATTCGTCAAGCTTCATCTGCTTCTGCCGGAAGCTCTCCATGCACTGCTGTACCATTTTGGAGATTGTGCCCACCACCCAGCCGGGTTAGTCATCTTCGCACAGCTTGCCCAGCTCTGTCTCTTCATCCTCATCTTCCCCATCCTCCCCATCGTTGGAACTTCCAAGATCACTCAGACTGTCTGCGATAGCAGCCATCATCTCCTCAAAAGTCTTTTCGGGCTCTCTGGGTGTCACCCCGCGATTTCAGCATGCGTCATATCGTCCTGCTCTTGTTGAACCGCTGCCTCTGCGTCCTCAACTCGCTTTCTTGCCCCAGCGGCCTCTCTCTCAACATAATCCTCAATCCATTTCTCTTTCTCTTCATTGCTCAAGAAGTGCGTTTCTCGTCGTTTTTCCGCCGCAAGCCTCTTCTTGGATCTCAAGCTGCACAATGCCCCCAGGGCTCGGACTCTGTCTGCTTCCAAGCCGCTCTTGCCTTCATTCGCATGATGACGTCGTTGGGTTGACCGCTTGGTTGATTTGCCGTATCTGCCAACCGGAAGTGGCGAAAAGTTCTTTTTCGGAGCATTCACCATTTTAGTTTGCGTGGACTTTGTTGTTGGGCGAGATGTTGGATGTTGCAAGTTATGGACAATATGGAGGCAAGCTGCGTCTTTTATGTCAAGGTTGGTACGTTTACTCATCTTGAACAATGCAGAATATCCCTTTTGACTGTCAATAGGTCAGGAATAGTGATGCTAACCGTACAACATGACATCATTGTTAGCGTCATTTTCATGTAATATGCCAGGGATAATTTGAGACAAACATCAGCAGACGTCCTTTCCCTCGAACAACATCCTATTAATATATAGCGATTAGGCGATTCCGGCGGTCGTACACCGCAGTTTATCCCTGTTATCAAACAAACAACATCAGACCGACTTTTTGCAACTTGCAGCCATACTCAGCAGGATGTATCTTGTGCATAACGATCATGTTGGCTGCTACTTATTCCATTCTGACAAGAAACTAACTATATAGTCCTCACAGCTTCCCACTTCCTCTCGTTATCATCTTCCTCTCGTATTCCACACCGTCACATCATGGATACACAACCACCTCCGCCAGGTGAGAGCGCCTCGAATACCGGCTGATTGGCGGGTGCTACATCAAATACAGATATACTTGGCACACAACAAGAGCGCAGACACAAGTTAGTTCACCGCGACGCTGCCAATGCGGCCACCAAACATATGACCCAGGATGCACATTTAAAAATCGTCCGCAAGACTGGAAGCAGGAAAAATAAGAAGCAGCATGCAGTGGGATGTGAGTATATCCATATCAAGGCAAAGGGCGGTCAATTAACTGTATAACGGACAGCGGGTGTCCGTAGAGAGCTACGTAACGAATTTATCACTGCCCGTAACGGGCAACCTACATGGTCAACAAAGGCATCTGTCCACACAGTCCGCGAAATCGCACATCGTGATGTTGTCAGCTCTGGGATTTTCGCAGATGAATTTGCTGATAAGCATCCCTGTGAGTGGACGAAGCAGGCATTGATCACCTTAGAGGAGGCTATGAAAGCATATATGGTAGAGGTAACAGCCGAATTTCAATGTTAGAAGCAGCAACTAATGTCTGGTAGGTTTTCAACATGTCAGCAACTATGGCAAGGCAACGAGGTCGTGTACAGCTGGAACAGTCCGACATGCGCCTGGCCTAGAATATGGCCAAAATGGCCAAAGAAGGCTTTTCGCGCGCCGCGATCGAGGAAACGAAATACCTCATTGAGAAACCCCGCGCCGAGGTCCGAGAAGAGAAGAAGCGGGGTGTTGAGTTCCCTGGGCACAAAAAGGTGAAGGCTGCGATACAAAGACACCCGGCAATGCTTCGTCAAAACCAAACGTCTGGCCGCCTTCCATGAGAAAATCGCACCGCAAAGAATCCGCAGACAAGCTGGAGACGCAAAGGAACAGGTACAGCTCCACTCGACCGACGCAGAGAGCCGACTCCAGAGCCGACTCTGCCACTGCCTGGCACGCCACCCGCCCCAACGGCTAACACTTCTGAAGTTCAACGTTCCCAAATTGTTAATTTGCCCGCCGGATATACATATTCGCATACAGCTCTCCCCTGCGCGGAATTTTTCGATGATGAGGAAACCGAGCACGATACCGATTTTGATCCAGATATGCTTACTCATGATGGTTAGTACACTATCTGTGGTGTGGTAATGCAGCTAACAATCATTTTGAAGACAAGAGCAGCGGATTGAGCGATCCTGCAACTGATGACGAGCATTGACCGAAAGACACGGGATTTTGGAGATTATTAATAAATGTATCTATGTATTATTAAAGAACAACGTAGTGATCAAGAAGAAAGTTAATAAAACTGCCAGAAAGGAAGCCAAAACAATGTGAATGATGCAGTGTGCCAAATTAAATGATTGCATATTGCGTATACAGCCATGGCAAAATGAGCGTCAACAGAGCGTCAACGATTTTTGGTTATGCGTCCAGGGAAATCACACCTCCGATAGGTTGTAATAAGTCATAGAGGAATTCTTGGCGGCCTTTATAGGCAAAACAGATTGCAATACCCTCCATGCCCCGTCATGAAAATGAGCGTCAAGGGAGCGTCAACGATTTTTGGTCATGCGTCCTGGGAAATCACGCCTCCGATAGGTTGTAGTCAGTCATAAAGTAATTATTGGCAGCCTTTATAGGCAAAACAGACTGCAATACCCTCCCTGCCCCATCATGAAAATGAGCGTCAACGGAGCGTCAACGATTTTTGGTCATGCGTCCTGGGAAATCACGCCTCCGATAGGTTGTAGTCAGTTATAAAGGAATTATTGGCTGCCTTTATATGCAAAACAGATTGCAGTACCCTCCCTACCCAATCATGAAAATGAGCGTCAACGGAGCGTCAACGATTGTTGGTCATGCGTCCTGGGAAATCACACCTCCGATAGGTTGTAGTCAGACATAGAGGTATTTTTGGCCGCCTTTATACGCAAAACAGATTGCAATACCCTCCCTGCCCCATCTTGAAAATGAGCGTCAATGGAGCGTCAACGATTTTTGGTCATGCGTCCTGGGAAATCACACCTCCGATAGGTTGTAGTTAGTCATAGAGGTATTTTTGGCCGCCTTTATAGGCACAACACATTGCAATACCCTCCCAGCCCCATCATGAAAATGAGCGTCAACGGAGCATCAACGATTTTTGGTCATGCGTCCTGGGAAATCACACCTCCGATAGGTTGTATTCAGTCATAAAGGAATTATTGGCCGCCTTTATAGGCAAAACAGCTTGCAAGACCAAATATCGTTGACGCTCTGTTGACGCTGATTTTCAGGATGTGGTTGGTCACGTGAGGATGTTTGTTTTGCACATCAAGGCGACTAATATGTCGAAAATGAACCGTGACGTACCAATGTCAATATTTTACGATTAACAGTAGCATATCTGAATGCGACCATAAATATGAAACATGAAATGCAGAACCGGAGATTGGAACAGACAGGTCTAGCCAGACCCGGCGAAACCCACGGGTTGACGGGTACGGGTCTGGGTTTGGCCCGCCAAGAGTCAGCGGGTCGGGTTTTTGGACGGTTCTGGAACCGAACCGACCTATTTTTGCGGTCCAAACCCGGACCGCTGGCGAGTTACCCGGACCCGTTGCTAACACTACCCAAAGCATAGCAACCAAGATACACTGGGTTCTGGGACACTCCGGCATCCCCGGAAGCAAACAGGCAGACAGTCAGGCCAACTTGGCCCGAGACGCAAGTGGAAGCAAAGTGATAGAGTGCCCACACACCTCGGCCTCGAACTGGGCTAGCCAACTGTCCCAGGGAAGGTCTGCAGCGAAGGCGGAGTGGAAGGCTGACCAGTGCAGCGAGCACTTCAGCTACAGACTCCAGGGCAAGGCAAGGACCAAAAGACCTATCCCGATGACATATGTATAGTTGCTGGCCGCCAGGTTCCACTGACTGAAGTCTGGGCTTGTGCCCCATGTAGTCTACCTAAAGCTGTTTGGCCACCGAGATGACGACAAATGATGGTGGTGTGGAGGGACTGTGTTCCAGACGCGGGAGCACCTCTTCCACTACTGCAGCCAGTGGAGAGACCACCAGAGAGAACAATAGAATGCGGTGGGACAGGTGCTGGGTTGGAAAGGGGGCAGATGCCGGCACGTGCAGATCTCTGAGCTTGTTACCATAGAAGAATGCGTCCAAGCGGTGAAGGATTTCTTGGTGGCCACTGAGGTTGGGAAGGTTCCACCCCAATGAAGTAGCGGTATGGAGTGGGCTCAGGGCTTGGGGCTCAGGAGCGGCACTGGCGGCAATGGGGTTATACCGTTCTTTCTTTCTTTCTTTCCTTTCCTTTATGTCTTTGTCTTATCTTGCATTTGTCAGCAGGGACTAAGGGTAGCGGGGAGGGAGCTCCGCCATCCAGGCGGCTCGCCCGGAGCCGCAGGGAATATCAGGGTCCTGTCATAAACTAATTAGAGTCAATACAGTATGATTAAATAACAACAAGGACTCCAAGTGCATCCATACGTCCTCTCAATCAGTGTGTTCAGGTGCTCCTCCAATTATACTCCAGTACTGTCTGGTGGCATATTGACCATATGTATATATTGAGTCACTTAAATAGATAATACATGCCATATTAAAATGTAGCGAATCTTCTGACTCTAACAAAGATCAATCTGATAGATAAAATGACGTGTGGTTATGAAATCCTATCAACTACTGCTGTGATAATATAGCACCAAGTCTCCCACAGAGCTGCACAGAGATTTCAGCTGCTCTTGAAGTCTCCCACAGACCTGCACAGAGCTCTCAGCTGCTCCACAATTTGGCTATCCTGGAAGCAGCATCCTGAATGCACTTCCATTACTGCAGGGGCTTTGGGAACATTGGAGAATGCTCTGGTAAAGTCGGAGAGCTTATTGCCTAGCTCCAGAGGGGCCTGGGAGCATCTGGAAGTACATAGAAGCACTGGTGCAGTGGACCAGTGTGTTGGGGAAGTATGAGTGTGGCTTCCAGACAGATTTACATTGCGCTGATGGTTGAGGGACCGTCTCCCAGTGCCAAGTCAGTGCAGTATTCATTATTTTCATCTTCATTGGGATTTGGATGATGGTGAGCCTCAACTTTGGCTTTTGGTTGCTGCAGCTGCACTCACGGTTAGGCTTCCAGTTGCTTCTACACCTGTTGCATTAAACCATGGTATCGTTCTTGCAGAGTTGGGCCTGCGTAATTTGGGGCATGTGTTCTAGTAAGTTCAAGGAGAATGTCAGTCTGCGGAGTAGCAACAGCAATGACTCATGTTTCCGTCAGAATCACCTGGCTGTTCTGGTCGGCTCTGACGGCTCTCACAGAACCTCATACCCTCTCCCGGTGAATTCTATGCTTTGGGTTACCCAGGTGACAAATTCCATTGCATACGTACCTCCTGAACTTTGCGCCCGGAATGTGGTGACGTTAACACACCGTCAGAACGACATGTGTGTTTCACTCTTTGCAGAGGCTGCAGTTATAGTGCATCCATTCACACAGCACCTGGTGTTATTTATTCCTTTCTCCAGCCGAGTGCCACAATTTACCTCTCCATTATTGCTACATATCGGATGCCACACTCTCCCTAAATATGTTTACCTTTGAGATGTGGTCACTTATTACAATACAGTCTTCGCTTCAGATACATCGCTTGCCATTGCATTTGCTTTGCCATTATTGAATATTAATGGTTTCAAATATACTGTCCAATCTTCACACTCTCTGGTACTATGCCCTGAGTCCTCCACATTCTGCGTTGATCCATCATCAGCTTGCGATGCATCTTCTTCCACATCCGCATCTGCCTCGTCACCATCTTCGCCCTCATACCCATCGACATTACTGGTTCCCTGGTGAAACCTAATTTGCCCTCTGCCCTCTGCCCTCCACATTCTACATTGATTTATCATCCGCTTGCAATGATTCTTGCTCCTGATCCGCATTAGCACCATCGCCATCCTGGCCCCCATACACATCAACATCATGGGTTGCCAGGTCAAACCTCTCGAGTTTGGTCTGAGCCCATCCTCGCTGGCTGGATGTTGGGATCACATCATGCCCATCGCTTTTGGCTCCTTTATCGTTGTAATCACCACTGGCACCTGGCATCCGGAAATGCACTTCGTCATTGGTGCAAATGTTGTCTATTGGGATGTTTAGGTCAGTGCTTCGAATCTCAGGTTCCTCAAGCGCCACTTCAGAGGTCAAATAATAAACAAGCATAGAATCGTCAACACGTGCTGCTTCCACACTGATGAAGCAGCAGGTGATTGGTTCTCCGCCTGTTGGATCTGACACTTGACAGTAGCAAGAGTTTTTCATACACCTTCTATTGGTAGCTCTCCGGTAGTGTGTTCCAGATATTCAACAGGAATGTATACATGTTTGTAATGCCTGGTGTTGCTACCAACTGGCGACCCATTGCAGTGCAGCAGGATGCGTTCTTGCCAGCGTGATTCTTGTTGTTGAAGTAGTTCCAGCAATCATGTCTGTCCGATTTCAGCTTTGACTTCGAATCTTTTGGATGAACACCTTTGTTCTTTTGCCACTCCAGGAGAGCATGGCACAATGTGGTGCAGGTAAATATGATTAGTGGTGAGGGTATATGACCATCCTTGTCATTAATCATGTAATGACAGAATCCATCAGCATACTCAGTGCGGTTATTCGCCCAATGACAACATTTGACATAGATAAACTACGGGATTGCTTCTGCCAGGAAGTATAGTGGATGCTAGCCTTTCAGTTAGCAGCTTTTGACTCTCTCTGCATTGCATTTGGACCATGTACACCCCTTTCCATACACTCTGCTACAGGAATAACATACTTATTATCTGCCAGAAGGGAATCAATGAATTCCAAACGCTCTGCATCCGATACAAAATGGTGGAGATGACAAAACTCTCCTTCATTGTCCCTTGCAGATTGAATACAATTGGATTTCACCTTCTTAACTTGTACTGGAATCTGGTACTGGTTTGAGCATGCAATATCCAATGTGGGCCATTGGTCCAGCATACCTCTTTATAGATCTCTTTTGTGCATGCCTCAAATGCTAACGATCAAATGTTGTTTTGCTGCTTAGTGGTGTTCTAGTACATCTCTATTATCTGCTTGTGTTGGGCATTAGCTAATGCCTTTGCGATGCATCGCATTGCATAACTTACCGTATCCAAGTCGCTTGAACTCATTCACGGCCATCTGTTCTACATGTAGAGCTCCAGGTGTCTGTCAGTTGCAAATACAAGATGCGTCATGTATAAGTGACCAAATCTATAGATGCTGTGACTGCCGCAGACCGCTGAATGAGGTGTAGACAACACCTGCTGTTGCAATTGCTTCTGTCTCTGTGTCTGATTCTGTTCTGTAGCTCGCGTGCACAGTGGATTTGGCATGATCAGGCGGGCTCCTGGATCAGAGATGGGGGTACGCAGGTTGTCGATGCCACTGGAAGCAGTAGGAGTGCTAGCAATGCGGGATGCAGGGCTACATACAACATGACACATTGAGTCTATCTATGAGGTTCCTCCGGGTGCTTGGGTGCTATGACTGCTTGTACCCAGCATGGCGGTTGGAGTATTTATTAACCGTCGCAGTGTCACGGATGGGGTGGAAGTCATGGGTTGAGTGATATCTGCACCTCAAACATTGTTCAGTGAGACTGAAGGGGTGGAGTTCTGACTTTGAAGTGTAGATGCCACGAAACTCCCAGCTTGAGAGGAATCCCACTCTCCAGCGTTTACAGAAACATGTCTCTTAACCAGTGCATGTTGAGGATTTCCGGAAGGCCAACCCTTTAGTTGTTTCTGACAACTGGCAAAACATTGAATATTTTGTACGACTGAAGTCATGACAGGGAGAAGGCTTTGGGAAGGGATAGTCCAATATAGATGTTTGACATTAAGAATGTAGGATTAAATTCCTCTGCATCCATATTCAATGGCAGGCGAGGTAGACTTCTTGTTGAGTGACCATGGAGGAATTCGTCAGAAAACAGAGATGCAGTGTAAATCGTGTTGAACTCTGAACCCTGACAAACCTTGGGGATGAGATCCCTTAAAAAGCATTCAATTATGGGGTCAACTGCCATTTGATTACACTCAATATTGATATTAACTGTTACAGCAATGTCTGAAAGTCTATTTGTACTGCTTGCAGGGTGTTTATGCCTTCATGGAGTCGTTATCATAGTATTCCACTCATTCGTGGCTCAATGCTTCATACGATCGATTCTGTATATCTTCAGCTTTCCAGTTGAAATACACTGTTTGCGGAGCTAAAAGCATCACAAAGCGAAAAATGAGGTATTCTCTATCCTATGATATCAGTTGCAGGGGTGTTTTCCACCGCATGGTCACTTCATAGCCATGTTGGACGGTTGCGCAGTTGGGACAACCTATGAACTACTCAGTTTGCTCCGCAATGAGAGATAGAAACGGTTCCAGGCTACCTGTCGTGGGTCCGGGTTGGAACTGGAACCGACACCCCGGTCCGGGATTGGAACAGCTACTGAACCCGAGCTGATGTGTCTTGGTGGGTTTCTTGCCCGGACCGGACATGGAACTGTGGGTAGTTGGCTGGGTTGGAAACAGACTGCGGTTGAAAATATACAATTCCTACAGTATGGGCTCCATTTAAGAACTCCAGTTCTTATGGTATCATGGCATGGTAAGTATGTAGATTGTTCAGTTTTAGGCGCTCTTTTAGCTCCTGCAGTCAAATTTGCGATCCGACTGATAGTCGTTGAGTGGTTGAGAAATAAGACCAGATTTTCCCCGCAATTCGGGGGTTTTCGATCCTGACTCCACTAATACTTCTCGGATCGCAAATTTCAACGCTGGAGATGAAAAAACGACTCCAACATCAGCAGCAAGCCTAGTTTCCATCAGAAACAGCCTGGTGTTCCGGACGGCTCTGACGGCTTTGATGGAACCTCGTACCCTCTGACCGAGAATTACACCCATCCCATTGCCCAGGTGACGGGTCGCATTGCATATTCACCTCTATTACTATGCACCTGGTATACCCACCATCAGTACAACACGTATGTTGCACTGTTCGCAGAGGCTGCACTTATGCTGTAACCATTCACACAACGCCTGGCGATGTGTATGACTTTCTTTGGCCGATAGCCACATCGTACCTCTCCGCACTTTCTATATACTGGATGCCTCACTCGCCCATAGGTGTTTATGTTTGAGTTTTTCTCACATATTGCAACACAGTCTACGCATCAGATACCTCGCTGGCTGTTGCATTTGCTTCGCCATTATCGGATTTTACAGGTCTGAAATATACAGTCCAATCTTCACACTCTCTAGTACTATGCCCTCAATCCTCCACATTCTGTGTTGATCGATCATGGGCTTGCGATCCATCTTCCTTCTCATCCGCATCCGCATCGTCACCATCCTCGCCCTCATACCTGTCACGGCGCAAGTAGGTACGAAGGTACTTAGGAAATATAGAAGAAAGATACGGAAGGTGGGGAAGGAATTGTGTTACGGAAAGGCGGAGACGTTGGGAGACGCGGAGGAAGCAGCGAGATGGTG
>Ga0307515_10015956_pt1 | contig 13793 bp, 10 predicted proteins | sample 17_EM_MG_FD_194513 | JGI IMG/M metagenome (GOLD analysis project Ga0307515, IMG submission 194513) | Populus trichocarpa ectomycorrhiza microbial communities from riparian zone in the Pacific Northwest, United States - 17_EM | ecosystem: Host-associated > Plants > Roots > Unclassified | place... | reverse complement strand
AAATCTTACAAATTAAAAAATTGAATGAGAATGAAATTGAAAAAAAATATAATTTCATAAATTATCTCAAATAAAATAAATAATAATCAAAATAATAGAGATCAAATCTAAAAAATAAAAAAAAAATGAAAGATGAAGAAATTAAAATAATAATAATTAACATTTCATAAATTATTTCAAATAAAATAAGTAACAATCAAAGAATGAGGATCAAATTTGATAGATAAAAAATTTCAATAAAAAAATGATAAGAAAAAAGCAAATAATAATTATAAAAATGAGGACCAAAGTTAATATAAAATTTAAATTTTAAGAGAAGAAATTGAAAAATAAATATTCAAAACAAAATATATATAGCAATCAAAAGTTTGAGGACCAAATTTTATATAATCAGCAAATAATAAGACATTTCTAAATTTTTCACAACTTTCGGAAATTGTTTTCCGCCCAAATTTTTCAGGAAAACACTTTTCTGGAAACCAAGCCAAATTTTCCTTTGACTGGAAAGTGTTTTCCGTTGACCAACTTTTCTAATGGCAAACAAACACAGGAAAGTTTAGAAAGTGGTTTCCCGAAAACCACTTTCCGGAAAACAAATATGGCCTAAAGTAAAATAAAAGAAGGATATGACATTGACTTCCATTTAAGTGTTGTAAAAAAAAGAAAAGGAGAGCCATTTTATATAGAGATTTTATTATCAAATATTAATTATTTTACCAAAAAGTTTACAACTCCTTTAATTAGCTAAAAAATCAATCTAAACAATCTATATATACAACCTGAAATTAAAGGAAAAACAATAAAAATTCTAAACTAACTAGGAAATTTTTAAGATTATTAAGCATAATATTTAATTTTATAAACTAAATGGAGCAGAATAAAAATAACTAAGGAAAAATTATTTTACTTAAAATAGATTTTTGAATTATGAATTTAATTGTAAATGATGCAGGAACAATTTTTAAAAACTAAATATTGATTTTATAATTTTATTTTTTCTATTGAGTTTAGGAATACCTATATTAACTTTATAATTATTTCTTAAGGTTTTTGTTTGTCTTTAAGGATTAGGATTTAGACCTAGAATTAGTCTAAATAGCGCTGTTTGGTATATATTTTTAGCAGACATGAATGACTAAAATTAAATGTTTTGGTTTCTCTCTATAGTTATGTATTTGTTTGATCTTTAAGGGTTTTGATGTATAATAATTTTTGTTTTGTACTATCAAATTATAATCATTGAAAGTCGAAGATGATGTATTCATAGTGAAGGATAATTTTTTATAGAGGTAGTTCTTCTCGAAGAACGTTATGTTAGAAAATTTCATGATGGATAAAGGTTTTCAAATGAGAAGATTCTACTCGAATAATGATATTTTAGATGTTTTCATGGACAATTTAAACTCGAGGATCAATTTCTTACAACTTAGAAAAACTTATACATTAGCAATTTTGGAAAATTAAATATTTTTTATAATTTATTTTTTTATTAAGTTTTGTGATCCATATATTAACTTTATAATTGTTTCCAATGATTTTTTTTCTTTTTTAAAGATTAGGTTTTAGATCTAACACTAGTATAAATATGGTTATTTGACTTGTATTTTTAGTAGACATGGATGAATAAAACTAAGTATTATGGTGTCTCTTTATAGTTATGTCTTTTGTCCATTTCGAGGGTTTTGAATTGTCACATACTTTATGGGTCTTTGAGAGTTTTGACTTGTAATAAGTCTCATTACCATTTGTTTCTGACTACATCAGCTGATATCATAACCTTATTATTTCTGATTTTTGTTGTGTGCTATTGAATCATCATGATTGAAAGTTATAAAGGATTTATTCATGATGGAAGATGGTTTTTGACGGGGGAGAATCTATTCGAAAAATGTTATGTTGGATGTTTTCATGAAGGATGACTGTTTCAAACTAAGAAGGTTTTGTTCAAAGAGCGATATGCTAGACATTGTCATAGATAATATGAACTCGAGGTCGAGTTCCTTACAACCTAGAAAGATTGATGCAAGAGCAATTTTAGGAAATGAAATATTTTTTTTCTAATTTTATTTATTTTTATTAAGTTTAGAAATCTCTACATTAACTATATAATTAGTTCCTAGGATTTTTTTTTTCCTTTTTAAGGATTATGATTTAGACCTAGGATTGGTATAAGCATGGTATTTCGAGTTGTATTTTTAGTAGACATAGATGAATAAAATTAAGTATTTTAGTGTCTCCATAAAAGTTGTATTTAAACTCTTTAGGTCTTTGAGACTTTTAACTTTTAAGAAACCTTATTATCATTTGCTTCTCGGCTGCGTTAGTAAATTATAATTTAAAAATTATTTTTCATAAATAACTTTTTTAAAAAATAAATTAAAAAAATTGAAAGTTTGAAATATGTTTGATGAAAATGCCACAAATCAACTTTTTTAAAGAATGAATATGGTGCAAGTGAGAATCCATAAATTATAATCAACAATATTGTTAGGAAAATAAACACACTTAACATCTTACAATAAACTTTTATATCATAAATAAAAATGGATATAATGTTTTTCTTTTTTTTATATACATATAAAAAATTTAAATAGAGCATAGATTATTAGTTTGGATATAATCTGAGAAAAGAACTCAATCTCAAGTTGAAAACAAAAATAAAGTAAAAGTAAAACCAATAATAATAATAAAAAAGAATAACTCACATTTGTGTTCTATTTGGTAAAAGACAAAAAGAAAAAGAAAAAGTTTTAATTTTTTTTTATCATTTAGAAAAAAGGTAAAGGTCAAAGTGATCGCGTGTTGCATTTCATTTAATTGAAAAGTCTCAATTAATTAAAGTTCTTGGAAGAAAAAAGCCTGACATGTGGTCCACACATCCATGTCTACATTTTTTAACAGTAAAAAGTAAGATAAAAACTGGCCAATAATTCATGGTGACCCATTTTATTGGGTGCCAGCAGCATAGTTCGCAATCAATCTCGAAAAAAGATAAACAAATGGCATAGTGTGGTCCCACATTAGACACTCACCAATAAAGGCCAATAATTCATGGTGACGTGACAAGAGACTTCCATGCGAAAAATTTTATGAAGAATTTTTCAGTAATTAATAATATTATATTAATTGCTCTTTATGTTAAAATAAAAAAGAAAAAATAAGAGAAAAAATAAAATTTAGAACCTGTCAAAAAATTATAAAAATATCTCTATCTAGGTTTTTTATTTTATTTTTGTGTTTATCTTTTTTTAAAAAAAAATAGTTACAGTTAAGAAGGACTCAATGTTATTCAATTTAACTCGGGTCAACTAAGGTTAACTTATCAAACTTGTGATCAAAGTCATGAGATGAAGATAATTTCATAGAAAACATATCAAAATAAATCACGAAGCATATTTCTCAATCAACCCAATACTGAATGATGAAATTGAGAAAAACAAAGTCAATTAGAAAAAAAAATCTCGAGTCAACTTAGTTAACTTATCATACTCGCATATAAGATTATGAGTTTGGGATAACCTCATAAAAAAATTAAAAAACAATTATAAATTCCAATTCCCAATAAATATAATGTTGAATGGTAAAATTAAAATTGAAAAAAAAAACATAGATTAGAAAAAAAATCAAAGGAAGGAAAAACAAAACACCATTAAAGTGAATAGAATTAAGTAAGGAGGGGTACAATATTTGAATCATGAGATGAGATAACCTCATAGAAAGCAAAGTAAAATAAATTACGAAACCTAATTCTCAATCAACCCAATGTTAAGGATGAAATTGAGAAAAAAAATAGAAAAGAAGAAAAAAAAACTTGAGTCAATCCAATGTTAAAGAATGAGATTGAGAAACAAAAGTTAATTAGGAAAAAAAAAAAAACTCGAGTCAATCAAGTTAACTCATCAAACTTGCAATTTGGATCATGAATTTAGGATAACCCCACAAAAAGTAAATTAAAAACAATTATGAAGCTCAATCCCAATAAACATAATATTGAAGAATAAAATTGAAATTGAAAAAAAAATATAGATTAAAAAAATATAAAAGGAAGGAAATAAAACACTATTCTAGTAAATAGTATTATGTGAGGAAGGGTACAATAAAACTCTCTCTTCCTTTAGTTTTTTATTAATATTAATGAGCTTATAAACCATCAAAAACTCCTTTCTATTCTTTTTTTAAAAAAACAAAACCAAAAATATCTATGATAATGAATGTTAGTAAGTTAGATTAAATTATGAATTAGATTCTCTAGTTTGGAGAAACAGATAATTAATTTGTCTTTTATTTAGAATTTTGATCAGTTTAGACCACCTTTAATTTAATATTGATTTATTTTAAAAATTGTTCATTTCTCATTAACCTTTTCATAATATATATTTATTTATTTATTCCATTTTTTCAAACAAAAAAATTGAATAATTTGGAAAAGTACGTGAAATGAACAAAAAATAATAGTTAATTAGTTTTTGAAGCAGGAGGGATTAATTAATTTATTTCTCAAAACTAGAGAGATTAATTTATAATTTATTTTTAATATAAATTATTGTTTAAGTGAGATAATATTTTAGTTGAAATAGTTTTTTTTAACATGATATAAAAGGTTTTATAACCAAATGATAACAATTTCTATCTCTACTACATATATTTTTTTTAATTAAATTAAGAATTTCAGAGTAAGGTAACGCAGGTTTATAAAAGTTTCAAATTCAAGGAAATTATAATACAAGATAGCTCTTATAATTTACGGCCAACTGGAAAGCGAGGTAAAATAAACTGTCCTTGGTTTTTTTTCTTTTCCTCTCACCACAACTCTTACAAGTTGCCATTGTGCTAGGGTCGCATGAAGGGGTTATAGCAAAGCAGATATGAATTAAGACGACGAAGGGTTGTCATGGTGGTTGCTCACTGTTTAATAGTGGTCGATGTTGGAGAAGGAGAGTGAAGCACGGTTGTCGTGCTTGTGAATGACAAGAAGGAAAAGAGGAGAAGGGAAGAAGAAGAAGAGGGGATGGTTTTTTTTTTTTGTTAATCGTGGGTGTCCGAGTTAGTTTACGCGCATCTCGACTAATTCCCCAAGACCCTGAAGTTTACGACCATATAAGCCTCTAGTGGCCCTGAAGTTTGTGGCACTCGAACTGGTGACCTCTGTGGAGCAAATCCAGAATCTAACCAGTTGAGCTAGATCCATCAGGATTAGAAGGGGGGATGATTAACAACATTGGTAGTGGAGAGAGAAAATGAAAAATAGCTAAAAATTTAAAAATGTGAAAAGACATCTAAATTCCAAAAATTTATAAAAAAAACTTCGAAAATAACTAACATTTGGGTAAAAGTAATGATTTTTTTTTATGAAAAATATTTTTTTGTTAATTTTTGAAATTTTATTAGAATATTTAGAAAAAAATAATTGGGATTCAAAAATAAGCTAGAACTTTGCACATTAAAATTAATATATTAATACAAAATATCTAATAAAGTATAAATTATTAACGTTCACACATGTTATAGGTGATACTTTTATCAATATGTAACCAAGTTTATCTAGGTTTAAATCCTCATTCTAACATATAGTTGTTTTATATTTTATTAACTTAGAAGCATATTTTCATCAATTCATATTAAAATTATTTAATTTCTATTTACATGAACATCAATTTCAACTAGAAGGTTATTTTTTTTATATAGAAAGGTAATAAGATGTAAAGGATTGCGCTTACAACTATGTTTGTCGGCAAAAGGTAAAGGATTCTTTGAATGCAATATATTTTGTTTTATAGCTATGGACATTTTTTTTTCATATAAAGAAATACGTTTTACAATTTGTGTGGCCACTAAAAACAACTATTATAAAATAGAAGGAAAATTAAATCGAAGAAGAAGAAAATGTAAAAGAAGGAAAATTATTATTTTTTATTTGTTACAAGGAAAGCAAGGGAAATCAAGTTTTATTTTTTCTGATACATTCATGTAAAGAGAAAGAAAAATAATTTTTAAGATATTATTATAAATGTCAAAATTATTGGCATTGATTAGCAAGTTCACTCATTATAGAGTGAGATTTATTTTTCTTGTTGAACATGTCAATACTAACTTCACCAATGCAATTCAATGGTAAGAACTATGCTTATTGAAAAGTAAAAATGAAAGCTTTCCTCAAATTACAAGACAAGAAAGTCTAGAACCTAGTTTAGCATTGATGTACCAAGCCTAAACGTCTTTTAGTGACTGGACTAAGACGAATACAATGATTGTAATTGGAATAATAAAGGCTAGAATGCTATATTCATGGCAGTGTTTCCTGATGAATTTAAAAGAATCTCAATGTGTGAAATAGCCAAGGAAGCTTGTTATATTCTTGAAGTTACTTATGAGGGAACCAAGATAGTGACCAAATTCCAAATTATATGTCGTGACCTGATTTCCAGGTCCATGACTAGTAATGCAAACATAGCACCTCAAGGTGCCCCGTCTGCGCTAAGCCTCAGAACTTACACATTTGATATCATAAAAATCATAAAATAGTGCAGCATAAAACAAAATATTCAAAACTCAGGAATTCAAAACATAATTAAAATCACTATATGCAGTATCTATGAATAACAAATAAAGAATAAACTAGAGGCCTCGAGGAACAACTAAGGCATACTGACTCAAGAAGCAGGAAGAACATAGCCAAAACATCCTGCTACCGAAACTAAACTAAAGACCTGAAAAATATAAATGGAGGGGTGAGTCCAAACACTTAGTGAGAGATAATAATTATAATACATGCTAATAAACATTTTAAGATAAGTGAATTCGGTTACATAAATCAAGTATCGAATGAAACATGTATATCAAAGGTATCATATCAAATGATGCATAAAAAAAATTATGCATGTCAGAATTACATATCATATTACTAACATCCTACTCATCAACTAGGGAACACACACACACACACACACACATATAATTGTGGAATCCGCACAGTATTGACACCCTGCTCGCCAACTAGGAAACATAATACCTTTTGCACATAGGCTACCAACTCTTTATTAGAATGGAGTAACTAGCTACCCTATGTTAGTCTGGAGTTTTTGACAACGGTCTAAATAAGGTAACAAGAATCATGAGCTGAAATGAACAAATAACATGAATATAAGTTTCATGGTTTATCATCAAGATTCACAATGCAAGCATGATCACATTTGAACAAATATAAAGGATATAAGAACCATGTTCAAATCAAACAAGCATATGATAAGTATTTAAGAAGAAAACAAAATAATAAGAACAACAACTAATCAGACTTATATTATCAACAATAGCAATAATACTCATCATTTCATACCAATATATAGCCACACACACATACATAATGTATAATAGAAATAATCTCACTCACCCGGAAAAAAAAAAAAGATAAACGAATGCAAAACCAGAGATTATTGAGGCTCGCTAGGAGGAACGTCAGCAGAACTTATAACAGATATGGAAAACAATAAAAAACAAATCAAAGCAACATAACATAAAATATTAAAACCATAAACTTAGAGACCAAATAATAATAATAAAGTCGAACTAAATTCACTCAATCGATTCCGAACATAACCCAAACTAATCGAACCTAGCAGACCTGGTCGACTGGATTAACCAACTGGTCAACCATTACATAAACCAACCGGTCAGCTGGTTGTAAAATATGAACCGGTCGACCGGTTCAGCTCAACTGGTAGTCTGGTTGGTTGGAATTTCTAGAATCCCGAGCTGCTAATAAAAAATCTGCAGAACCCAAAAGTAATAGACATTCTGTTCTTCAACAAACCCATATTATAGACATCAACCCAATTCATTTTAGTCCAACTAACACCCTAATACATAGATTAAATCCCTTAAATCATTCATATATTAAATCAATATATATTAAACATCTTAAAACCCTAAAACACTTCCTTAATCCATGAACTATCAAATCCCAATTGAAAACTTAAAAGAAGGTAGTCATAATACTTGTTTCTCCAACACTTCTTAAATTCTAAAAGCTTAAGTTTAAAAAGAGCTGAATCCCTTGGTATTTTGAGAGAAAATTCATGGTAAAAGAAGAAAAAAAAAAGAAACAACCTCTAGTCACATACTATTATATATGTCGGTTTGGATTGGTTTTTGGGTTGGCCTGAGCTTAGGCTTGGGCTTGGTCCAAGAATTTGGGTATTACATTATAAATGTTAACCTCAAGATTCAAGGAGATAAGAATGTTGAAAGATGAATCTTTTAATGAGTTTTATGCAAAAATTAACAATATTATAAATTTCAAGTTCAATCTAAGAGAAAAAATAGAGAACTTGTAAATTGTAAGGAAGATTCTAAGATCCTTACCTGAAAGATTTTGACCAAAGGTAAAAGCCAAAAAAGAAAGCAAGGATTTGAACACTATATTTGTTGAAGAATTGGTAGGTTCCTTACAAACTTATGAATCTACATTGCCTCATCAAAAGAAAGGTAAGTCCATTGCATTTAAATCTGTTAATAAAGAATATGATAATTCTTCTGATAATGATTTTAATAGTGAAGATATTGCTCTCATAGCTAGGAAATTCAGAAAATTAAGTTTAAGAAAAAGAATAATGGTAATGATAAAAAAAATTTTTGCCAAAAGAAATGAGTTAGAAAATGGAAGCTAAGGTAAAATTGAATCTAAGAAAAGAGTTAAGTGTTTTGAATGCTCAGAATATGGTCACTTGAGAAATGAATGTTCTAATTTTAAAAAATAAAAATAAAGGAGAAGCCCTTAATATTTACATTAAGCTATGAATTTGATTCTAAAAATTCTAATTCATCATCTGATAATGAATTTGATTTTGTTTCTCTTTTTTGTCTTGTTGATGGTTGTACTAATACGTACCAAATTATCAATACATTAAGTGATTTTGACAAATACAAAATTGTTAACAAATTTAGTAGTTCTGACATAAATCAAACTATTAGTTATTCTAGTGATTCAAATATTACTTTTATTATTGACAATCATGAATTAAGCTTGTAGAAAGCTTATGATGACTTATGTGAAGAATTCATGAAAGTTAAGAAATTGAATAAGAAGTTGTTCAACAAGCTGAAAACTATGGAGAACAAGAAGAACAATCTAACTGAGGCTCTAAAGCTATCAGAAATAAAGATATCTAGATCTCTTACTAAGCTCAAAGCATTTGAGAAAGAGCTGATAATGTATAAATAGAAAAAGGAACAATCAGCAACACAAAAACATGATGAAATATTGAAAGCTCAAAAGCTCAACATCGATCGTATAGGTTTAGGATACACGATGCTTGGAAATTTGATCAACAATACATTGCTAGCCTCCTCTTCTAAGGAATTACCTTTAAAAAAGGTAAAGCAAAAGAGATTATCATGCTATAAACGAGTCAAACAATGTCCAAACAAGTAAGTTAAAAGGTAAGTTTACTCCTACTTGTAAGTAATATAGAATTATAGGACATACAAATATGAATTGTTTCAATCTAGGAAATAGATTTTCTAATAAGAGTCAAGATCTAGAGTATAAATTTGATTTATTATTAAATTAATTATGTACTATAAAAAGAAAACTTGGTAAGTTATCAGGTTGTAAGAAATCTCAAGAGTTTGAAAATTATAACAAAACAATAATAAAAATCAGTGGATAGTTAATAAAAGAAAAATATGTCTAGGAGCACATATAACACTCAAAACAATGAATAACAATTTGTGGTATTTAGATAGTGGTTGTTCTAGACACATGACAGGAGATAAAGGTTAGTTCAATAAATTTAAATCCTCGAGTGGAGGATCAGTGACCTTTAAAGATAGAAGCATAACTACTATAAAAGGTAAGAGAAGTATTGATATTCTTAGTTTACCTACTTTTCATAATGTTTTGTTTATAAATGGCCTTAAAGCTAACCTACTGAGCATAAATCAATTTTGTGATGAGAATCATAGTGTATAGTTTTTTAAAGATGAATGCAACACCTACAATTGTGCTAGCAAATAAATTATGCAAGGTACCAGAACATTAGATAACTACTATAGAGTTTCAACCTTAACCACTTTGGGTTGTCATAAGGTAACACTAGATGATACTAATCTTTGGTATCAATATATTAGTCATATCACATTTAGAGACTTGTCAAAGATATCTAAAAGGGAAGCAGTACATGGTCTATCAAATTTGTGAATAGTCAGCAAGATGATGTGTGGAGCATGTCAATAAGAAAAATAAGCTAAGGCTTAACATAAGAAGACCATTGACATTCTGACCTCAAGACCCCTTAAATTATTGCATATCAACCTAATAGGTCCAACTCAAACTAAAAGTTTAGGTGGAAAGAAGTATATCATGGTCAATGTGGATGACTATTCAAGATATATTTGGGCTATTTTATTTAGATAAAAGCTTGAATCTTTTGATCTTGTGAGGAAACTATTCAGAAGACCACAAATAAAAAGGCATATTTCCATCTTTAGAAGACGCAGTGACCATGAGAAAGAATTTGAAAGTATTAACTTTTCATTTTTTATGAACAAGGTATATATCAAGAATTCTTTGCTCCTATCACTCCTCAACAGAAAGGTATAGTGTAGAGGAAAAATAGAGCTATACAATAAATAACTCAAACTATACTAAATAGTAATAAAATTGCACTGTACTTTTGGAGGGAACTTGTCAACAATAATGTATGTATTTTGAACCATGTTGTAATTAAACCTAGAACAAAACTAACTACTTATGATTTATGAAACAACAAGAAGCTCATGGTCAAATACTTTAAAGTGTTTGGGAGTTCTTTCTACATCTTGAGAGATAAAAAAAACTTATGTAAGCTTTATAGCTAGAGTGATAAAGTAATCTTTCTTGGATACTCATTACACAACAAAGTCTACAGAGTCTACAACCTATGAACACAAACTATCATGGAATCAATCAATGTGATTGTTGATGACAATCTAAAGAAATCTGTCTAGAAACATCTCAATAATATCATTGAGATAACTGAAGAAACCTTATCAAGATAGGATGAAAAAAACAAGGAAAAGAGTTTTTCACACGTTTCTAAATAGTCATAAGAGAACAAACCTTTCTTAAGGGTAAAACATAATAATTAAAGGAGAATAATATTGAGAAATTAGATTTAGGTACAAGGTTAAGAAAATTAGTTATCAATCAAGATTTATATGTGTGTCATTTGTCATAGATTGAACCTAAAAAGGTTAAAGAAGCCCTACAAAATAAAAGTTAGATCAATTCCATGCATGAGGAACTAAATAAGTTCATAAAAAATAATGTATGGGAATGGGTTCCATGTCCTGATAATCACAACATAATAGAAGCCAAGCGAATCATTAAGAACAAATCAAAAGAGCATGAAACAATCATTAGAAACAAGACTGGTGGCACAAAGATACACTAAAGTAGAAGAAATTGATTTTGATTAAACATTTGCACCAATAGCTCATTTGGAATTTGTTTGCATACTGCTTGCAATTGCTTATCACTTGAATTTCAAATTGTATCAGATGGATATGAAGAGTACATCCTTAAATAGAATTCTACGAGAAAAGGTCTATGTAGAACAACCTAAATATTTTACTAATCATTTGTTTCCTAATGTGTATAGATTAAATAAAGCCCTCTATAGTCTAAAACAAACATCGTAAGCATGGTATGAATGGTTAATAAAATATCTGTTAGATAACAGTTTCAAAACAGGACAAACTAACAAGATTTTTTTTTGTAAGAAAAACGGGTATACATCTACTCATTTCTAAGATTTACGTTGATGACATTGAATTTAGAGCTACTCCTAATTCACTTTCTCATGAGATTTCTAAAGAAATGAAATGTGAATTTGAAATTAGTATGATTGGTAAGTTAAACTTTTTCCTTGGCATACAAATTAAACAGGGTAAAAATAAAATTTTTATTTCTCAATCTAAGTATGATAGAGATATGGTTAAAAAGTTTGTTATTGAAGGAAAGAGTCGTGCTCGTACACCTATAAGCACATCTGTCAAAATCAGTTTAGATTTTACAAGTAAGCGTGTATATTCTATACTTTATAGAAGCATGATAGAAAGTTTACTTTATATTACTACTAGTAAATCTGACAGTACTTTTATTGTGGGTGTTTGTGCTAGATTCTAATCTAATCTTAAAGAATCACATGTTACAACATTTAAAGAAATCTTAAAATACCTTTGTACTACAATTGATTATGATGTATGATATTTAAAAGATTCAAACTTGAGTTTAGTTGGCTATTCAAATATTGACTAGACATGTAATACTGATAATAGAAAAAGCACTACTAGAGGGTATTTTTATGTTGGTGGCAACTTGGCAATATAGATGAGTAAGAAATAGAATTCAATCTCATTATTCATTGTATAAGCCAAATATATTGCAGTAGGTAGTTGTTGCACACTACTTCTTTAGATGAAGAAGATGCTAGAGGATTACGGTTTCTCTCGAGATATTATGACTATTTATTGTGATGATCCCAATGTAATTAGTATCTCTAAAAATCATATGCAATATTCAAGAACCAAACATACATACATGGTTGAATCAAATATTGTGTCATTAGAACATGTGAACATCGAATATCAATTGGTTGACTTATTCACGAAATCTTTAAATGGTTTAAGATTTGAATTTCTTACGAAAGTCATTAGTGTATTTGACATGCCCTGATTCTTAAAAGAGAAAATTTTTAAATAATAATAATAATGATGAAAAAAATGTCTACATAGTTTTGTTTGTGTTTTTATATGTTTTCACACAAGTGATAAATTGCTAACATTAAAGCACAAAAGCAAACTTTGTAAGTATACCTAGTTTATACCTTTAAATCTCATAAATTTTATTTTGCTAAGATCAAGGAAAGTCTTGTCTAGTATGGTCTTCACTTTTAAAATACTATTCTTTTGGAAGATCAAATAAATGTATTATCTTAAGCACCAAGAGGAATTCAAGTTGTTTTATTAACTATTAGCAAAAGTAAAATTGAGTAAGGTGTCTTTGAATTGACTAAAGCTAGTTGAACCTAGTACACAAGTTGTTAAGATATATAGTTAGAAGCATTTGAGAGAGCAGCACTAACAGCGGAGTAAGAGTGCACAACCAGCTAAGAAGTTACATATAGTTTCACAGCATATACTCTTGATACATAAGTGGAGTATGAAGAAAATTCTTAAGGAAAACTGTTCACTGAAGAGTTGGAGAATCTGCAGACTCCTAGGAAGAGTTTCTGTGTTAACTGTTAGCAAGTGAATGTTCCAATTAGAATAACAACGTTTTTAAGATCATCAAGTGTTTAGGCAAGTTATTGCGATAGAAGACCAAATGAAGTGTTTGTCTTAACAAGGTAGTATAGATACAAATAATTTGTAGTCTAAAATACTACTCATGTAATCTTCTAAACTAGTGAAAGTTATTTATCTTGGGCTTAGCTATCCCGAAGAGTTTTTTTATCTTTTAAAAAGTTATTTAAAAGCTTCTCTATAGTCAAATAACTTGTTTATTTAAGTTTTCTGTAATTATATTTATTTGGTTATTCATAAGTGTTTACAAAATATTAGTAAATTACTTCAACGGAAAAAAAAAAAGAGACTGTCAATTATGAACACCATTAACTCCCCCCCCCCCTTTTTTTTCCCTTTAACAAAGTAAATGACTTATTAATTTCTTTCTCATTACTTTTCTTCCACTTACTTTCTCTTAGTACATTCACGCTATTACTGCTTATTTATATCCGTATTAAAATAGACCTAAA
>Ga0307515_10015955_pt1 | contig 13793 bp, 14 predicted proteins | sample 17_EM_MG_FD_194513 | JGI IMG/M metagenome (GOLD analysis project Ga0307515, IMG submission 194513) | Populus trichocarpa ectomycorrhiza microbial communities from riparian zone in the Pacific Northwest, United States - 17_EM | ecosystem: Host-associated > Plants > Roots > Unclassified | place... | reverse complement strand
TGGAAAAATAAAAATAAAGAAAGAGAAGATGATGGAAGGGAGGAGGATATCAGCAGCGAATCCAAGGCCGTGCTCAGGGAGAAGGATATTAGCAGCGAAGAAACGGGGTCGTTCTGATGGGTTCTTAAACAGTGTTAAAAAGCTTCAAAGAAGAGAGATTTCTTCTAAACCAGATCGTTCTTTCAGCATCACCAATGCCCAAGAGAGATTTCGCAATATGCGTTTGATGGTATTAGTCTTTTTATTATTCAATTTATTTTCCAATTTAATTTGCTCTTTTTGGGATTTATTTTACAATTTAATTTCCTTTTCCTTTTCATTTTCCTTTTCAATGAGCTTAAATTTATTTTTCTTAGTTTGCTGATGAAAATGGTTGGCAGATCGTTTTTAGGGTTCTTAATTAATATTGTTAGTGACACTACTTTGGTATTTACTATGGACATGTAGGAGATGAAGAAAGAAAAAGAAAAAGAAGAAGCTCTTCCGGCTTTGGATTTTCTTATATTTATTGATTTATTTTTCGCGTAAAAGAAATGAAAACCCATAGAATAACAATGACATCAATTTTAGAAAACCCTAGTGAGCAAATGGCTGATTCATGTTGTTTTCTACTTAATCATCCTCTACCTATGGGTCCGACAGATGTGAATTTTTGCGGTAAATACTTTATATATTGTACCGAATTCTTTGATGGATAGGCTGATTCATCATTTCTCAGGCATACAAAGCAAGTTGCAAATGATAAAATGTGATATAACATCTTTTAGCCTTATTTTAACATCAAAACGGATGTGCATGACAAACCCCTTTGTATTCTTTTCCTTTTTAATACTTGGAATAGTGATTGTAGTAGCATGTTCAGTGTTTCCTTTTTCCAAAAAGGATTTTAAATGTTTGATTTATTCTTCCTCAGGAAGAATACGATACTCATGATCCGAAGGGCCATTGTTCAGTGGTACTACCTTTTTTGATGAAGAGAACAAAAGTTATTGAGATTGTCGCCGCACAAGACATCATCTTTGCTCTTGCACATTCTGGTGTGTGTGCTGCTTTTAGTAGAGGTAGTGACAGACATAGCTCTGATATGAGAAAGAAGTTTTAACCTTTATTTTTAAGAAATTCATTTGCATTTGAGATCTTTTTTTATTGCTAAAGACTATGATTGCATCAAACCTTATCTGCTGACTGTTAAAATGCAGTGACAAATCATAGGATATGTTTTTTGAATGCGAGTCCTGATGAAGTCATTCTAAGCTTGTTCTACAATAAAAACAATGATTCTGTCATCACTGTTTCTGTCTATGCATCAGACAACTTCAGCTCCTTGAAATGCAGATCAACAAGAATTGAGTGTGTCTACACTTCTATTTTTCACTCTTCTTTGTCAACTTCAAGCCTTACATAATCCATGTATCCTAATTGTGTGATGGATGCCTTGTATTTAAATGGTTAGGTACATTCGAAGGGGTAATCCAGATGCAGGTTTTGCTCTGTTTGAGTCTGAATCCTTGAAGTGGCCAGGTTTTGTAGAGTTTGATGATGTCAATGGAAAGGTGCTAACATACTCAGCACAAGATAGGTGCCTTTTCAGTCCATCTGCTATGAGATCACCAAATGTGTGCTCCAATTATCACCCCTAACATTTTTTCTATTGTTATTTATCATCAGTATATACAAGGTTTTTGACCTAAAAAACTACACTATGCTGTACTCTATATCAGATAAAGATGTACAAGAAATCAAGATCAGGTACTCTCTCTCTCTCTCATTGCACGCACACATGCTCAAGACACATCATTACCTTATTAATTATAAGATGCTGTTATTATGATGGAAGCCTTTTCCTTTTAGCCTTTTGTTAGTGTAGATGCATGGCAATAGAATATACTCATCATGGCAGTCGATTTGTATGGTCATTCACTTAACTTTCACATATAATACTATGCATATTGTCTACCTTTACTTCTGAAATGTGATCAGCATGCTGGCTCTTGATTTGTTTGTTCTGCTTTGTAAGTACCTTTTAAGTTTGCTTATGTCTGGCTTCTTCTGCATCAGTCCAGGCATCATGTTATTGATTTTGAATAGATCAAGCAGCTATGTTCCTCTTAAGATTTTGTCAATAGAAGATGGCACAATTCTCAAAGATTTCCATCATCTGCTTCATCGAAATAAGAAGGTGGACTTCATCGAGCAATTTAATGAAAAGCTTCTTGTCAAGCAGGAAAATGAGAATCTCCAGATTCTTGATGTGAGTTATCTGTCTTTTTTCAGCGTCTATCTTTCAGCTTGGCTTGTTGTCTGCTCCAGTAATTATATCTTCCTTATGCAGGTTCGACATACCGGTATTAGGGAAGTTAGCAGAACTGAGTTCTTGACACCATCAGCATTTATCTTCCTGTATGAAAACCAGTTGTTCTTAACATTCAGAAATAGAACTGTTGCTGTTTGGAATTTTCGTGGAGAGCTTGTTACTTCATTTGAGGATCATCTCTTATGGCGTCCTGACTGTAACACAAATAACACATACATAACAAGTGACCAGGATCTTATCATTTCATACTGCAAGGCTGAATCTGATGACCGGTGGATGGAAGGAAATGGTAATTTTTTCATCAACCTTTTGGTTAGCAAATACTAACTAATGCTTAAATACTTATGGCTGATGCTGCATGAGGCCTAGAATCCTGCTTAAATCCTCTTAGAGTTTTGTTCTCTTCTCTTGGAGAAAAAATCAATCTTAATTTTATAGAAAGCAATTACTAAACATAAAACCGAACATATTATACTGGAGTTTGCCCATAGAACATTTAGGTTTTTAGTTGTTCAATTTTAAGCAGATAGTTTTTTACAGTTTATCTCTGTCAATTCTAGCTGTAATGCCTATTAACAGCTAGAATGCTGTCAGATTCTTTCAGGTTGTCCACGAGAAATAAAACGTGTTCTCAAACAGTTGTCGGCCCAAACATTTCAAGCGAGTTTACAATAATTTAGAATTCCATGTGAATTCCGTGCCTTAGTTTGTGTTAATTAAATAAGCTGCTTAGAACTGATCCAAGAGATTATGCGAAATTTTATCATCTAATGTGACTAACTTTGTTTGAGTTGGGACTTTGGCTAACTGTAATGAAGTGACTTTTCTGAACTGCTGTCTTGTTTCCAACTATTCAATTTACTTTGTTATTTCAGACACTGTTTTGAGTGACTTTGATGCTTTAACCAGTCCACATTAACTATGGAATTTAATTGACTTGGTTAAGAGTTAGATCTGATATCATCAAGAGCTCTGATATACTCTAAAGAACAAATCCTGATCATAAAAGCATGTATAGATGGCACGATGCTGTATCAACTTAAAACTACTAACACACTGTTGGCAAGAGGAACAAATAATCATGAAGAATTTGGAACACTTGTGTTCCTGACACCTGAATGTAAATATTTTGGTCTGCGTGGTGTCCATGAGGACAACCTAAGCGGTCTACCTATGCCCTTTGATGATGTTTCTGCATGAACTGCTTTTGTGGAAAGACCAATAAGCTGTTGGACCTTTGTTCGTTTAAGATCTTTTGGCAGTTGCCTTAATTGTGATGCTGTGAAGAGAACACCTGATTGGGCAATTATCAAATCTCACTATCTGATTCTTGACTCAGCTGGTTCTATCAATATCAGCAATATCCTGACAGGAAAATGCCTAGCTAAAATAAATGCCACCAATGGCAGTCCCAAGGATGAGGAGTGCTGCAGCAGTACTGGAAGCTCAAAGCAGAGCTGCTCCCTGATGAAAAGCACAGTTGCAGAAGCCTTGGAAGACATCACTGCCCTTTTCTACGATGAAGATCGCAATGAAATCTACACCGGTAATAGGCATGGTCTAGTTCATGTGTGGTCAAACTAAAGATAAGTTTTTCATTGTTTTGATTTAGGAACTTGGAAACTGCAAAGTAGAGGATGTTGTCATGACTGTGCTACATATCTTTAGTGCACTGTATCATTAGATTGCATCAGAATTATTGATTCCGTAGATATACTTGGATTGTCATGTAGCAGTTTGTACATTAGTAAATAGGCTGCTTGGTTGATATTCATAGGTTAAAATGTCCGGACAAGAATTTTTTGTAACATTCATTTGTATTTGCTGAGTAAACAAAATGTTTGCTTGTTAATTATCAGTTGCTGCTACTGATGCTGGTAGAACAGGGACGGTTGGCAGTAATTTTTTTTTTTTGTTAACATGGCATGTAAAATTAGAAATAGTAAATATCAATGTAACATAATTTCCGGTTCTATTCATTTGAATTTGATTAATTTTGAGCTCTAAAAGCTATTCAAAGTCACTAACTATAAGAGTATTTTGTACCATCATATACTATAACTTCTACTTCTGTTCTTCGAATTAATTGTAAAACAAAGACTCATCAAGACAAGTGTCTTATCTTTCTATTAAGACAATGATCTATGAAAATCTTAAGAATTAATAGCATAAAATTACTCTCACGGCTTATTGAAATTAAACTCCATTAATTTGTGTTTCCTATTTGGTGTGCAATTGAATGACTACATAGGCGAAAACATTGATAAGAAAGAAAAAAGGAAAGGAAAGCAACAAGACAAGAAATGAGAATAACTAGAATTATTAGTGACTTTCAAGAAATTACATGATAATTGACACTATATATGTACATGTATATAATGAAGTTAGTAAGCATATATGAGTTTTCAAGATGTCAACTATCAAATCATAAAGTGACTAATTATAATAAAGAAAAACAAATTAAGTGCACAATTATTCCTATCTTGCACCTTTCTTTCCACTCCATTGAGTTGGCTAAGAGAGGGTGGGTTGCAACCAATATTTGGTTGAGTGTTAGGTCTAGCTATGATGTTGTGGTTGTTGATTCATTTGGAACCGCGATTTAACAACTATTCCATGAAACAAGAAACATAGAGTAAGGAGAAGGAGACAAAGTTAAAAAAAAAAAAAAGGTGTTTTGAGAGAGATATGGTAGTGTCGGGTGGTTTAAGAGAGAGCGCGCGTTGCGCTAGGGTTTTTTTGGTTTGATTGAGGAGAAATGTGAGTTGATTGGAAGAGTATTTATAATTTTTTTAAACTTGTAAAATCGATAGTAAAATCATGATTTTGCATGATTTTGACCGAGTTTACTGATCTTACTAGTTCTCGAGTTTTTAATTTGATTTTGAACATTATATATATGTTTCCTTGTAAAGTCATATGATTTTATGATTTTACCGGTCAGCTATTGATTTTGATAACCATAGCCCAAGGAACAATGCCCTTTTTTATATCATTCAACTTTATTTATTTTAATTGTATCCTTTATTATTTTAACACCATTTTATGTGTTTGTATTTGCTTCTTTTAGTTTACATTTGTATGCGTTAAATGTCTTTGAAAATTTTGAGTTCCTATTAAAGAATAATTTTATAAGAAAGAATTTAAAGTGATTATTAAAAAATAATTAGAAAAATAAAGATAAAAATAAATTAGAAAACATAAATTCCAATATTAAATTGTGTGGAAAAATCAATTTGATCTCTAAGGTCTCAGTTTAAGTATTATTTGGTCCCAATTATTTTTTAATTTTACATTTCAATCTTCCGCCGCTAGGCTCTTTTGATCCAATTGTATTTAAGGAATGTTATATTCTAGTTGACCTCATATTCCAATTATACACAGATAAATGTAGAATCAAAGGTAATAATCCATTACTCAAAAGAATTTTATTACCTTCGATCCTGCGTGCGTGTGTGTGTGTACAGTGTACGCATGTTATGATAAAAACTAATGATGGGATTGACTGTGTGGCTTGAGGCCATCTATGAAAATGGATTACGACGTTGCTAGAAAATGAATTCCTAGATTACTTATACAAGTTTTGTAATAAATTATTTGCAGGGAAATATTATTTAATTGATACTAAATATTTTAATAAGTATGGGTATTTGGATCCTTATAAAATCGAGAGGAATTACTTACAAGTATTTAGACGTTGTAGACAACCAAGTGGTCGTGAAGAAGTGTTTAACCATGCACACTCATCATTACGCAACATAATTGAATGTTTTTTTGGGATATGGAAATAGAGGTGGAGAATTTTGCAAAATATATATGCTTATTCATATAAAATGCAAGTTGAGATTGTAGTTGGATCAATTGCACTACATAACTATATTAGAAGGTGATCGCAAGATGATGTTTTTTCCGAGTATGATCGCAATCCCAATTTCATTCCAGATGAATTTTTACATGATATTGTACCTCGCTCAGCTTTTCAAAAATCACAGAGGCCTTCACGTATGGATTTTATACGTGATGAAATTGCAAATAGCTTGAAGGGACAATGAAAAACTTTTATTAATGTACAAGAATTATTCATTTCGTTATGTAATCATAATTATAAAACAACAATATTTTGTCATTATATATATATATATATATGTATAATTATAATGTCATTTTTAGTAATTTTACAATCAAATCTCATACAAAAAACATATTAACCAAACACAACAAACTGTTTTTTTTTTAACTATAATTTCAACCGCAGTTTTAACCAAACACATCAAAATTAAAAACAAACCTCACAAAAAAACACTTTTTATTAAACGGCCTTTTTAAAACCACAACCACAACAACAACTACAATACCAAACAAACATTAATACATAAGGGTATAAGGGTAGATGAATTAACAAGTCCTTAATTTTATGATAAATACATTTTATTTTCCATGAAAATATAAGTTGTTGTTCTCATAATATTATAATTATAAGAGATACTAAAGCTTTTATACAAAGTTAACTTCCAATTCTTATACTTTAAAAGAGAAATAGATAATAGCTGCTATGAATTTTTTTTAATAAAAATAGTTGTTCATGCAACACTATAGGATAATAAATATTTTATGATGCTCAAACTGTCAACACTAAAGCATAGACCATTTGTAATATAGATAATTCATCCTTCGAACTTAGTTTTTTTTTTTCATAAAAAGTAGGAAAGTGGAATTATAATTATAATTATCTTCCTTCACATATATCTTTCTACTTTTTATTATTTTATTTTTATTAAAAAATCACTTCTAAAAATATTTGTTATATTATTTTTCTTTCTATATGAAATACATAATTAATTGTATTAAATATTAGTAAAATACATTACTAGAGATAACCGATTTTTAAAAATTAATATATATATTTGTGTATTTAACTATCTAAATTAAAATAAATTTATTTGAAAATCAAATAATTTAACGAATACATTAATTAAGATATTTTGAGAATCGCCGTTTGCAATTCCCTAGTTAGATTTCTTTGGTAGTTCAATAGTTTATAGAGGGACGATTTCATTGACAAGAAACTGTCTCTAAACAGTGCAGAGTGCAGACCTCATCTCATCTCAAGAATCGACGACAAATGGGCAAAGTCCGAAGCAAGAAAATGGGTCGAATTGATTGAAAAAAACGAGCATGATCCAACTCACATGCTTCGCAACGTTCTCGTATGTATACAAACACCAGTGTAAGCATAAAGCATCAGGTCTGTCAAGTGATGTGATGTGAATGGTGGTGGTATGTGCTTAAGAGATTTATAAGCTCTAAAGAATGGTTACAACAGCAGGCTTTACTTTTTAGCATGAGCACCGTACTCCTGGTCTCAAGTTCAAGAGCTTGGCGTTCACTAGCTAGTAAGGCCAAGGAAGATTGAGTTTGTCAACGTTTCATTGATATTAATGGACTTCGTTTTTTAAATTTGAATTGTTTGCCACAAGTCCAACCCTCTTGTTGGTGCAGTGTGGGTAGTGGGTACCCACGATGTCATGTCCATAAGGTGGTAGTGATCATTTAACTACTCTCAAAAGAAGAAGAAGAAGAAGAGACGGGGCTGCATGATGCCTTGGAAGATTGTTATTTATTATCAAATGAGTTTGTGAACGTGGGTAAACATTAAATGGAAAGAAGTCCAATCAAAGAGAAATGCATTAATTGAAAGAAGAAAGTTGCCTAATTTAGTGGATTGCATTTTGCCTTCCCCAACAGATAGGCAGCAGGTGGCATTGTCATCACAGAGTAGAAACTAAATGGATGGAGGAGCTGTTTCTTCACCCCAAATATGTCTTTAACTCTTGCGCTGATTTAGCCAACTGTCTGTCATCCATGAAGATGAGAATCTCTCTTTTCATGTGCTTTATTATCAATAATGACGGGATAGTTAGTTTTTGCTCACTTCTTTCCATTCTCGTAATTCCCTAGATAATATATATTGTGTTGGAGGCGAATGTTAGTTGATAAAAGGAGGGAGAAGGGAAGGAAGGAAGAAAGGGTTGGAATGAATGGATTGGAAGGGCTTATACTCAGGCTGTTGGAAGCAAGGAGTGATAGAGGGAAACGCATCCAGCTGACTGAACCTGAAATCCGCCAACTTTGTGTCACCGCCAAGCAAGTCTTTCTTGCACAACCTGTTCTTCTTGAATTGGAAGCTCCCATCAATATCTGTGGTGCGTACATTTTCTTATTACTTTCTTCAGCCCATTTCACTTTTTATGCAATGTATCAATTTGCTTGCCCTTTTCATAATTACATGCTTAATTTTGTTCCATCTTTATAATTAACTGTATTTGTAATTCTTATGATCTTCCATTTCAATCTTTCATGTACATTACATAGATGTTAAGGTTATCTCATAGAAATAAGACAACATTTAGCAAATTGACCTGCAAATGCCAGCCGTTTGGACTCCCAGAATCACATGCCAATATTCCTGCAGTTTCATGCTTGATGCATTTTGTTATCAGTGTTTTGGTTGTATGCAGGTGATATACATGGCCAATATCCAGATCTCTTGCGATTGTTTGAGTATGGTGGGTTTCCACCAGATTCCAATTATCTATTTCTTGGAGACTACGTAGATAGAGGAAAACAAAGTATAGAGACTATATGCCTTCTCCTTGCCTACAAGATCAAGTTCCCAGACAACTTTTTCCTTCTTCGAGGGAACCATGAATGTGCTTCTATCAACAGAATATATGGATTTTATGATGAGTGCAAGCGTCGTTTCAGTGTCCGTCTATGGAAGATTTTCACAGACTGCTTCAATTGTTTACCGGTGGCTGCAGTTGTCGATGACAAAATCCTATGCATGCATGGTGGACTCTCACCAGAAATGGATAACTTGGATCAGATCAGAGCTATAGAAAGGCCAGCAGATGTGCCAGACCAGGGTATTCTGTGTGACCTCCTTTGGGCAGATCCTGATAGAAACATCAAGGGCTGGGGTGATAATGATAGGGGTGTCTCCTACACCTTTGGAGCCGATAAGGTCGCTGAGTTCTTAAAGAAACATGACCTCGATCTCATATGCCGAGCCCACCAGGTCTTCCTATTTCTTCAGTTCAAGTTGTTGCCTTCCTTTCCGCCCTAATATTTGCACTAGGAATGATGATTTAAATAAGCTAAAATGTTGTTACATGGGAAATGATTGACAGGTTGTTGAGGATGGCTATGAATTCTTCGCAGACAGACAGCTGGTTACCATATTCTCAGCACCAAACTACTGTGGAGAGTTCAACAATGCAGGTGCATTTATGTGGGTTGATGCGAGTTTGCTCTGCTCATTTCAGATTCTGAAGCCATGGAGAGGTAGAGAAGGGCATCCTGAATAGTTCGCAAGTGAAGGTGGGGAAATTAATGTCAGAAGCCCAACGAAGGAGGAGATATCTATCATCCACTACAGACTTTCTGGCCAGTACTATGCCTCTTCTCTCATTGTACAGAATCAGCTTCAAAATGAAACAAGCTTTGGCGTCCTCCCATGAGGAGTAATATCCATGCTGACTGAGACTGATCAGTCACTATCAAATAGAAATGTATATAGAATCTTCTCTACGCAACTGCTTCATACTGCGTCCTGCATGTATGGATGTTCTTAAGTTTGCCGGCGAGGACACCAACCCTAAGATATAGTTCACACCTATATATATTTGATAGTAGAAAATGGAGAATAACTTAAACCGTCACTTTTTTTTTTTTAATTAAGAAATTAGATACATCCAAACCTATGTTGTTTCGTTTTATATGAGCTTTATTATTCGGCTTTATTTATGGTTTTTTTTTTATTTTTAATATTTTACTTAATGGAGTATAAACCCATCCTCTTAATACTAAATCTTTTCTTTGTTTATTGTTACAAACCAAAATCTCAATTGCTAAGATAAACTTTGTGATTACAGGTGATTTTTTGTTAGAAAAGAAAACGAAAACAGAGAGAAAGAAAGAGTTAGTGAGTCTTCTCCCCAAAAGAGAGTGACTTGTAAAGAAAAGGAGTGTGAAAAACAAAGTATCCTTCTGAAACCAATAAAAAATCGCAGATGAGTAGTGGTATACCTTCAAAGTGTTATAAATAATCAGATCAAATAATCATGTCATTTAATATGAGTTCTACTTATCCCTCTCTTTTTTTCTTTCTTCAAATCTGATTGTCCCGCATAATTCATAACCTGCTTGTTACATTCTTGGCGCAGATCTATCCAATTATGCTGCCAGGAGATGATATTGTATTCGATATTCTCTTTTTAAATTTCTTTTATCATGTTCCTTCCAAGAGGTGTAGAATGCATGAATGCCCATTATATTTCAAACACCTCCTTTCAGCAATGAACATTTGATTATTATATAAAACATGGAAAGAAGCTCGAACAGTATGAGAATGAATCGCCACTCACATATACCAGTGAATACTCTACACTTGATTTCTTACAGAACAGTTCTAAATCATCTTGATCAGCAGTTCACCAGGGATCAATTTCATTCTTAAAACAATTGAAATTTTGCAAACTTGGCATGCCATAGAGATTGTTAACATAAATTGCAAACATCATATGCGTGATGACAAAGTTCAAATGTTACATCACCGAGAGGATGAACCAAACATCTTTTAAGAAAAGCTTCACCACGGTGAAGCGCTCCTATAAAATGCATGATGGAAGCTACTCTCCCAAAATCTTATAGCCAGGTAATCAGCTTCAGAATTGAGACTTGTCAAGGCTGTCGAAATAGGGATGATCCATGGCTGCTTTGGCCGAGATCCTTTCAGCTGGATCATACTTGAGCATCTTCTGCATTATCCAAAACAAAATTATATAAGCAATCCAATATAGAGGTAATAATGGCAAACCAAGAAGAAGCAAAATGTTAGCGCGAGCATGACGATGGAATGCCAACATAAGCCAATTGTGAACAAAATCTAAACTAGTATAATCCTTAACACGCTGTAGCCCGCCGAGTCCTAGTTGCTTTGCTTTACTGTAAACCATACTTTGATAATTATGAAACATAAAACTGACTTCATCCATGCCCTAAATTCAGGAAGAAAAAAAAAACCCTACTCGACGGTAGATATTCCAAGTCTTTGGATTGGGGAACTAGTTCTAGCACAGCAAACTAGACATGCAAAATCACAATTGTCTATAAACCAATTAAAAAAACGAAGCATGAGAGATCAGGGCGAAAACAATTCCAGTGCAGAAGATATGGTGAGTGACACGTTAACAGTCAATTCAACCCAACAAGACAATCTAGATTTTTAGTTGCGCTTTCCCATCCATAGAACTAGAAGCTTACAATTGAAAAAGAAATGTAGTAGTAGTAGTAGTAGTAGTAGTTACCGATAAGAGGTCCACCCCTTCAGGTCCCAGTGACTGGACAACCCGTGCAAGGTTTTGAGGCTCCCATTTCGGATAGACATGCCAATCTCTGAGAGCAGTAACTCCTGGCCACTGCTCTTCAGTCGGTGTTCCCAGCAACCTTCCAATTAAGTGGTAGCAATTAGCATACATAACTTATAGAATCCAATTAATTAATACACTAAATACTATGTGGTGTTGGTTTGGTTGGAAAGTTACATCAGCCATTCTTTTTATCCATAAATAAAAAGCGCAACATTGAATACCTGAAAATATGAAGCAACTGTTGAAACTCTGAGTCACCGGGAAACAGAGCTTGCCTTCTTGACATTTCAGCTGCAACAACAAAGACAAATACTTTCAAGGAATACCAAAAAAAAATTAAAAATTTAAAAAGTTGATATTAGATTAGATTAGTAATAGTACCGAAGATGCAACCGACGGACCACATATCGACGCCAGTGGAATAATGAGTGGAACCAAGCAACACCTCGGGAGCCCTATACCAAAGAGTAACAATCTCGTGGGTATAACTCTTAAGAGGCACGGTAAAAGCACGACCTAATCCCAAATCAGCAATCTTAAGAATCCCTTTCTCCTGATCAAGAAGCAGATTCTGAGGCTTGAGATCGCGGTGAAGCACACCGTGGCTGTGACAGTGAGCAACTCCCTTGCAAAGCTGGAAGAGAAAACTCTGTATCAGCGAAGGCGAGAGAGGCCTAGGGTTGGCACCTTTGCGGTGAGAATCGATGAATTTCTTGAGATCCGTGTCGAGATATTCGAAAACCAAGTAGAGATTGGATTTGTTGTTGTTGTTGTGGTTGCGCTTAGAGGGATTGGAGTCATCAAGATTGGAGTTGGTGCTATTGGCGTCAACGTGTTCGACGGAGAGGAGGCGGACGACGTAGAGAGATTGAGAGAGCATTTGAAGGAGAGAAACCTCGCGAAGAGCGGTAGGAGGAACGCCTTCTTCGTCCATTTCAAGTCGTGTTTTCTTGAGGGCGACTATTTGCCCTGTTACTTTGTCTTTGGCTTTGTACACTTTGCCGTATGTGCCTTCGCCTACCTTCTCCAGTTTCTCATACTTTTCCATTTCTTTTCTTTTCTGTTGATGATCCGATCCAATCTGTAGGGGAGGGGAGGGCAGAGGAGGGAGCAAAACCTAGATACGATAGAATGAGTTCTTTGGACTAACAACGGTTATTTCCCTCTGTTTGTTTTATGGAATCGGAATGAGAAACCTGTGTGCTTTATTTTGAAATTCAAATTAGGAAGAAAAGGAGGGAGGCTGGGCTGGTTGGTTGGATCAGATCCAATCCAACGGATCGGAGCGTGTCTCCATATCGGTGGAGCTCCAACATGGTAATTATACACCCACCCACCTCTCTAGTCTCTCCTTTTTCCTTTTTCTTTTTTTTTTATATATTTTTATATTCTCATTGTTGATTTAATAATTGACAAACAAAAGCAAGAAAATTAATTACCTTTCTTGCCACTTGGGACCCATTTCGAGGTGGAGCTTCCATGTCCAAACCATTTTCTCAATTAACCCCCCTTCTTTTTTTACAATTATAATGTTCATTTTTTTTTTTTTAATCTTTATGGTTTGAGAAATTACATTGTAGGGAGAGAATGGTGATATTGTAGGAAATTCTTTCAAATGAGAGACACAAATAAAACACACAGATTTCAAGAAAGAATTCAAGATTTTTTTTTTAAAAAAAAAAAACAGAATTATGGTGCTTCCCTCCTAATTTGTTCCTAAAGTTCAGCCCTACTCCTTTCTTTTATACAATTTCAATTTTTTTTTTTACAAAAAGGTTAAAATTTTTACAAGAATGCTCAACCCTTCCAATTTGGTCTTATAAAAGCTTTGATGAATGAACCAATGCACAAACAACCAGCCCTTCTCTTTCCAAAGTAGATTTACGTATTAAGCTCAATTCTCTGGCCCACCTCTACTAGGAAAAGTCCAGCTGATAAGCTTACTTCTCCCTCGTATATTAAACCCCTTAGTAACAAATAAAGATGGTAACTATCTAAGATTAAACAAATTCTAGAAACCTTTTAATGAAAGACCTCCCTCCAAGCTG
>Ga0307515_10015954_pt1 | contig 13794 bp, 2 predicted proteins | sample 17_EM_MG_FD_194513 | JGI IMG/M metagenome (GOLD analysis project Ga0307515, IMG submission 194513) | Populus trichocarpa ectomycorrhiza microbial communities from riparian zone in the Pacific Northwest, United States - 17_EM | ecosystem: Host-associated > Plants > Roots > Unclassified | place... | reverse complement strand
AAAGACAACGGAATATTAATATTGCAGTCTCGCCAAAATTAAGCGTTAGGTCTTAAGAAGGTTTTTAAAACAAAAGATTAATAAACCCTATCTTAACCTCTATATTAACTAGACTAACCTTAAGAAAGCGCATGCCGGATTTGTATAAGTTATACTTATTTATAACACCTACTTAGGAAGATCCTTTCTGTACTTTATAACAACGTATAGTAAGGAGAAGAAGACACTACGGGTGCTTAAAGATTTTGTATAGTAGATTTATCTAAGGTATAACCTTAAAGTTAATACTATTAAATCAGATAACGAGCTAGGGAGAAGGAGAACCCTTAAATAGCTACGGACTTAAGGGATTATATTTAAGCCTTTAGCGCTATATACCTAAGCTTAAAACGGTACCGCCGAACGCTTAGGGGGTATAATTATTAAAAAAGTACGAGTAATAAGAATTGTTGCTAATCTACCACACGACCTATAAAATGAGATAGTTAACTATATAGTTTACCTTTAAGATCGAACGCCACGGGAAAGTAATGGTTAGATATTGCTATATAAGAGGTTCTATACCTTCCTAGCTAATAGCAGATTAAGAAAACCATAACTAGCGTACCTAAAAGCCTACGGCTATAGGGCGTATGTAATAACATCGGACGCCTAGCTAAAGAAGAAAAGGCTAAGCAAGCTAGATTTGAGAGCCCATATCAGCTACCTTATCGGCTATAACTCTACTAATATCTATAGGATCTGGATCCCATATAAGGGTATCATTATCTCTACTAGGGATGTTATCTTTAACAAAAGACATTCTTTGACGGCAAATGAATAGATATCTTAAAGGATCTATACGCCGAATTAGATACGCTAATTAAGAAGATTTAACTACCTAATACCTAGACTAAGAACGAGGTCCTTCTAGAAGACGATAAAGAAGTATTTAAACCGTTAATTTAAGAGGAAGACGACGACGTTAATAAGCCAGTTTAAGCCTTTAATGAGTTAGCAGATCTTAAGCTTGCAAGAGCTCTTAAAAATATATATTATACGCCACCTCTAATAGAAGAAGACGAAGAATCTCCATATACCTTTTATGTCGAGTATCCTACTAAGTTAGATATACAAGGTACTGATTAAGATGTCACTTATTAAGTAGGAGATGCGTTTAACACTTAGGGGGTATCCAACGACTTATTTAAAGACTCGTTTAAGGAAGCCAGTAATAATAGGTTTAAAGACTTTATTACTAAAAGGATTACCTTAGCCTATTACAGCGCCTTCTTAGCAGGAAGAAAGTTTAACCTTAATAGTCAACTTAACGACAGTAAGCTGAAATTAGGTAGAATACGTAATGTTAGATTATAAAGGAAGAACTTACCTCTACTACCTTAGTCGATCCGCGACCTTAATATATATCCTCTTTAAGATCAGTTCTAAGAGGCTTAACGAGCCCATCTCTAATCTTATTATTAAATAAGGTCGTTTTAAAAAATAGATAAGAAGCACATAAAGGGACAGCAGGTCCTTAGCTTAATGTAGGTATTTGTCTACAAGACGGATAAGCATGGATTTCTCCAGAAATGCAAGGCACGCTTAGTAGTTTACGGAAATTAATAGGCCCTAGGAGACCTACCTACGAGAGCTACTACATTAGCTAGTACGACCTTCCGAACCCTTATAGCGATCACTGCAAAATTCGACCTGGAGATAACACAGATAGATGCAGTTAATGCGTTTGTCTATTGCGATCTTAACGAGGTCGTTTATATAAAGCTACCGCCAGGGTTTAATAAAGGAAAGATAGACAAAGTACTGCGCTTAAGAAAAGCCCTGTACGGACTATAACAATCACCACTATTATAGTAGAAGAATCTCACGAGCTTATTAAACGAATTGGGTTTTAAAGAAGTACCCTAGGAGCCGTGTGTTATGCTAAAAGGTAAAATAGTCATCTTCTTCTACGTCGACGATATTGTCTTCTGCTACCAAAAAACAGATAAGAAGAAAGCTTAAAAAGTAATTAAGGAGCTAAGCAAGGAATACCAGATAAGTACCCTTAGCGAGCTAAAATGGTTCCTAGAAATCCACGTACTACGCGATCGTAGCTAGAGGCTCCTATAGCTATCCCAGGAAGCCTATATTAAGAAGATAGCTAACCAGTATAAAATAGATCTTAAAGGGCGTCTTCTAAATACTCCTATAGCAGAATTAGAACTCCTCCCTACCAATCACCATATAATCCGTCTGACGCGTCTATCCCCCAATACAGACCTATTAGTCCGTCCTATATCCCTACTAGCTTCTACGATGCTATATTAAAGAAAACTAGGTTTAGTACTCTATATAGCCACTACAACGCGTCCAGATATTGTCTTTACAATATCACGGCTAGTAAGGTTTAATTAGGACCCAAGCTAAGAGCACCATTAAGCGGCAGACAAAATCATCCAGTACCTATATAGCACGAGGAGCAGAGCAATCTACTATAGAGAAGATAAGGAAGGAATGAACGGTAGAGGGAAAGATAAAGGAATACGCGATAAAGGACAAGATAACGGAAGAGACGGTAGAAGTAAAGCGCAATTATTTATCTATGCCAGCGATGCATTATTCGCAGATAATTCCGTCGACAGAAAGAGCTTATAAGGATACATTATAAAGCTATTTAGGGGACCAATCGCCTAGAGAGCAAATAAGTAGGGTACAGTTACGACGTTGAGCACAGAAGCCGAGTTATTAGCCCTATTACAGACAGCAAAGGAAGCTATCTTTATTAGTAGGCTGTTTAAAGCAATAACGTTATAGCTAAACAAGCCCTTAATTATTAAATGCGACAACACCTAAACGCTCTAACTAATTACAGAAGACACGGCAAAGCTAATTATAAAGCTCCGATACATTAACATCTATTAATACTAGCTACGTTAGGAATACGTAATAAGACAAGTACGATTTTAATAAACAGCGATAAAGGAGATGATCGCTAATAGTCTTACAAAGGCCCTGCCCAAGCAGAGGTTTAAGAGCTTCGTTAATATAATCGGAATGGTGGATATTAAGGAGCGGCTAAATAAGGAGAAGCAATTGGAGGACCTAAGGGAGAATATTAGAGCAAGACGGAAGGATTTAAATAAGATTACAGTTCAATTAACGCATTAACGGACACGAGAAGGTGGCTAGCTTCGTCCTCAACCAGGTCAAAGCTAAGGGGGTATATCAGATAATCTGTATTCTCAGAGGCGTAGGACGTGCACAAGTCACGTGTACGGGTCACGTGCATTATAAATATCTTCGTCTAAGCCCAGGGGCCCTAGGTCAAGCAACGATCAAGATTATCAATCAATCAACCCATTTTATCAATAAATAGCTCTATATAAGTTATCTAACAAATATATAGCAAAGTAGATATTATTAAGCTATATATATAAACTGTATAATAAGATTAAAACATTATATAAGGAAAGAAGGTAGGGGAACGGGGGGAAAGGGTATATATTATAGAGTTAGTTGCTTAATTAATATATATATAGAGTAGAATAGGATTTAGGTAGTAATCCTAGCAGAACTTAGTAGGATTTAGTAAAACTTAGTAAAACTTAGTAGAATATAGCAGAATACGGCAGATTGCCGTTAGATTGCTGCAGATTACTATTAGATTACTATTTTATAGTTAGTCTCTAGTTACTAAGTTAGTAAAAATAGGTAGATGTATATAAGGTGTTACAGGGGTGTCCCATGACAATAGTTATATAATAACTATATAAGAGGAAGATAAGCACTTAAGGACAAGCTTTTTTTAAAAATGGGGGGAATATTATAGCACTGTAACGGATCTAGTCAGGGGGCTTGCTTAAGCTTTAGTATATTTATATAAACGTATCCTTTTCCATTCTTTATAGCGCTCGTGCCTCAATTAACTAAGTCTTATAATATTTTCTAAGAGCTTTTCTAGGGTATTTTTTAGGGTAATTAGCCAGTAGCTTCCTAGTAGGGAGTAATATTTTTTCTTTACTTTTCATAGGACGACTGTAGTTATTGCTTTAAAATATTTAGATAGTTTGTCTCTCTAGAGGCAGGCAGTTGCGATATTAGTAAGTGGTATTACTATCGCTTTTACCGTAGCTTTAATTGCCTATTTAGAATCTTATTAGGCCTTAGTGCTTTACTAATAGGGAGTTTTTATATAGCATTTTTTATTTCTTTTACTAATATTATATAGCTTATTTTAATAAATAAGGGGTAGAATTAGCGACTAATATTATATAGGTCTGCTTAGCCTATATCTAAAAAACCTCTCTGCTAGTATTTTAATTTTATCCTTATTATTATTTATATACCAGTCCTATTTTATCTAATAGAGTATAGGTAGATAAGAGTCCCTTAGTATCTCTTTAGCGGCTTACTTATTCTACTTTAATATACGCTAAGGCCTCTTATTATATAGTTTAATAAAATCTAAAGTAACCTCGTTTAGAAATTGGCGCTAGTTATTTCTGCTCTCTTTCTATATTATCTTTTTAAGCCTATTCTTTAGGACCTTATAGCTCTATTAGTGGTAGGCTTCGCCTATTATACTATACTATAACCTTACCTTTTTACGCCTGTAAGTAGCTAAACTACCTTTAATAACTATTTATAGTGGGCATATTTGCTAGGCTAGGCCTTTAAATAATATTCTTCTAAGTAGTTACTTATAATTCTTTAAATATCCTCTAGTAATGCCTAGGGCGTAGCTACTAGCATATTAGTAATTTCCTAGGTATACTTTTCCTAGTTAAGTTTTTTAGTGGCGTATCTCTAGTAGGTTTATTGTACTAGTATAGTAATATAGTTTATAGCAATTGCCTATATATCTTCTAGTCTATAGAACTCTAGTTAATTTATAAGTATTTCTTATATAAATATAAGGTTAATTATACTCTCTTAGGATCCTCGTTTCTAGGTAGGTTTACTAATTAGGGTAATTAGGGCAAGGCTTTATATTTTTAGCTCGTTTAACAGGTAGGCCGCCTATACTTTAATCATAGCCTACTATCCTCTCTATAATATATAGTATGTGTTAAAGTCCCCTAAAGCTATTATCTTGCCTTCTATATATTAATAGCTTATTAAAATAGGCCCTATATAGCAATTTGGGGTTTATTAGCCCTTAGGTTATAGACGTTAATTATACTAATTTAGCCCCTATTAGTAGCTACTTATAGTTTATCTATATTAAGGCTAATATTGTAGTAGCTCTATACTTATATGCTAATATATTAACTAACTAGGAAGTATATATAGGTGGCTAGGTTTAGTTTATATAAAAGGTAATATCCTTTTAATTGGTATATTATATATATTTGCTTATTATATACCAGTTTCTATAGGGCTATTATCTAGTATGATTTTAGGTTTAGGTCGTTATATAAGGGGCGTACTGCATTAGGATTTTTTTTAGACGCGTTGTTGCAAATTGCTGCAAACTATACGATTTGCGCAGTGGTATATTACTCCAAAACTCTTCCCCTATATATTTTATTATACATTGTGTAGATACGGAGCACTCTCCGCTATGCCTTATCCCTACACCACTTAAAATAAGAAGTAACATCTCTATTATAAGCGGCATAAATCTTAAAAATACTATACAACGCTATAGAAGGCCCGTATTACTGGCACGATTAAGTTTAACCACGTAATGGGCTTCCAGGGCCTTAATAATAAAGTCTTTAATTACTACGGCTGCCTAAAGGCCTCTGGCTATCGTATTCTTAGTAGTAAAAGTAGCTAAATAGAAAGACGACTTAGTAACGAGCCTAAAGCTTATAATCCACATAAACGCCTACCCTTACCTTCCCGCAACAATCTTTATAAAATAGAGGATTATCTTAAGCATATAGATGTTAAGTAACGCTTGGTAACTTAGCAGAATCTTGCTTAGCAAGCTGGTGTTTATATAGATATCTCTTGGCGTACAATATAAAGGGCAATAGGAGCTTTAGGCTATTATAAATATATTACTTATAATAAAGGTTAGGTCTCTAAGGATGTATATTATAGAGGATATATTTAGTTATAAGAGTAAAAGGCTCTATAATTAAAAGGGCAGATTGGTTTAACATACAATTTTTAAATAAGGTGTATTTTAGCCTTAAGCTATAATAGAAGCTTCAAATTATATAAAGATCTAGTAAGAGGTACTACTATAACTATAATTAAGGTAAAGCAGAGCCCTAAGAAAAGGATAAGAAGAAATTCCACGCTTAGGGAGATGTAGGCTTTAACTATAAGATTAATAAGCTTATACTCTATAAAGTTCCTAGTAATATAAACGGCAAGATATTATAGCAGGTCTATATTAACTAAATCCTTAAGCCTTACGTTCTACCTTAAGTTAAGAACGTTAGCCGCGATTGCTTTGTCTTATTTAAAGATAACAACTCTAGCTATGGCCCTAGCAGGAAGAATATTATGCATACGTGGAAGGAAGATCACGGCGTTAACCACTTATTTAACGCCCTAAGATTACCAGACCTAAATTATATAGAGAATTGCTAGCAGCCAGTTAAGCAGTATGTGGCTAAAGCTAACTACTAGGATAATGACGACATAATTAATTTAATACATAAAGGATGGGACCGTGTTAAGAAATCTTCTATCAATAAATGGGTGAGATCTATGCCAATCAGGATAGACGCCTGCCTTGATCGCGGCGGGCGTTTGACTGTAAATTAAGGCTGCAACTCTCGAATTTGGACTGTATATAAGCTCTGCATAAGAACGCAAAGCTTCATTCTACGTAGAAATGTAATAGATAGGTGCAAGCATACGTTCTTATACAAATTTTGGTGGGGCGATAAGAACATAGATCTCGCGATTTTGCAGTCTCACTTTTTCTGTCAATCGCGTGATGCCCTAACCCTCCCCCCTACCAACAAGTACTATGCTCGCACGATAACCTAGCTCGCACGATTACCTAGCTCGTACAACAACCTAGCTCGCACGATTATCTAGCTCGCACGATTACTTAGCTCGCACGATTACCTGGCTCGCACAATTATCTAGCTCGCACAATTACCTAGCTCGTATAATAACCTAGCTCGTACAACAACCTAGCTCGCACGATTATCTAGCTCGCACGATTACTTAGCTCGCACGATTACCTGGCTCGCACAATTATCTAGCTCGCACAATTACCTAGCTCGTACGATTACCTAGCTTGCACGATTATCTAGCTCGCATAATTACCCAGCTCATATAATTACCTAGCTCGTAAAATCGGCTAGCCTATACAATTAAAGCCGCGAAATTATTAAATCTATTAATACCCTATTTATACGCTAGGCGTTAATTAGAGGGCGCTAGGTTAAACTACTTACTTATATAATTACCTAGTTTGTAAGACCCCCTAGCTTCTATAACTTTTTAGCTTATAGGGCTAAAGCCGTAGCCGCTAAATCCGTTAAGATCCTAGATATATATTTAGAGGGGGCTATACCCAACTACCTAACTTACTCCTTCTATAGAATTCCTTAATTAATTAATAGTACCCATTCTGAAAATATCCCACCACGCAATCCCATAAGGAGATTCTCTTCCTTAACTACTTATACTGGCCCTTTAGCGCGAATAATAATGTTATAATAGCGTTAATATATACCTTATATTCTCTCTAATAGGGAATTTACTATATTATTCTACAATAAAACTATAAGTAATACTTTGTAACCTAGCTCTATAAGGATTTAATCTTCACTAGCTATCTATATAGTTTAAATTTTTAGCTCTTATAAGGCTTTATTTGCGATAATAGTCTTTAAAAAATATTAGTAAAGCTATTAGAAGTTTTATCTAAGAAAAGAAACTAACTGGTAATATATGCTAAAACTCTATATTTAGGTTATAGTATTATAGGTAATCCTATATAATATTTTACTTAGTAAATATAAGTAATATATAGCCTTAATAGGATAAGATATAAGACGTATATAGTTATATATATCTTTAAAATCTAAGCTAGCAAATACAGTACCTATTTAGTAATATTTACAAATAGAACCCCTTTCTACTTTAAAAAGTGTATAATAGTTTTATCTTCCTTTATCTATTTATAACTTGCTTTAGCTTTAATAAAAAGGCTATAATGTTTCTACTTATAAGCTAATATTAGTTTATTAAGTTTAGACAAAATACTATACAAACTATTATTATCCTTAAAAGTTGTATTTATTAACTTAGATTATTTATTTATTAACTAAGGCTTATATTTAGATACTAAGGACTTATTTTTTATATAAGGGCTAGCCAAGTTATACCTTGCAAAGTATTAGTAAAGTCTTACTAAGAAAAGGCTTATAATATAAACTAATAGTCTACATGGTTTTTAGAGAGCTAAGTTAATTAATATTAGTAGATCTAGATTAACTATTATTAATAAGACACTTACTAAACGCTAAACTAGTTACTTCCCTTAACTCCAAACTAACGGATTCTATTAAGATTAAAAATAATTATAATATATTATATTAATAAAGTAATTATAATTATAATTATTTTTTAATTAACGTCTAGTATAATGGAGTAAGTCTAAGTAGCAATAATATATAGCAAAGTAGATATTATTAAGCTGTGTATATAAACTATATAATAAAGCTAAAACGTTATATAAGAAAAGAAGGTTAAAAAACGAAGAGAAAGGGTATATATCGTTAACTTAGTTGCTTAGTTAATACGTATATAGAGCAGAATAGGATTTAGGAAGCAGTCCTAGCAGAACTTAGTAGGATTTAATAAAACTTAGCGGAATATAGCAGAATGCGGCAGATTGCCATTAGATTGCTATAAATTACAGCAATTTATAGTATTATAGTTAGTCTCTAATTACTAAGTTAGTGGAAATAAGCAGATATATATAACGTATTACGGGGGTATCCTATAATAGCACCCCCCTTTAAACTTAAGCTTTTATAAAATAAGGCTATAGTAGTTCTAGACAGAGTTTATAAAAGTTTTCTATAGCTTATATAAGTCTTATAAAGTTAATTGGTTCTTATAAGGGCTTAATAAAGCCTTTCTATTTTATAAGGTATATATATATTAGCATTTTCGTTTATTACACCTAATTTTATTAATTCTTTTAATAAAGTATTTATTTTTACTATTTACTTTAACTAGTAGGGGAGGGTCCTATATTTGTTTAGGTAGGGCGTTTAATATAGGAGTAGTAGGGTAAAAGACTAACGTATAGAATACAAAGTAGATTTTAACCGTATTAGGGAGCTTTAATTAGTAGGTATAAGAAGAGATAACCCTTTTAACCCTATAAGGGCTAGCGTTCTTTTAATTAAGTTTCTTAATAGGTTATTTTATATTTAGATTTCTTATATTTAGCTAGATAAAATTGCTAATTTAATAGGCTGCTACTAGGGTTCAGTTCTTATTTACTATAGCTTTATAAATAAATAAAGCATATATTATCTTTGTTCGTACTAACTTAATAGCACGAGTGAGCCGTATCCCGGGGCACGAAATACGTATAGTATCGTATGCTCTTTAGGATGGTGGTGACTGTCGATTATATAAAGCAGACTACGTGGTCTATATACTGATGCACCCCCCCCCCCTAATTAGTCAGTGCCTTATAAGTGTACCAGACGCGTAAGCGAGTGGTTGGTGCACTAAACGCGTAAACACGTACCTGGTGTACCGAACGCGTAAGTACGCGTTTAGTACAACAGGTGCTATAATTATACACTAGCAGTACTTGAAAAATAAAACCACCTGTGTATAGCCTCCGTAATTGCTTTAATAAAACCATAGAACACAAAGGAAAATACATAGGAAATCTCCCCCAAGGTGCCGTCTAGGCTGCCTTCTAAACGGTGCCCCAAGCTGGCCGTAAGTTCTACTTACGGTCCGTAGAATGAACCGTACGGCCTTTTGACGGGCAGTAGACGAGCCATAAGTCGGATCGTGAGGGCCGCTAAGGCGCTAGTGCTAAGCGAGCTAATGGCGATTTTCTATCCCGGGGATGGAAAATCGTAATTGGTTAATTTAACTACTTTGCAAAATTTGGCGGGTTACGTGAGTCCACTAAGTTCTACCGTAGCTTTCCACCGTTTTCTACCTGTACCGTATAACGAGCCGTACGGCCTTCTAACGGGCCGTAGACGTACCATAGGTGCTTCGTTAGTCCCGTTCTACCTATTTTATAACTTCTAGGTTAAGCTTATTCGTATTAATTAGGGTTTTAAGAGCTTAATACGGCTTTGCCTTAGTTATAGCGTCTACTAGGTTATCTCCACTGCTAATCCATTTAACCTCCGTAATCTTGCGCCGTTTATAGGCCTGACGTAAGCATATAAGGTCGACTATAAGCCTCTTCTCTTATATTGTACCTAGTTTAACTAGGCAGTTATAGAGGGACTTTAAATCGGTGTATAGAACCAGGGGTAACTGCTCTAGTTATAGAATCTTCTAGACCGTTAATTTAATTGCGGCTGCTATATTAAAGCTATAGACTAGTATATATAGCTTAGAAGCTAGTACACTGCGGGTTACTTATTTACACTTAATTAAAGATTAGTACAGTATATTTGCGTCCTAATTACGGTCCGTAAGTACAATTATAAAGCCGATTTATAATAATAGGTCTTTATTATTAGTAAAGGAGGCGTCCATAAATACCATTATACTAAGGGAATTTAGGTCTAGTGGTACAAAAGTAAGTCCTCTTATTGCGTTGTTAATTTACCATTAAATGCGCTTATTAAGCTACTTAATATTTTCTTCTTGCGGATCTACTACCTAGGCCGTAAAGGATAAGTCGTAGGTAGATTTGGGTTGGCAGACTATAGCTATATAGGCGCCTCTTACACGCTATGCAGCATATTAGTCCTTTATATTTACGGTCTTACGGGTCTCTCCGCGGGAACTAGTAAGGTCCGTAGGCTTTACTATAACGGGCTTTAGGTTTTAGGCTTAGCGTTTCTAAATTAGCTTAATTAGGTTGCCCTTTTATATAATTAGGCCTCCATTAAACTTAATTAGATTCTACTTAGTTAACTACTCTTACGGCTTTACCAAGAACTTGGCCTTTTATAGTTTAGTTTCTTTAGTATCCGTAAAGATCTAGTCTACTAAGAATAGAGTATCGTCTGTTTAGAGTCTAATAATACCAAGGCCATTTAATAGGCTGTATAGGAGGTAGGGGTTATAGGTCGACTGTTCCATTTTAAGTTTACTAATATAGTGCTAGTAGTATATCTTAAACCAATGGTTTTCAGCTTCTAGTACTCCGTATAGAGGTTTTATAACCCATAGGATTATTCCTAGTTATAGGTTAAGCTTAGGGGATAGCTGTATAAAGATGTCCCTACTTAGGTAGGTATTAGACTACACATAGGCTTGCGAAATATCCCGTAGGTAAAGAGCTACGGGTTTGCTTTACTATAGTCCAGGCATAAGTATAAGTATAATCCGTTGGCTGACTTGTTAAATTATAGGCGATTATATAAGAACTAAGCCCTTCCCTTAGTCGTTGTAGGCTTATATAATAAGCCTTAATTTTTTAAAAGCTTTATTAGTACCCAGGTGCTTAATTTCATTAATAAAGCGTAAGTTAAATATACGGACGCCTTACGGAACGTCTTTCTCCGTTATAACCGCAAAGACGCCCTTTTTAAGTAGTCCGTTAATCTCTTTACGTCGTAAGTCCGTAAAGGGGGTTTCCTATACTAAAACTAATATATCCGTAGGCGGAGATTGCCTTACGGATATTCCTGCGGAGGTTAGGTAAGTCTCTATTATAGTGTTCTTAGTTATGGGGTGCTTTTAGGGGCGTCCTCGACCGCGCTTTATAGTAGGTATAGCGGGTTTAGTGGGTTTCTGGAGGACTTTTAGGGTAGGCAAGGGTGCTTCTAGCTCGTCTGATTTGGCGGTCGCTTCTAGTTTATCTAGTTCGGCGGTTACTTCTAGTTCGTCTAGCTTAACGTCATAGGTGTCTTTAGGCCGAAAGTAGGGTTTTACGGACGTGCTCCTAAAGCTAGTTAGGCCGCTAGGAAGTTGTATATAGCACGTCTCGTTTTCTACAGCTAGTAAACGGTAGGGTCCGGTCTACTTACCGCTTTTACGCCATATAAGGACTTTAGAGTTAAGCAGGAGGTCGTGTACTAGGGTTATATTAGGTCCGTTACAGTAGTACAGGGCGTTATTAACAGCTTATTTGGCCCATAGCTTAACTATCTCGGCCATCGCCTTCTGTATTATAGCTGCTCGTTCCATAATAGACGGGGTAAGAGGATCTAGGTTACTTATCCTTAGGTAGGCTCCGTAGACCAAGAGGGTAGGTACTAGTCCATCTAGGCCAGTAGTATTATTAACGGCTTTTACGGCCATCTATAGAGCCAGTTCCTTTTAGATATCCTTACACTCGTCCGTAATAATCTAGTAAGCTCTCCGTAGGGCTAGGTAAGCTTACTTAACAAGCCTAACGGACTAATACGCCTTAACTAGAACGGCTTTTGTTAATATAGCCATAGCTATAGCATACTGCTGGAATTCCTTACTAATAAAGTTCCTACTAGCGTCGTAGGTAATATACTAGGAGGTCTAACGTACGTGTTAATTCAGCAGGTCCGTAAAATATCCTAAGTGTGCTTTACGGATATATTTTACAACCAACGGGCGGCTTAATAGCGGGTTGCCTTATTAATTATATGTAATACTAGGCTGCTGTTAATATACATAATGTCTATGTACACTAAATAGTTAAAGTTAAGATCCTTATAAAGGGTAAACTTAAATCGGCCTAGGGAACGTTTATATTTCTAGCAGTAGGAGCAGTATTTAGTTAGGTAGTCAATTGCCTTCCTATTAACGTTATTATGTCCAGAACGTTTAAGGACTCTATACAGCTTTTCGGCTAATAGGTGGCCGAAACGGCGGTACAGGCAGTAGATTTCCGTACTGCTAAGGTAGCACGGGTTATAGTTAAAAGATTCCTAAATATAGGTCTATAAAGTCTCTCCCTATATAAGGAACGGGTGTCTAAATTGTCGTATAATTAGTAGGGTGATATACTTACTTCCTAGGGCAGTTGCGGGGCTAATTAGGGTGTCCGTAACGTTATTATAGTATACCTATAACCTATCTATATCCGCAAGGCAGAGTAGGAAAGGGGTGTCTACTTTTACTATGTGGAAGTTAACTAGGCTAATTAGGGTCTTAACTATAACTAATCTAATTAATGCAGTTAAGCCAATGCCGAATTAGACGTTTACGGCCCCATTTTACGTAGTATTAATATCCGTATTATTATTTACGGTGGTCCTATATACAAGGTATTATCCATAACCTACAGTAGACTTCTTAGAGGCACCTATATCAATTATAACGCCATAGAATTCTTTAGGGGTATAGCGTTCTGTAGTAATATATGCAAATAGGTCCTACTTATAATCTATAACGTCTATAACAGGGGTACTTACGGAATAGTTTTTAGGCGTAACTAAGTGTATAAAGGAACGGTCGGCTAATACGGTCGTAATATTAAAGGCTTAGCTGTCCGTAAAAGGTCCAAAAGTAGTTAGGAATATCTCTAAGGTCTCTTATTCCTAAGTATCTAAGTTAAAGTTAATTATAAGGGCTTTTATTAACTCATTAGGGGGCTCTTCTACTTCCTCTCCTTTATATTCCAAAATAAACTGGTTAATATAGCTATTAAGTCTCTTTTTGGACTTATTACGTTCTTCCCGGGTATGCCTTATAGACTAATATCCTTCCTTACCGCACACGAAGCACTTCTAGCTGGTTTATCTGCGG
>Ga0307515_10015952_pt1 | contig 13794 bp, 11 predicted proteins | sample 17_EM_MG_FD_194513 | JGI IMG/M metagenome (GOLD analysis project Ga0307515, IMG submission 194513) | Populus trichocarpa ectomycorrhiza microbial communities from riparian zone in the Pacific Northwest, United States - 17_EM | ecosystem: Host-associated > Plants > Roots > Unclassified | place... | reverse complement strand
CACAATTTTGTAAATTTCCTAAAGCTCCCATGGATGCCAAAAATCTCAAACGAGAAGACGAAACATAACCTAAACGAGAATGTCATAAGTAAAAACTTGAAGATGAAGGACTCGAACGAAAAAAAAAAAATCAATAGTAGTAGTAGCAGCAACGACAACTGATACCTTTAACTTATCCAAAATATATAATCCATTCTCCTTACGGATTGTCCTAATCAGCTTTTAAGACTGCAGATCCTGTACACAACAAAAAAAGAAAAAAAATAACTAAATAATCACCAGAATCACATAATTGACCAACATTAACAAGATTCAATCTGAGTTTCGGAATAGGATAAACATTAGGGAGAGACAAGTGAGGTGTGACAACAAAACCAACACCTGCTAAGGGTATGAGAGTGTCATAAATAGTTATAACATGAATGGAGGGCGAAGGGGACACAGAGGTAAAAGATGAAGAATCTGGAGACATATGACGTGTAACACCAAAATCCAAGATCCATTCAGAATGTGACATACTTGAGGAACTATGAGGTAACTGACCTACAAAAGGAGAAGCGGACATTGCTTGTGACTGTAAGGAAGAGAAACTTCTGAAATTGCTCAGCCATAGTACTAGGATCAGTGATAGAGCTTGATGAAGCTACTACTGCAGTATTGTGGTGTGGTGGTTTATAACCCTGAGGTGGTCTATAAACATTAGATTGTGACTGATTGCCAGACTTCTAAGCTTGATTTTGTTGTCTCAACTTGGGATACTTAGGCTTCCAATGACCTTTCTGAAATTGATTCTATCTGCTTACAGAAATTGCACTCGTCGAAGGCAACCTTTGTGTAAGGCTTATTCTGATGATTCAGGAATGACTTAGATGGTATTGCTAGTACAAAGAGATTTGAAGTAGATATAATTTCTTTTTCAAAATAAGATTGAAGATGTATTTCTTCAACCAATAGCTCACTGACAACAGAGTCAACAAAAGACAGTGGAGAACAATGCATAATTGAACCTCTAAGTCCTTCAAAATCATTGCGAAGTGCTGTTAAAAACTGTACCAATTGTTGCTGCTCTCTACGATTAATATAGGCACCACATGCCTTTAATTTTGCTGATTCTGTAAAAGCCAATTGATCCCAAAGATTTGTCATAATAGAATAAAACTCTTAAATACTCATATTCTTCTGATGAAGAGCTCGAATGTCAATCTCTAATTGATATTGCTTTGCAAAATTTGATTGCATAAATAACTTTTGCAGATGATCCCAAACTTCCTTTGTTGCCTCATACTTCGCCAATTGCGTACCTATGAAATACTCAACAGAATTGTTGATCCAAGTAATAATCTTTACATTGTTTGCTTCCCATGTGTCTATTAAAGCATCCTCCTCCTCCTCCTAAGTATTCTTAGGTATCACATAAGTTTCACTAACATATCCTCACATTTTTTTCCCCTTAAAAAAATTTCTCATGACATAACTCTAGTATGAATGATTCTTTTCATCCAACCACACACTCACAAACTGAAGCGAATCATCTTTTTCAATAGCCATAATCAACAAACAAAGAAAACCATAATGCAAAAGCAGCGAAAGACAAAATACCAGATTGTAGAAACTGAACAGATATTGTAGAAACTAAATAGATAACAAATTACAGAAACTGAAGGGAAGATAAAATATCAAATTTGCAAAAGTTGAAGGAAAGACAAAATACCAGATTTACAGAAACTAAACAAATATCACTTAAAAAAAAATTATGTTTAAAATTAAGTCTTGTTTTATAAAATCAACTCTGATACCATGTTAAAGTAATTCAAATTAACATAAAAGAAATACGAACATAAGAGAGAAGGAGATTAAAATTCTCATTAATCTGTTTATTCTAAGTTCTTGTGTTAACGTAAATACAAAGAGATTATATATAGGTTGAACTGAAAATACTATTCTACCCTTAATAAATAAAACTAAATAAATATATTATTTAACAGCATCAACCGTTTTTGATATTCATAAAACCCCTCTAATTTTGGCATCCATAATACTATCATTCTATAGATAACTCACTCTTTTATGCCATGATCAATTTATGTTATTTTACAAAGAATTGAATTCAGAAATTGCATTTGTTAGAAATAAATTAAATTCATTTTTTCTCAATTGTTCTAGATGGTTTGCTAAGAGCTTAAAGATTTAAATATTGCAACATTAAAAGAAAAGGAAAGAAAATTGAAAATATATCGTTGTAATATCGACGACACGAGGCAACATATGGGGGGCGTGTCATTCATGAGAAATCAACAAGGGGGGGAAGGGGATACTAATAGGTCGTCGTCTCGTCGTTGTATTTTTCATTTTTTGGGCTCCTAATCTTAAACTGCAAATATATGGTGTTTGTTCGTGGCCATCATCTACCTTAGGTGTCTTCTATCTCCTCCGCACAACTCTCATCTCCTCCTACTTGTAGGCTGTAACTAAGCATACTTAACTATTTCCTCCGCCTCCGCCTCCAATTCGCCATTCTCCGACATCTCCACTCCGCTAACTGCCTTTTAGGTACGACTCGAAACAAACCTTCTTGCAGTATATTTAATTTAACTTATTTTTCTATTATCTAGACTGAATACTGTTTTGTTCTAGAAACAAACTTAATCAAGGTGAGTTTAGTGTAGGAATTTTAAGCAAGTTTTTCGAAAGGTGATTTGATTCTTTGTTAAAACACATGCATTAGTGACTAATATTAGGAATAATCTGTGTGTTATTTTCAGATTTATTGGAAGTATCTTCATTCTCCGTTAAACCTGTATGTATCTGGAAGATTTTTGATATAATGCCCAACAGTAGTTAATGTGTTAGGCTTCATGGATTTTTCGGGTGTCCCACTGAAAAATAGTATGATAAATGGATGCATAATGTTAGGTGCCTACCTCAGAGTTGTTACTTGGTATTGAACCTGTAATCTCCCTCCCTGTTATTGTTTTGTCCCAATCTGTTGTCAGAAGGGTTTCAATTGTTAAAACACATGGATTAGCGACTAATACTTGCTTTATGGTGGTGCATATCTTTCCTCTGGGCTCAGGATAGTTATAGAGCGACTGTTTTACTAACAGCCAGAGTTTCACTGGCTTTTCTGCATGCTGCACGATTTTCTTACTTCAAGGCATGCGCTTTTTTCCATGCTCTCCTAGGGCTGCAGAATTCACTGTTTTTAGTTAGTTCGTATCAGGCATGATGAGCAGATCCAGTCGGCATAAAGACAAGTATGGAAGAAGTAGTGAGATGTCTCAAGATCACCAGTATGAAGGAACTGCTGCACGGACTAGACCGTTCAGCTTTGATGAGATTATGTCTATAAGGAAAAACAAGAAAGCATCTGAAATTTTGGAAGGAGAATTAAAAGATATATTAGGAGGTGTTATTAATGAGAAAGCTTCTGATCATAGATCTGAAAGGGGTAATGGCCACAATGAAGAATCTTCAACTGGTCTCCAACAGCACTTGTCAGAGGAACATGGCAAGGCGAGTTACAGAAAAAAAGAAGATAATGTTTCCATGAAGGAGGATTATATAGCCAAAGGCAGAGATAGGGATGTTCGAGATTCAGAAACAAAATCAAAGGCCAAAATGAACGAAGATATGAGAACTGAAGTTAAAGAAAAGACTAATGAAAAAATTCATGACAGGAGAAAAGGTGATAAGCGGCCAAGCAATATTTCTGAAAGCGAAGCTGTGAAGAAGCATTCAAGAGAGGTGCAGAAAGATAGACATGTGGACAAAAGTAGAGGAAAATCTGAAAGAGAAAGAAAGGAAAAATACAGGAATGGTATTGATGATAAAAGTAGAGACAGGAATGCTGCAAAGAAACATGATTTAGGAAAAGGGCATCATTTAGAAACTTCTGAGAGAAAGGAAAGGAAGGAATCTTCAAAATCTCATCATGAAGAATTAAGGCTGAAAAGGAGACGATCAAGGAGCCGAGAGCACGAGGACAGAAATAGAAGGTCTATTTCACTCTCACCAAGGGCTCACAAACGTGGTTCTTATCACAAAAGAGAACATGTGGAATTGTCCTCGCATTCTGTCAAAGAAAGGTCTGGACGACAACAACCTGATGCTGAAAATAACCAACTTACAAACAGTAGTTCTAGTAGGCATCAGAGGAGACATGGTGGCTTTGCAAGTGGGCTTGGTGGCTATTCACCAAGGAAGAGAAAAACTGAGGCCGCTATTAAGACTCCTTCCCCAGCTAAACGCTCACCAGAGAAGAAAAGTGCTAAATGGGACCTTGCACCAGAAGAAACAAACAATGTCTTTCCTGCTGTGATTCTCTCTAATTTTCAATCACCAAACCAAACTGCTTCTTCAAATATACATGAAGTGGTCAGTGCTGTTCCTGTTGTTTCAGCTCCAATGAAGCCTCTTTCCGGGGTTTCACTCAGTTCTTTGTCAACCGCTATGAAAGTCGCCACTGAATCCATTCAACTTACACAAGCGACCCATCCTATAAGGAGGCTTTATATGGAGAACATTCCAGCTTCAGCCTCAGAGAAAGCTGTGATGGACTGTCTTAATAACTTTTTGATTTCTTCAGGCGTCCATCATATCCAAGGAACCCAACCATGTATAAGCTGCATTGTAAGTTTCTAATTTGTATTTGAATAATGTCCATGTTATTCGTATCAAGTGTATGGTAACAATTGGGTTGTGGCATGTCTTACCATATTTTATCTGCAGAGGCAAAAAGAAAAGGGCCAAGCTCTTGTGGAATTTCTGACTCCAGAGGATGCTTCAGCAGCTCTCTCTTTTGATGGCTGTTCCTTCTCAGGCTCCATTATCAAAGTCAGACGGCCCAAAGACTTTATTGAAGTGGCAGTAAGAATGACCATCCTCCATTTCTTTTAAAGTTTAATAGCTTTGCACTAATCTTTAGGATTTCTTGTTTTTCTGGCTTATTCATGGTGTGCTATTGTTTGGAATTTTTTGGTATTGTATATTTTGAAGTTAACTGGTCTGTCTGGATGCCTAGAAATAGATTTGATCTATTTCAATCATTTCTTTTCCCTGTTTCTCTTTGGTGATGATTTGTTTTTATGTCAGTTGTCTGTCCACTAGAATTTCTAACTTTAATCTAATTGCTGCAAGTTTTTATGATGTATATATCTGTGTATTTTGGAGCTCTATTTTTCTCAAGTCATATAGTACATCAATTCCTATGTCTAGTCAATCGGAAACCTTATCAGTTGCAAGAGATAGTTTTATTAGCTAAAAGGAAATGACAGTAGAAAAGCCAAGTTCTCTGTAATCTGGTCCAGCCTGCATGGTGATCAGAATCAAATCTTAAGACAAGATTCATATTTTCCTAAATTACTTTGAAGTGAGTCCTGAAGGAGGAGTGCTGCAGTGGTGAGCTCGGTTTAGGCCAGTGTGCTGTTTAAAAAGATATTAAGGCGTGACCTTTTAGATGATTGATTGCAAGCTATTGTTGTTCTTTCAGAGTAATTGAGAAAGATGGATTTTTATGACTAGGGTTTGATATATATATATATATATATATATATATATATATATATGGCATGTATTTATTCACATTAGATTTAGGCTTAAAATGTCAGGTTATGATTCTACTAGTTAATCTTGTCTGCAAATTATTTACCTGCTCCTGAACAATCATTTTGCAAGAATGGTATTATTTCTTTGTAAATGGGTGTTTTATAACAATCACTTTGCAAGAATGGTATTATTTCTTTGCAAATGGGTGTTTTACCAAGTCAACAACTTATAAAGTTTGGTTGCATTGGTTAACAAGAGAATGAATTCAATGCATCTAACTGTTTGTAAAATATTGCACAGAAAATTAGTTATAACTTACATAATGCAGCTACTGATCAGAAAGAGAGGTTTTGGCATTTATCATAACTCCTGTGACAGTTTTGCTCTCAGATGCATTACCTGCTCTTGAACCTACAATTCATTATTGTGTATTTGTTGTATGCATTTAGTATTTTATTGATCTTTTGTATCTAAAGGCTTTCAAAAAGACGAAGTTTAATGCAACTATCAATGGTCAATCTATTTGTAGGCCAAATAATATTGGGTTTACCAAGAAAGAGGTGGCTCCTGATGTGAAGTTATTACTCTCTTATTCTCCCCATCATTTATAAATGGGGAGTTGTAACACTTGCAGTTACTCTTTTTGACTGTTTTGGTTAAAATTATAGCATAATCTTGGAGTATACTTGCTTCCTCTCACATGCACATGGGTCTCACTTATGACAACTACCAACAGATCCCACATGCATGTGAGAGAGGAGCATGCTTCCATGGTACAGTGATGTGAGCTTGTTCTGTATGGAATTGCAGCAGTTTGCAGTTCACTGGGTATCAGTGCTATCAACTAGTGGACTGTATTCTGGAAACTATTTTGAGGTGTGTGCCTTGAATATAAGACCATCCTTAAAAGTTTCTGTGCTACTCGTATAAAAGTATGTATTTAGATAAAATGAACCCTTGTGTCATACACAAATACCAAACACAGGAGCTATACTTTATGGAGTTGTCTAGTTCAGGATTTTGTGGTTTTGGTATATTCAAAATTGTGGGTCATGGAAGATTTCTTAGTCCTTATCATATAGGCGAGGGCCTCATTATTGTGAGATCTTGCATGATTTTGTCATTGGTTTTCATAGACTCCTTAGATTTTGCTAGCTCTGTGGAAGCAAAGCAAGATTGTCCACAAATTTAACATAGGAACTGTTTCTGTAACTTCACAAACTTTATATTGCACATGGAATATTCTGTTTGCCTAGTTACATGAGATTTATTCTGACTGTCATGTTGGAATCTCTTAAATAGGATGTTTATATTGGGTGTGTGATATTTCACGTACTGGATGGTGATGAAGCTGTCTCCTAAATAAGAAGATATCCAGGTGTAGTGACGAGTTTGATGGTGCTTCTTTCTCTGGCATTGGTTTTGGGCTACTGATCTAGGCTGCTCAAACAGTAATTTTTTCGTCTAAGGAAATGCAGTGCTGTATGTTATGTATTTAATGTGCTAATTCAATAATGCTTTAAGGTGTATATATATAGGATAGTTCTGTCATTCTCTGTTATCAACTCTGAATTTTCCCAGCATATTTACTTACATTATAATTTGAGTGGCATGATGTTGTCTGCTAAATATTCTCCTCATAACATTGGCATGGTTTTGCACATTCTTTTATTGATGTTAATTTCTCTTCTTTAAGTTCAATTCTGTATATTTCTTGTCTTAACAGAAATTTAGAGAAAACACGAGAGATATGGTTAAAATTTGTTTATTGAAGGGATCAATAAGATCTAACAATTTGAAGTTCATAGTTTTGACTAAAAGGATATTTCCTTTCATCGAGTAACTTTTTTGATGTTCTTGTATCATTATTTCTCTTTATGTTAATTCTGGCATCATGTCTGCCCTAGATGAAAGCAGGGCTGATGACATAATTGGTTTGCTCTATGTTTGCTGGAAACAAACCAATATGCAGGTTCAATCTTGATCTCACAGTACTGTTTCTGTGGCATACACAGTCTCTCACCTTGATTATCAATGCATTTGAACTTTTTTAGGGATATAAGCCTTTTGATCATGGAATTGGTACTGTAAAACAGAAACTCATTCACATTTGGTGTTATTAAATTAGAATATACAGATTATATTTTATTTATTGCCTCATATCCCTCAGTTTTCACGAAATCTGTTTGATTTTATACTCGTTGCTTGAATTTGTGTATTGTAAACAGAAGCTATTTTTTTGTTCAATTGATGCTTTCAGTTTCTTCTTTGCTTTTTCTGAGGTATATTGTGGTTATTATCCATGTAGCAGGTTTTCAGACAGTTGCTATTTTCATGCAGACTGGTGAACTAGAAAAATCAGCAGCTGCAATTGATGCAATTGGTGATATTGTTAAGGATTCACCTCACAAGGTGTGCACCATCATCCTTCTAACTGATTTTTGTGTTTACTTTAACTTCCAGTTAGCCAGGTATATTTTGGTTCTCTGGCATGAACAAAAAGCTAGGGTTTTTATTTCCTCTTTCTTATAACTTTTTTTTTTAATTTAATTGTGAACCTCGAGTGGCAATTTTCAGTTTGTATGTGTTTCCAATGGAAGTTCAAGAAATTCCTTGTTAATAACATTAACTGATGAACATAAATTTTTCTTTGTTTCCCCCACCTCTTTCCTTTTCTTATATTGAAAAGATGATTTTCAGCATTCACAGAAAAATGCTTTCTTCTACCACATGGGTGAGACAAATTTCAGGAGTTAGTGACCACATGGGGAGGGACAGGGGAACTTTTTTTATTGTGAACTGGCAGTTGCAATAGAATTTGGAAATAGTAAAAGCCATGGAACATAGGATAGCCTTGATGTTGCAAGTGTGCTAAAACTAAAAAGGAATTTGATGACTAGAATATAATGGTTTGTGGATGGCCAACATCACTCTGGCTGCTTGACTAGGCTGTTTTTAAGGTGAAAGTGGAGGTCCCAATATAATTTAATTGCAGTGAATTGTTTTACTCATAAAATAGCTTGTGCTTAAACCCCTATTCACCGCTGCTCTTGCTAAGCTAGTAGCATAACTGATAAAACAACTGGTGTGTAGCTGAGACTTGAGACTTTACAGGGTGAAACTGATTTAGCCATGCTTTTATTTTTGTCCTTCAGTTGTAGACCTGAAAGGAACTGTTCCTTGCTTTTATCCACATGTAATCACCACCTCCTTTGTGTTTATTTCTTATTATTTTTACTGGTTGGATTTTCATTATTATTAAATGTAATTTTATCTTGTAGTGAGTCTCTATTGCTCGTATCTAGTTACCTGTTATGCTACTTGCTCTGATTTATATTTACAATCTTGTGCTTATTTTTCTGTTTTGAGTTATTTGTGCAGATTTTCATTGGTGGAATTTCAAAGGTTCTTTCTTCTAAAATGGTAATTTGACTCTGAAATTTTCAATTCTTTGTGTATAGTGTTCCTTCAGAGAATGGCCTCTAGGGTTCCTGCATTCCCATACACTCCATCTCTCTCTCCAAAATTCCTGCACCCTTTCCGCCTTCCATATCCTTTATTTTATTTGCATTTCTCCAATTTCCTCGGTTCTGTAAGTGACAACGATGTTCTTGCTGCTTTTATAGCTCATGGAGATTGCTAGTGCCTTTGGACCTCTGAAGGCATACCAGTTTGAGAATAGTAAAGATCCTGATGAGCCATTTGCCTTCCTAGAGGTAACATAGCATATTTGTGCTGTTGCTTACATTTGCTTCAAGAGAGGCATACCACTGTGATGTTAGAACACTTAGGGTTCTCCTTTACGTGAATTTTACTGTGCTTCCTTGTTCATTATTGTTTTCTTTGTAACTTAATCCTCCCTTTCTCCTGAGCTTGACTGTCAAAGAACTCATCTATACTCTTGATATCAGTATGCAGACGAATCGGTTACTTTCAAGGCTTGTTCGGGTCTCAATGGTATGAAGTTAGGAGGGCAAGTAATAACTGCCATTCAAGCTGTTCCAAATGCATCCTCCTCGGTAGTTCCTCACCACCCTGATTTCTCTACTGAAAATTTAATATCAACTCTATGCATCGCATGGTGATGGGAACTGACATAGAAGCACCACATTTTAGGGAAGTGATGGAAATTCACAATTTGGCCAGATCTCTCAGCATGCAAAGGCACTTCTTGAGAAGCCTACAGAAGTCTTAAAGCTTAAAAATGTGGTATGGTATTATGTTTCTTGGTATATATTATTTTGGTAATTCTTTCATGTTTCTATATTTAAACTTTATTTTGGATTGATATTTTTTTTTAACTATCTATTTTATCCTTGTCCTTTTCTCAATATTAAATAGTTTGATTCAGAAAGCCTTTCATCCCTATCTAACACGGAAGTTGAAGAAGTATTGGAAGATGTGCGTTTAGAGTGTGCCAGGTACTAGTAAACGAATTTTTCATTATTGCTTTTTAACTTGATAGTAATTTGAATCATGGTTTGGAATATATGTTCACCTCTCAAACCTGCAGGTTTGGCTCTGTTAAATCCATTAATGTTGTCAAGTATGCTGCAATTACCATATCCACTTCAAAATCATGCGAATTCAATGATGATACGGTATCTGCTGAAGCTACACAAAGCTTAGGCTGTGATGGAACAAATCCTAAAACAAGGAACATCAGAGGATCTATTGACCAAAAGTTTATGGAAGGCAACGGCATTGGTGATGATAAACCAGCAAGTGATGTCATGGAGGATGAGCCATGCCAACCAGGTCAGGTTGACAGTGATATGGCTGTTCAAGACTTAGCATGCAAGAGTTCATCTGATTCTCAAGAACCCCCTCAAGATGTGTCAGACAGCAATGTTGACAAGGTCACTGATGACATTGAAATTGAGGAAGTCGATGTGGAAAACAAATCAACAGCTGGAGAAGATTTGAATTTGAAGGAGGTGGGAGATAACAAATTAATGGCTGGAGAAGAGTTGAATCTGGAGGAAGTCAGTGGAGATGTTGAAAAGGCTATTGTGAATGATAGCATGGAAATGAAACCAAATTCTATTGAGAAGGGAGATTGCAAGGAACAGGATTGTAATCTTGGACTCATTTTTGAGCGGGGATGTGTTTTTGTGGAGTTCAGAAGAACAGAAGCCGCATGCATGGCAGCGCATTGTTTACATGGAAGGTTATTTGATGACCGTGCTGTGGTGGTGGAATATTTTCCTCTTGATATTTACCTTGCCAGATTCCCGAAGTGATTGTTTTAGTAGATGCCATGAACTAATGGGAAAACCACGTGCATGCAGAGTGACGAGGGGATTTTCTGTTCATGCCTGGTAAAACACCCACCCTTTTTGACATTTGGAGCAGTGTTGAACCTTTGTTTAATCTCAACCTTTTTCCATATGACATGTCGGAGAACATGTTTTTTGAACTGCAGGGAAACTTGCAAAATGCTGAAATCATAGCCACTGGTTGGAGTTTGAAAGTTTGAGGATCTGGGTTGGTCTGAACTAGGTTGATCTACTGAATTGATCATTCACGTAATGGGGCTAGTAGAGTTACATACATGAAGGATAAGGCTGAAAGAGACATTTGCTAATGTAATATTTTCCTTTCTTGCATATGCAACAAGTACGTTGAAGGTCAAGGGTTCAACTCCTAATTCCAAAGTGGGATGATAATTCATCTAGTAAATGCTTGCGATACAGGAGGGAAGCTTATTGCCATAGTTTTGGTTCCTGTTTTCCAAGGTACCCTTCCCTCCCAGAAAACTAAAAAAGAAGAAAAAAAAGAAGAGGAATTTAGGGTTTGTGTAGTGTCATTTGTGGTTTTCCCTACGAAAAGCTTGTTTGTACAAGCAACATGTTACCAAAACTTTCAAGAGCCTCATTCTTAAAATTACACTTGTTTTTCTGTAGAAGTAAAAATTTGGCAATTTGGCAACTGGTTACAGGTTCTTATTTCTGTAGAAGTAAAAATCAAAACAATTAAGCTCTATGTTTTTGCTTCTGTTTTGAACAAAAACAGAAACCTTAATCTAATTAGATTGTTGGACCAAAGCATAATGAAATTTAAATGATATTATCAATATAATTGATCGGTTTTCATTGGAAAATAAATACAATAATGACATAACAATTCAATCAATCATGTTTCTTAGTTCATCATATAATTTTAGCTATTAAAGGGAGTATATCCTCTCTCTTTGTTTTTTGGCTTCCATTGTTCTTCCTTTTTTTTTTTAGAAAAAAAATATTTTTTAAATTAACACCAAAAAATACTAATTTTATCATTTCTTTGTTTTGTAATTTTGTTGATAGATAGATGTATGATAATATATTTAATATTGCCGAACGTATGAATTTCATAGCACTATGAGGCCATTTTTAAGGCCCTGTGTAGCCCAGCCCGAGTGAGCAGGTTGATGGTCCCTAACCCAGCCCAACCTAACCCAAGAGAATACACACACCGTCCATCAAATACGAAAAGGAAAGAAAAACAAGAGGCCTCAAATGAAGTAGCAGCTGCTGCTGCTCAATACATGTTATCCGTTTCTGCCAATTTGAGAGAAGATAACAAGCAATAAACAGAAGGAAACACAGAAGAAGAAGAGAATGGCAACAACAGCGATAGGGGTAGGGGTTGGAGGAGTGTTGCTTGGAAACAGTATATGCTTCCGCAAAACACGGCAGCTTTCTATTTCGAAGACTAGTCTGGTTTCGGTTTCAGAGATAGGGTTTGTTACTTCCCAGTTGAGTGGCATCAGAATTTCCTACAACCCACCAAAACCACTCTCCGCTCCTTTCTCTCCCGCTCTCCAACCTGTCATCGCCCGTAAAATTTCCTCTCTTTCTCTTGTTTTCGTTTGTTCTAGATTATTTAATAAAAGTTTTGATTTGTTTTCAATTTCATAGACATGGCCTTTTTTTTTTTTGGATTAAACCCAGCATTGCTAATGTCTGATACGGGGCAGAGCTAGTCCTTGCTTATTTGATTTTTGTTCTTCATGTACATGGGACTCGGTTGGTGCTTGCTATATTACAGCGGTTTAGATTTTGATTAATTGTGTTATGTGATTCATTTTTTTCATTTATTTTTGGCAGGTAGAATTTGCCCCTTTACCGGGAAGAAAGCAAACAGGGCAAACAAAGTTTCCTTTTCAAACCACAAGACCAAGAAGTTGCAGTTTGTCAACTTGCAGTACAAGAGGGTGTGGTGGGAAGCTGGCAAGCGCTATGTCAAGCTGCGATTGTCGACCAAAGCGTTGAAGACTATAGAAAAGAACGGACTGGATGCTGTTGCTAAGAAGGCTGGCATAGATCTTCGCAAAAAGTAATAAACTGGGCCTTATGGTTTTGTTTCCAGTTGATGGTATATTTTGGTTTTCTGTTATTCATCCCCTGTCATGTTGAATTCTTCCCTGAAATCAGTGATATCATCTTTACATCTCACAAGCTGGCAATTTCTCTTTATTCATGTGCTCTGGCTTTTCATTTATATCTAAAATGGTATTGATTCCTCTATCAGGAAATGCCGAATAGTTTCACATAATCCTAGTTGTAGATTATATTAGAGTTCTTGAAATTTTCAGAATAGGTTCTCAAATTTCAGGCTAGATTGTTCTTCCTTTTCTCTTTCCAGTGCTCAAGCATTTTGCCATCATTGGAAGTGGATGGATGAATGATTGCTTTAATTTTGAAAAAGAAAGCAATCTAGGTGCGAGTATTTTTTGCAACATTTCGGACCAGATGCCGTGATATCCAATCGATGCGATCCAGACTCATTGAGCCATGGCCGGATATCTTTTCTGGTCATGTAATATCCAAATCCAGCCATGTGCTCCCGTTCCATTCCCATGCAGGTAGCGGTGTGGAGAAGCTACTTAACCGAGAAAAGAGCAGCCAAGAGATAGAGGGAGGAACCCTGAAAAAGAAATGCTGAATGGAAATAAAACGAAAATTTGATCCCATCTCATGTTTGCACTTGAGCATCAGTTTCCTTCTATCAAGCTTCTCATGACACCTTTACATCTTATACAAGGTAAGAGTTTTGCAAGAGCGTGCGAGCATCACCCTCTTCTACGACAATTCACCAGTACAGAGCTGACAGGGTATCAAAATGAAGTCATTCTGAGTATTTGATGCCTCTAAGTACTGCACGAGCAGCTCAATAATCCCAAAATTGCAATACTGAAACTAATGCTTTTGTTGGGTTAATTATAAAGCACACTATTCTCAGCCGATATATCTCACTTTTTTAGAG
>Ga0307515_10015951_pt1 | contig 13795 bp, 2 predicted proteins | sample 17_EM_MG_FD_194513 | JGI IMG/M metagenome (GOLD analysis project Ga0307515, IMG submission 194513) | Populus trichocarpa ectomycorrhiza microbial communities from riparian zone in the Pacific Northwest, United States - 17_EM | ecosystem: Host-associated > Plants > Roots > Unclassified | place... | reverse complement strand
GATTGTAGCTTGCAGTGATTTACACTGTTATGAATCCTGCCGTTGCATGAGTTGATTATGCAATAATAATTCACGTGAGTTGGCAGTGTGATCTTCCTTGATAATCTGAACGGTGATAAGTACCGCTTGAGACCACTAGGGATTGTAGCATTTCTGGTTCTTCTTTTCACTAGTAAGAAGTTTTTCTGGAACCTTCGGAATCTTTGGTCCACCATCCAAAATTCTCAGACTCACTATCCTTTCTCTCCACTCATCACCTCATCACTCGCTCTTGACATAGATTTAAGCCCAAGCCATATTATTATTTAAGCTTGTCTTCTTGGAGTGAGAACAAAAACATGTAATTCATAAACTTCTACATCAACAACTCTTCAACAGAAGCAAAAACGGGTCAAAAATCAATTAACACCAGCATAAGCGAGACGCATATATTAATTAATTAAATCTATCAAAACCTATTCATGTGAACAAAATTGTAATAAGAAATTGTGCCATCGTTTACTGAACCTTCAGCCACAAAGAAATAAAACAGAGGTTCTCCCAATAACAATGAAATTGATTTGCCTGAAGTAGACGAGAGACCTGTTCACACGGACAATATTTCATCAAGTTTTTACTAATAAATCAACACTTTTGTTCTTCAGATAAAAAGTAAAGGCCGTAGAAAACAAAACTCATCTAAATCATAAACACAATACCTTAAAGTGAACTCTGCGGTCAGCGCTCCTTGCCCTGCAAGCTGCAAAATAAGCACAGACACGATAACATCAAATTAAGATCTCATTCAGTGATAAGCAAGCACAGAAAACATAAATGGAAGAATATTAGTAGACTTACACTCGGTGATATTACCAGGCTCTCTAGAGCACTTCTCACCAGAAAAACAAAAACAAATGGACATAGTGTGATTTAGTGATGTGGAGATTCAATGCAAGAAAGGGAGAGAGAAGCGGAGATATACCACGGTGGCTATTGTCACTCACACACCAACACAGAACCACCATAACAGTAGTCGAATCGCAGCCTTGAACCAGCCTCCGAGCAGCCCTCCACACTTTCGTTTTCCCGCAAACAATGCTGTTTCAATCCCTTCCTTTTCCTACTACTGTCACCTCCGCATCACTTAAAGAGTGCTGCAATAATCACTTGAGTATTATTTATTTTGCTAGAATAGTTACTAGTTGAGGATCACCAATGCTCTTATTCATTCTTGCTTGCTATTATAACTAAGAACTTGGTTTGCTAGTATTTATACGTCTAAGAATAAAAAAATTTGAGTTTTTTTTTTAATGCGAGCTTCGTTGGATCTTACACTATAGTTTTTTTTATTATATAACAATGAAATAATTTTTACCTATTAGAATACAAACTTATTTTACTAAAAAATGCTACTGATACCCAACCTCTAAATTATACCTATCTGTGTAAATTTTTTCTATTTTATTCTCCTTATTTTTATACTCGATCTTTTACATTTCGTCCACTCGTCGTTTTCTCGGCGGTACCCTTTGCAATGAAACCCCATTAATTCACTGCAGTCTAAAACAAAAATCAAATGTGACTCGATCATCAAGTAGTTAATGGACCTTCCATTTTATTAAAACCTTTTTTCTTCCACTTACAGTTACATGTGATGTTACTATTCTACAAAAATCTTTTAAACTTATTGTTGATTATAACTAGACTTATTTGACAGTGTTTTAATTTTTTAGAAGCAAGCGATCCTTTTTATTTAATTTTTTAGTTCAATTGGCCAATAGAATTCACATGTCATTATCCTTTTGCAGATACTGAACTTGTGGAAGGGAGCTCATCTAGGAGGATAGTAGAATTAATCTGCAGAATTAACAAGGTAGTTATAATCTGAGAACAACGGTAGTGTTACTATAGAGAGGGTTTTGAAGCTCCACAACATGCAAATGACCTTCGTTCAATTTGAACAACATAGAGAAAAATATCCCTTTTCAATCTCCTATAAACAGAGGTCGATCCCCCCCAAAACCCCCCCACCCCCCCTTCTATTCTGCCATTGCCGCCTCTCCCCTCTCCCCCGTGTTTATAGCCACCATCACCTCATCCACACCCAACACCCTTGCAACCTTATCTTCTCACCAGTAACAGTAACAGCCGCTACCACCACCACCAATTTCTTATTCTCCCTCTCCAACACAAGTTTCTTCTCCTCCAGCAACTAACGTCAGCTGCCACCTCCTCGACTAGTGTTGCCACTAGCCTCACGTCATCCTCCCCAGCACGACCAACCAGCCACTCCCTCTTGCATCAGGTAACCTTCTTCTTCCTCTCATCCCCTAGTCGTTGCATGCAAAATTCATTCTACATGCAATAACAAATATAATTAACATGGTCATTGGAACCATTTAAAAAGTAACTCAGTGGTAAAAGTTTGGGACTAAGGGGTTTGCTTTTTCTATGGTCTCAGGTTCGAGCCCTGCGGTTGCTCATATGATGGACACTGGAGGTTTACATGGTCATTAACTTCAGGGCCCGTGAGATTAGTCGAAATGCGCACAAACTAGCCCGAACACCCATATTAATAATATAAAAAAAAACATAGTCGTTGGGCTGGGAAGATTTTGATTTTATTTGGGAATTAAATTTGCTTAATTTCAAAGATTTGTAACTTATGCTCCTGTTTAATTGCTTAGTTTTTTGATTAATTTCGCTGGAATTATGTTGAAGAGGGGAAGATAAATACTACAAAGTCAAAACTATGTCAATTTTAGAAAATTCAATTGAGTCATGAAATGTTGGTACCTTTTTCCTTAAACCCTCTATTTTTTAGACTTTCAATTTCTATTCAATAATGATTTTAATTTTGAAATTTTTTTTATTTAATCCAAAAATTGAATTAATTAAACCTTTTAATTTCATCACTTTTTATAATTTAGTCATTGGTCCTGATCGGTTCTTTTAATTAAAGTTAAATTAAACCCTTTTCCTTAATTACTTTTGAATTGAGTCCCTAATTGCAACCCAAATGTTTCATGGATTTTCTTAAACTTCTCCAGCTAAATCATGTGTCTAATTTTTTTTCCACCAATAATTTTTTTGTTTTTTTATCTTTTAATTTTTTGTATTTATTATTTATTTTCTAACTTGACTTGATACAAAAAATTTAATAAAAGTGAAAAAATAACAGAAAGAATATATATATATATATATATAGGTGGAACCTTTACATATCGAACTCATTCACAATATGTGCCCTGACAGCGAGGCCATGTTTTGTGCCTCACGTGTCACTTGGGTTTGGTCCTCATATTACGATCCACCATTTGCATTTTCGCCATCCAGTTAAAGTGAGCCACGTTTCCTTAAGGTTGAATGAGCGGGCTAAATTATCCAAATTTATAAACAGACAAAAGGTAGAAAAAAAAGACATCTAATCCTAATTTATCAAAAACACTTGGTCCTACGAAAAATTAACTAGTGATGGATTCTTGTAACTGTTATGATTTATGATCGATCATACATGAAGAACGTGCAAGATCAACATTCCAATGAAAGACGCCTGAATATCATCTTACAACCAACATTGCAGCTTGTATAATCAATACTGCTCCTTGAGAAAAGGGAGTTTATTTTACAAGGAGATGAAATGAAGAACAAAGATACACAACGCCAAATTAATACTTCAGACTGTCATAGAGAGAAAGATACACACAGAGGCACAGTTGATGTTTAGGATGTCAAGTGCTTGAATCACTTGATGGAGATTAACACTTAGCCACAATTACCATTATTATTGAGAGGGAATATAGCGACATAGCTCTGAATGACAGTTAATACAATGGTAAAAGTTGCAGCAACAAGTGCAATAAAGCTCCAAGGACTGCTAAAATAGTCATGCAGCCACTCAGCTACCCATTTCTTGATGATGCTCTTGCGGTCCAGTTCAATTTGCCTTTTCACATCACTATAAGCGTAAGGGTTGGGCACCAGGTTTCGAGACATCTGATTGAAGAGATCAGCGACCTCCTGTTCACGAACAAATATATTGAGAACACCCTCTGATTGCAGCACCTTAACGTCTTCGACATCTTGAATCAATGAATCCAGGAAGCATGCGTAAGAAGTGACCCAAAGTTCACCAGATGCATCACAGCATGTTTCATAGGCTATCAAGTTTAAGAGCACGGATTTGAATGACTCTTCTATGGTTACTGGCGGAAGTATTAGTCTGCTACCACGGAATGATGATTTGAACTCCACATCTGAGTATGCGTTAGTCCAGTTTGGCCTGAAGCGAATCCCCACTGTTCTAAGGTCCTTGGCAGAACGGTATGAGTACCAGTCACTGCTTCTTGTAGAGCAATGGCTGCAGGCTTCTTTGTTGATGTGATCGGTATGTAGAAGTCCAAGGAGATGGACAGGCTGGTGATCTTCTGTTTCTTTATTTCCCCACGTTTTTTTAGGTTGTTTCCAAATACATTTGCCAGCAAACTTCTTTATCATCTCCTTGATTGACTCTTTTCGAGGAGGAAGTGCACGAATGTGCCTGATGAAATCATTGATCAATTTATTACGTCCTCCTCCTTCCCCTTTTCCGAACCTCAAATTCATCAATGACCAGATGACTTGGAAAGGGAGTTGGTTCTCTAGCAATAACAAGTCCCTTTTAACCAGAACTACCTGATGACCAGGCATCTTTAGATCTTCCGGCCTGCGCAAGAGGAAGAAAATAAACTGGAGAATGAAGCAACCATCAAGAAACATTATCTGAGTGAATTTCTCATCATCAAACTCATCTGTCGAATCCTCAGCATAGCATCTTCTAGCGTCAATTGCCACCTCTGCCACCTTGCAGTAAAAGTCTTCAATGCATATTCCACTATCATCAACGAACTTGCGCGTAAATGTAACCTTGAGCTTCTCCATATCCCTGAGTTCAGGCTTTCCGTGGTGATAAGGACCAATGGAGACCAGAGAGGGGTCATAACATTTCTGGTTTGATTGAATCTGTCGAAGCAAACGTGGAACCTTTGGAATCTGTGGCGCTTGCATTTGGTTGTTACCAGTCTTGATCTGCCCTTCAGTGACGATGAATGCTAGCCACTCAGGAGGTCCACCTGAGAAATGTGAGTTTGCCTCCTGTGGGATTGAAATTTTTAGTTCTTCAGCCATTATTAGTACAGACTACAGAATTCTCGACAAAAGAAGGGCCTTTTTACCGGTTCACTCAGAGTAAAGTTAACATGTATCCATTTACAGTACTAAACAAATTTTAGATGGGAAGAAGAATCTTACCTTGCTTGGCAATGGGGCATGGGGTATTTTTATTACTGTACTTTAACTAAAGCATGAGATCTCGTTTTGAAGAAAGAGTGAGATGAAACTTGAGAAAGGGATATAAATGATTCTGTTAATATGACAAAATTCAAGAGCTAACTTCATGAGGTGAAAGTTATGTACTTGAGACAGATTTGTCTCATAATAGTAATCGTTGACTGAAAATAAGGAAGTTATCAGCAATTTGTTCACTTTAGAAACAAATAGAGTGAAAACAATGCAGGAAAAGATAATAATTATGACCCATAAAGCAGATGATTTTGACTGCCAAAACAAAAAGGTCAAAGGTTCCCCATATTTTTAGTCACTTCACTTTTACCGTCACTTCCAGCTGGATTGCCAAATATAAAGGGATAAGATAGTCCAAGCTTGCTTTACGGAAAATACCACTGTCGCTTCGCTGCCTCATATGCCAATCATGACCTCTATTTTTGGCGGTGGTATGTTCCACTTTGATAATTTTACCCATTTTATAATATGTCCTGCTCTTTGCCCCAGGTTGAAGGAAAGAAAAATATGAGAAAAAAAATTATATTCAACAAGCGCATTTAAAAAAAAATATTAAATGAAAAAACAATTATCAAAGAAAAAAATATTATATCAAGTACTCGTGTCAACTCATAAATTCATGTCCCATGCCTTTTGATGAGAAACACTAAATATGAAAAAACCATGAAAATTAATCACTAACAAATCAAATATTGAAGGATAAAATAATATAAAAAATTAAATCATACAAAAAAAATATGAAAAAAAAAATACAATACCACTTGAGTTAACTTACCAAACACACAATTCAAGTAATGAAATTAAAACAACCGCATAAAAAAATATGAAGAATTCCATACAGCCTATTCTAAAACAAAAAATCAAAGTCATATAATGAGATCAAAAAAGAAAATAAGATTAAAAGAAACAATGTGAACCTAAGACCCAGGTCATTTGATTAGAAGCATCAAACCTGAAAAAATCATGAAATTTAAATTTTAATAAATCAAATATTAAGAGATGAAAATGAAAAAAAATTATTAAAAAAAGTTTTAAAAGATACAATAGTAATAGCAATTAAAAAAATGGAGACCAGATTTGAAAAAAAAATAGAAGATGAATTATTATTTTTGTTGAAAGGCTAAATTAAAAATAAAAATCAATTTCACAAAAAGAACTAAAGAAGACACCATCAAAAAAATAAAGATCAAATTTGAAAAAATTAATATAATAAAAATAATTATTAAATGATAAAATTACAAATAATTGAAAATTTACAAAAGAAACAAGGAAAATATAAAAAAACATAAAGAATTAAGATCAAATTTTTTTAAAAAAAAAACCTAGATTAATTGATGTAATTAAAAAATATATATAATATTTATAAAAATAAAGAAAAAAACTAATAAATCAATAAAATAACTCAATCAATAAAATTGCTTTGATTCTCCATCAAAACCCAACACGTGTTGTCTGGTGAGAGAGAGGACGGCATGATGAAATGAATGACACGATCAAAACAATTTTTTAACTGTCATATGATAATGCACGTGTCATCGAAGTGCCGAGGCTTCTACCTTGCGCCTGACAAGGATTTTTTATATATTTTTTAATTATTGTAAGAAATTAATTTGCCCCTCAACCAACATAATATAACAAAAAAAAAAAAAAAAAACCAACTGAAAATACAAAACTACCATTAAATTTAATTTGTTTTTCTACGTATTGGCTTATTGTGTTTCCCTCCTCTATTTTATATGGGATTGCCCAAATACTCTTTTTCAAACCATAGACCTATCAACCTGATGAGAGATTCAACAAATTAGGGACCGAAACCCTTCAGATTCCTGACCTATTGATGGTTGAGATCAGAGTTTAGGAAGGTCGTTCAAGATTTATGGGTCTCATTCATGTCCTTTACATCACTATAAAATTTAACAGTTTTATCGACGAATTTTTTTGTTAATGTAAGACACATATTCCATCGTTAAATTAATTACCAACGGAGCATTTTCATCGATGAATCTTTCATCGGTAATTTTTTGTTCGTCGATAAATTCGTTGGTAATAAAAAAATAAAATTATCCACTTCATTTCGTTGGTATATCCCTCAGTAATAATATTTTTTTATTACCAACGGAAATTCCGTCGGTATATCCATCGGTAATTATTTAAAAACATTTAAAAAAAAGTTCATTTTATAAAATTATAAAATAGTTAAATTAACATAAATCAACACTGTATAATATATACTAAAAATGCTTGGAAAAAGAATAAGAAAATCAACTCAAACAAATTTGCAACAAATAAATAAAACGAAAAAATATATTCAACTAAAAAAATTCATATGAAAAAAATGAAGTTGCAATTGCAAAAAATTTAAAAATCCTATAAATATATCAACTAAAAATTGATCTCATATGAAAAACAAATCTCACAACAACATTTATATAATTATTAAGAATAAAAACAATTAAAAATAAAATAAAAAACAAATATAGTGAAAAAAATCATGAAAAAAAAAGAAAAAAAAACCTTACCTTAATGTAGTTGCAAGTGAAGCTAAGGAGAGAAAAAAAATTTCGTAAAGCATATTAATTAAAAAAAAAAAGAGGATAAAAGAAAAAAGAAGAAGAAGACATACTCGAGCATGGAGGAAAAGAGAAGGAGATGAGGAGAGAAAAGAAGAGAAAGAAATAGATATTGATGTTTTTTACTTACATTGAAAGAAGAAGTAGAAGAAGAAGAAGAATAAGAAATGAGTCTCTCTCTTGTGAAATAAGGGGATTCAGGCTTTTTATTGGGGCGCGTTAGCGACGGATTTACCGACGGATAATTGAATATTAATATTTTTTAATTATTCCGTGGGTAATTCCGTCGGTAATTATTTAATTTAAATTTTTAATTTTGTAAAAAGTTTTCAGAAACTGCCAACAATTACCGACGATTTTTCAATCCGTCGGTGATTCCGTCTATAATATTTAAATGAAAAATTTAAATCAATTGAATTTTTTCAGAAAACCATCAAATAACACTGATGACTTTTCAATCCGTCGGTGACTTTGTTCGTGCAATTGGAAAGTGAACAGTTCTGGAGCTCTCTGGAAAATACCGACGGAAAATTCCGTCGGTGATTCCCTTTATAATTGACATGATGAACAATGTTCACAGTTTACCAACGGATTTACCGACGGATTTATTCCGTCGGTAATTCCGTTGGTAAAAATGACACGTCATCATTTTTTTTTGCTTTGTTTTAATTTTTTTTTTCACTGTAATTCCCTCGGTATATACCGAGAGAATATTTCCGTCAGTAAAATCTCTAGGCAATTTACCGACGAAAATATCTAGGCAATTTACTGACGGAAATATTTTCTCGGTATTTCCATTTGTATTTATTGATTTTCTGGTAGTGCATCTAGTGAAGGAAAGATTGTGAAGACTATATATAAAGGCTTTAAAAGAATCTATTAAATTGTGGAACAGTGATTCAATGGGTAACATTGATGGGAAGATCAAAGCCTTAGAGCTCGAATCTGAATCCTTTGAGGGTTATAAAGAAAGCAGAGAGTTATCATCAAAAGAATTGGCAAGAAGCAGACTGGGTGTTAATGAACTTGGAATTGTGTACCGAATGCAGGAATCGATTTCGCATCAGAAATCAAGAGTAGTGTAAACTTGGAGACAAAAACACTAGATTCTTCCACATAACTACCACTGCAATGATGAAAAAGGAATTTTATTTTCTCCTTGAAAGTGGATGGAAAGTATATGTCCAAGCTTTCTGTCATGTTTTACAAGCTCTACTCCCTGGATAAAAGGTATAGGACCATCCTGATCGAGTTTGGAATTTCAGAAATTATTACTTTCTTCTTCATCTGATCTGGAAGTTTCTTTTACAGTGGAAGAAGTTAAGTCTCCTAGTTGGTAATAAGGCACCTGGTCATGATGCCATCAATATCTTTTTCATAAAGAAAGCTTGGGACATTGTAGGAGAGGCTGTAAATTGCAACTTTACGCTACTGTCACAAAGTGCATGCAGTGCCAACAATCACAAAGTTTCCACTTCCTTCTCCTTTCACGCTACTGTCCCTTTTTTCTACAATTCCTTCTCTTTAAATCTTATCTTACAATTTCTCCATCTTTTCTAGTTGTTATGTAGTATAGCTATATGGGTCTTTTTCTATATATATATATAAAGTGTTCTTTCAGTTATTTTGTAAGAACTGGATCAGCCCAGTTTCTATCAATTCACAATATGTGGCGTGACAGCGAGGCCATGTTTTGTGCCTCACGTGTCACTTGGGTAAAGTGTTCTTTCAGTTATTTTGTAAGAACTGGATCAGCCCAGTTTCTATCAATTCACAATATGTGGCGTGACAGCGAGGCCATGTTTTGTGCCTCACGTGTCACTTGGGTTTGGTCCTCGTATTAGGATCCACCATTTGCATTTTCGCCAGCCAGTTAAAGTGAGCCACGTTTCCTTAAGGTTGAATGAGTGGGCTAAATTATCCAAATTTATAAACAGACAAAAGGTAGAAAAGCAAGTCATATAATCCTAATTTATCCAAAAAACTAGTGATGGCTTCCTGCAACTGTTATGATTTATCATCGATCATACATATGAAGAACGTGCAAGATCAACATTCCAATGAAAGACGCCAGAATATCATCTTACAACCAACATTGCAGCTTGTATATATAATCAATACTGCTCCTTTTGAAAAGGGAGTTTATTTTACAAAGAGATGAAATGAAGAACAAACATACAAAACGCCAAGTTAATAATTCAGACTGTCATAGGGAGAAAGATACACACAGAGGCACAGTTGATGTTTAGGATGTCAAGTGCTTGAATCACTTGATGGAGATTAACACTTAGCCACAACAACCATTGTTATTGAGAGGGAATATAGCGAAATAGCTCTGAATGCCAGTTAATACAATGGTAAAAGTTGCAGCAACAAGTGCAATAAAGCTCCAAGGACTGCTAAAATAGGTATGCATCCACTCAGCTACCCATTTCTTGATGATGCTCTTGCGGTCCAGTTCAATTCGCCTTTTAACATCACTATAAGCGTAAGGGTTGGGTACCAGGTTTCGAGACATCTGATTGAACAGATCAGCGACCTCCTGTTCACGAACAAATATATTGAGAACACCCTCTGATTGCAGCACCTTCACGTCTTCGACATCTTGAATCAACGAATCCAGGAAGCATGCGTAAGAAGTGACCCAAAGTTCACCAGATGCATCACAGCATGTTTCATAGGCTATCAAGTTTAAGAGCACGGACTTGAATGACTCTTCTATGGTTATTGGCGGAAGTATTAGTTTGCTACCACGGACTGATGATTTGAACTCCACATCTGAGTAAGCGTTAGTCCAGTTTGGCCTGAAGCGAATCCCCACTTTTCTAAGGTCCTTGGAAGAACGGTATGAGTACCAGTCACAGCTTCTTGTAGAGCAATGGCTGCAGGCTTCTTTGTTGATGTGATCGGTATGTAGAAGTCCAAGGAGATGGACAGGCTGATGCTCTTCTGTTTCTTTATTTCCCCACGTTTTTTGAGGTTGTTTCCAAATACATTTGCCAGCAAACTTCTTTATCATTTCCTTGAATGACTCTTGTTGAGGAGGAAGTGCACGAATGTGCCTGATGAAATCGTTGATCAATTTATTACCTCCTCCTTCTTCTCCTTTTCCGAACCTCAAATTCATCAATGACCAGATGACTTGGAAAGGGAGTTGGTTCTCTAGCAGTAACAAGTCCCTTTTAACCAGAACTACCTGATGACCAGGCATCTTTAGATCTTCCGGCCTGCGCAAGAGGAAGAAAATAAACTGGAGAATGAAGCAACCATCAAGAAACATTATCTGAGTGAATTTCTCATCATCAAACTCATCTGTCGAATCCTCAGCATAGCATCTTCTAGCGTCGATTGCCACCTCTGCCACCTTGCAGTAAAAATCTTCAATGCATATTCCACTATCATCAACGAACTTGCTCGTAAATGTAACCTTGAGCTTCTCCATATCCCTGAGTTCAGGCTTTCCATGGTGATAAGGACCAATGGAGACCAGAGAGGGGTCATAGCATTTCTGGTTTGATTGAATCTGTCGAAGCAAACGTGGAACCTTTGGAATCTGTGGCACTTGCATTTGGCTGTTACCAGTCTTGATCTGCCCTTCAGTGATGATGAATGCTAGCCACTCATGAGGTCCACCTGAGAAATGTGAGTTTGCCTCCTGGGGGATTGAAATTTTTATTTCTTCAGCCATTATTAGTACAGATTACAGGTTACTACTAAAGAAGGCTTTTTTCTGGTTCTTTCAGTACACCGTTAACATGTATCCATTGATAGTACTAAACAAATTTAGATGGGAAGAAGAATCTTACATTGCTTGGAAGTGGGGCATGGGGGATTTTGATTACTGTACTTTAACTAAAGCATGAGACCACGTTTTGAAAAAGAGGACGATGAAACTTGTGATAGGGATAAAAATGATTCTTTTAGAATGAAAAAATTCGAACTCTAAGCTTAACTCATTATTTGCCTTCTCATATTATCTCAAATTCAGTGTACTCCAGTAGTTAAATATCTAAAAAATATATTGAATCACTAAAAAGTAAATTATTCTCAAAAATACCTAAAAGTCTAGACAACTTGCTAAAAATTACACGAAATACTCTAAAATAAAGTAGGAATGACTACAAATATACGTGCAATATATTCCCCTGTCAAAAGCAGAGCTTTGAAACATTAAAAATACAAGCCTGCTAATCTGGTGAACAGTTGCAGCAGTGATATAAAACACCATCAAAGGCTCTCTCATTTTTCCCCTTCTTTTCTTTTCTATTCAAGGGGTTTATACCACGAACAGTCATTGCCATTGAAAATATATAAATGACATGCAAGTTTAGAAGCAAGGCCCGCTGCAAGTTCTCTCAGCAGACCTGCTGTCACTCCATCAGCCAAAGTTTTTATAGGTATATGTAAGCCCTCTTCCACTGATCATTTATGCAGAAAGAGAATTACGCTATAGCAAAATGCAATTATGCAATCTCTATTTATTTAAGCAGAAAAGCATGTATAAAACAACAGAAGGTAGTGCATTTAGCTTGGCAGATTTAAGAGTCTACTGTAAATATAGACGAAGGCAGTATAAATATTCCCCTCTGCAGAAGCATCATACCTTAGACCAGTAATTGCATCAAACAAATTTTTCATCAGCTCTCCATATCTTTCCAACTGATCCAAACAATTTAGCTATTAGCTCTCCATCTTCTTCAGTCGCAGCTGCACCCAAGCTCACAACTGTTCATAAAACAAGTTAGAAATCACCTTTTCCCAAATTCATACAAAATTGTAAGTTCAGAGGTGCATATTATCACACAAAGAAGATGAATGGAAGCATTTTGAGAAACAAGACAAGGCCAAATCTTTCAGTTTGTAAGTTGTTCATGAAGACAAAATTAGACCACCATCATGATCTGGTAACATATAACATTGAACACAATATTCTTTAATGCAATAGCATGTGTAATGTTTCTCGATTAGTATTGATTACTGATGCAAAACCAATTGCTAGGATATGTAGAAAAAAAATTACTTGTTGCTGCCTCACACATTACTTCCATTCTGTATATACTAAAATAATATGTTGTTATATTGTTGATCACTGTAACACAAGACATAAACTATTATGGATGTCACTATTCAAAGAACGATGTTATAGTTGTTTTCTCATTTCAACCATTGAACTTAAAAGGTCATTATTATAAAATTAAATTTCAGGTTGTTGTTGAGAAAATTAAAAAAAAAAGATTAAAATCAACACAAAAAAAATGTAGAGTCTTTTCCATTTTCGATGTTAAAGGCATGAAAAACTTCAACTTAATTATTGAAGTTTTACTTTGTGCATTAATTTGACCCCTATTATTCTAGAATTTTACGGCACAATATTGTACTTTATTTTTAGGATATTTAAACCCTGAAAAATTGAGAGAGCACAGAGGAAATCGTTGAAAAAAAGAGAGAACAAAGAAAAGTTTTGGTTGCCATCATAAAAAACCGATATTGGTTTTAATTTGTTCATCTTAAAGAAGAGAATTTAATAAATGTGATTTTTCTTTTTAAACATGCCTTTTGAACCGTGAAAATTAAAAGATTTTATTTTTAAAAATTAATTTTGATCTTTTTTATTAATTTTTTATTATAATCTAAATTTTTATTTCATAATATTGATCTTTAATTTAAGTTCTTTAAAATATGAACCTTAAATGATCATGTGCGAAGAAAAAACAATCAAGCTTCAAGATTAAATTTTTCTTGTCCATTGTATTGAAATTTACATGTTGAAAATTATGTAGTTTTTTTTTTTTATCCCATTGCGTAGTATGTTAAAGTTTTATTTAGTCTAAAAATTACACTCAAGAAAACATCAGTAAAAAGCGACCCTGAACAGATTGATTTAGCACACAATGCCCTTTGCTCTC
>Ga0307515_10015950_pt1 | contig 13795 bp, 11 predicted proteins | sample 17_EM_MG_FD_194513 | JGI IMG/M metagenome (GOLD analysis project Ga0307515, IMG submission 194513) | Populus trichocarpa ectomycorrhiza microbial communities from riparian zone in the Pacific Northwest, United States - 17_EM | ecosystem: Host-associated > Plants > Roots > Unclassified | place... | reverse complement strand
TATCATCAGGGTTTGTGGGGGAAAATTCACTTTTCTTTTTTTTTTCTTTTTTTTTTTACTTCAGTTTCTTGTTTATATTGATTAGACTAACAATTCATAGCATTCCTTTTCTTTAACATCAGTAAAAACATACTGACTTGTCCTTTCAATTTTTATTTTTTGTCTTGATGAAATAGATATAAGAAGCTCCTGTGCACGGTGGATCTTACAAGGGACTTCTTTTTCAGCTACTCCTACCATGTTATGCACAGTCTTCAGAAGAATTTATCTTGTAATGAGACGGGACAAGGTCACTATGAATCAATGTTTGTTTGGAATGAATTCTTAACTCGAGGAATTCGAAATAACCTCAAGAATACTCTATGGACAGTGGCATTAGTGTATGGCTTCTTTAAACAGGTGCATTTTATTTCAAGTAACCAACTATACATGAGTGCTTAAAGACGTTCATGCTATAAAAAAGAACAGTCCATGATAGAAAATGGTCATCACATTTACGATGGTATATGTTATGTGTTGCTGTCTTCTTCTCTAATTTCTTAACTCACTACCTTTTGTGGTTCTTTTCAAAGCTATCAAGTTTATTATTACATCCCATTTAGAGTTAGGAGTTGAAGTTCCTCTACCTAGGTCTTTTGCAAGGAAAATTAATTGAATTAAGAACATGGTCCTTTTGTAAGTTGAACCAGGTTGAATGGAATATCAACTCTATCCATATTTATCTGGCCTTATGAATCGCCTTTCAATCTTTATTTATGCAAATTTGTATGATCTGCTTCAATCTGATCTTTTTCAGTTTTCCTTTGTTGGTATCCAGGTCAAACTTTCAGTACCTGGCAGGGAGTTTAAGCTGGCTCTCATTGCTAGACGATCACGGCATTATGCTGGCACAAGGTATGGATGGTCTTCAAAACTTTTGAACAGCATGCCAGCTGGAGTTAACCAACCCTGCTTGGCTGCTTTGATCATTTGCCAGTGAACATGATAAACTCTCTAATATTGATCGGATACAATCTGTATATTAACCTCTTCATATAGTCCACTGATGTGTTATAGAAACACTACTATCCAGATTTTATCCCACTGATCACTGCTGAACTTACAATGAATTTTATTTGATTTTCCTATTTTCTGATCTGTCTAGATATTTAAAACGAGGCGTGAATGAGAAGGGTAGAGTTGCTAATGATGTTGAGACAGAACAGATAATGTTTGAAGATGTTCCTGAAGAACAGCCAGTGCAAATAAGTTCTGTTGTTCAGAATCGGGGTTCAATCCCGCTTTTCTGGTCTCAAGAAACTTCACGATTGAATATCAAACCTGACATTATGTGTATGACTTCGATACTGTGAACCGTGTTATTCTGAGTGGTAACTTTCACAAGTTATTTATTTATTATTATTTTGCAGTGTCAAGGAAGGACCAAAATTTTGAGGCAACAAAACTTCATTTTGAAAATCTTGTGAAGAGATATGGAAGTCCGATAATTATTTTGAATTTAATAAAGGTAGGTTGCTGCGACTACCAAGAGACTGATTGCTCCAGATGCCTGTGCTCATGTGATCTTTTAAGTTTTAAGCTTCTTGTGTATGAAAATGGATTCATGATGTGGTTTTTTTATTATTATTGCTGTCATTAGTTTTCGGCATTTTTTTTTGGGATTGAGGCGTGGTTGTTATATGTTTCTAACAATTATGTTGATGATTGGCAGTCGCGTGAAAAGAAGCCTCGGGAAACCATACTTCGTGCTGAGTTTGCAAATGCCATCAGATTTATCAATAAAAGTTTACCCGAGGAGAATCGCCTAAAGTTTCTGCACTGGGATTTGCATAAACACTCTAGAAAGTACTTTGCTTGCCCACCCCATACTTTTCTCTCGCATTAATTTTGTGATGACTGAAGTTAATAGCATTTGTTTGCTTTCAACAGGGCTACAAATGTCTTGGCACTTCTAGGAAGAGTTGCAAGCTATGCATTGAATCTAACTGGGATCTTTTATTGTCAAGTCATGCCAAGTTCAAGTTCCAAGGGATTGTTAAATGGGTCCTGCTTTGAGTAAGTTAATGAAAAGGCTTCCAACTCTTTTTACATGGTATTTTTCTTTTGTCTTATCCACTCAGGAAAATGTTTGCTCTGAGAATCCGTTGTCTTGCTAGATTTCACGCAATAATCACACAATTGCTATCCGGGCCCCTTTAAATTTATAGTAAATTCAAACTGAAGTGGATTTTTTGCTTTGTAGAATTTCAAATGATTTGAGGAAATATATTGATTCAAAACTCAAAACTTGCATATGCGCAGTTTGTGTAATGTGTCCTTTTGCATTTATACATTGTAATCAATAAAAAAAAGGTGGGAAAAACAGAAAATGCAATATTATGGATAATGATACTTTTCTAGTAACTAACAATTTTAGGGTACACTGCCAGGGTTTTTTCCTTTGTTTCTGTCTAATTCTTGTAAGTGACTTACAATGCTGGCAATGCAAATTTGGTGCAGGGAACGTGATGGTGACTATTCTCTTGAAAATCCTTCTAGTGACAATGTCAGCAAGTTGGATTCAGAAATTGCCAAAGCTGAATGTGATGCAAATCAAAATCAGAGTATCAACGTTCCAATGTTCCAAAGTGGTGTTTTAAGGACCAATTGCATAGACTGTTTAGATCGCACAAATGTAGCACAATATGCCTATGGATTGGTGGCTCTAGGGCATCAGTTGCATGCACTAGGATATATGGAATCCCCAAGTATTGATCTAGATAATCCTTTAGCTGAAGATTTAATGAGGATTTATGAGACGATGGGCGACACACTTGCACTGCAGTATGGTGGGTCCGCTGCTCACAACAAGGTAATCCTTGTGGGTTTGGGGAGGCCTACAGTTTAATGATTAAATATGATTGAACATAATTTTGTGGATCAAATACATTTTCGGGCACAGTTAGCTGTTTTCCTTGGAATTTTTTTTAGTTGAAAAAGTAAAAAAAAATAAAAATCAAGGATTTTCTCACTTAAGATTATGTAGTTCATAGGGGTGTGATTATTTTTCTTTGGTCACCTTGAAAATTGCAGTAGATGGGTCTGCTGCTCAATGAGCTGACTTGATTTGTAGGATTTTGGAAATCAGAAAGAAACATTTGCAAGCTTGTTGATGCTTTTAATCTTGGATGCATGTGTTTTAGGATGGTGCGGATAATGCAAAACATTATACCAAACTTGTATTGTAGTTTTGTTCAATCTTCCAGTGTGTGTAAACTAAACTATTTGAGCAAGTTGGCTCTGTCATGTTTGTGTTTTATTAAGAAATTAAATTTTGCATGTCATCGCCTCTTTGATTGTGATGCCAAGGAACTAAGTTGATCACGTTGGGTATCCTTGCCTGCATGGGAAGAAAGTAAGGATTCTCAGGAGTTAAAAGAGCAATGGATGTACTTATTGTTGAAATTGTTAGTTCATTACTTAAAAAGCAAAACACCCTTGTTTCTGAAATACTCATATTCATTCCATTTGTCCACTTTGTTTTGAAAATTCTACTTTTGGAACTCTGCATAAAACTATCTATTTTAAGTTTAGCACTGCCAATGCATCACTGTGTTGCAATGATGATGTTAAATAGATATTTTCTGAGAGAAGAGGTCAGTGGAAAGCAGCAACTCAGTCCCAGGAATTCTTTAGAACTCTACAACGTTATTACAGTAATGCCTACATGGATGCTGAGAAACAAGATGCTATTAATGTGTAAGTATAAGAGGCTCTGCGCTTCAATGCCATCATTACTTTTCTCTGGAAAGAACTTCCCAGATCAGGGATTTTAAAATGTATGTTTTGATGGTAGGTTCATTGCAGGGGATGGATTATGCATTTGATGTGATATTTGCCTTTACTTTTTGGTCAGGTTCTTGGGTCATTTCCAGCCACAGCAGGGAAAGCCAGCACTGTGGGAATTGGATTCGGACCAGCATTGTGATGTTGGAAGGCGTGGTCCTGATTTAGTTGAGAATGCTAGGTAATATGCCCTCATAACATGCCATATCTCAATAATTTTTGTATGCTTACCTCATTCCCTCAGTGCCATAACTATAGCTGAATTTGGAAAGGCGCACTTGTTTAGGTAACCACTTTGTTTGGGTATGGTTGGTGGTAACATTATATTGTTCTAAGGGTATGAAAATAGGTAATCGGTGACAATGCAAAAACATGTACCAGAGCTAAAAAAGGATCAGTGTGGGACTATGATTCTCAATGACTGGAAGGAGAATCGTGGTTATAATTTCAGTTTCTGCTTTTGACAAGTTTTACACTTCATATCTAGGGACTATTTTTGAATAAGAACTATTTTGGGACCTTTTTGTGAATAGGAAAACTGTGTATCACAGGAAGTTATGTTGGTCAAGGACCTTGCTTTAAAAAAAATGCATGTTTCTGTTATCATTGTTGTATTGCAAATAAATCATTAGCTTTAACACATCCAGTAAATGCAATTCTTCTGTAATTATTCAAATGATGCATACAACTTGGATATTGGAAGCGCTTTTCTCAAATTAATTATGTGTGTTTAAACATGCTTGTGTGTGAGCATAAGTTAATCTGAGATTTACTTTGACCATATAATGTTTAGAACATATAATATGATGAAACTAAAGTTTCATTTGTAAGGAAACCTTTATGCTAATATTTTTGTCATCTGTAGGTCATTCATTAAAAGGTCACTGTCAGATGGCAATCTTCGGTGTGAAAATGAGTCACCTGTAGCTGCCAATATTGGATACAGTAAGCCTCTGTCTGAAAAGGAGGGAGGAGTTAATAATGGTCTTTCAGACTCAAATCCGGAGATATCAACTTGTGAAAGTGACATATCATATTCCAGGTCTGCTTAAATTGTTCAATGCTTGTCACAGCTTGTTATGTTTAATGATTTTATCTCCCTATTTGGTAAGCCCATGGTTTATCCGATTTGTATTCACTCCTCATAGAGGTGCATAGTTGATGACTAATTGAAATGCCAAATAGATTCTCTTTTCAGCAGGTTATATTTCTTTAGCCATTAGGAGATAAGTTGTCATTCCTCTGCAATTGTAGCCATTAGGTTAAGGCTTGGGAATGGATAAGTGAGGTTTATTTATAAATGCTGTGGCTACAAAATCTGGCTGCTATCGTCCCTCAATTTCAGCATGTAATTAGGAAATGGAAATGCTTGGATGCATTCCTTAACCCTTTTATATCATGCGGTTGTTGCATTTTATGTGCTTACGTGGCTGATTAATGTTGGGGGTCTTTTTAGGTACACTCCCTCAATGCCTTGCAGGAAGCTTTTCAAAGATGTGGAGGAATACCAATGTTTTGAAAGTAATCATATTTGTTATGACGAACATGGGGATGCTTGCAGCTGCTCAAATTTCCTTGATATGGACTGGCTTTCTACATCTGGGAATTCATGTGAAGAAGATCTGTGTGATAGGTAGTTTTTATACTTCCAATTAAGTGCTTCAGCTCAGGAACCGAAGGCAAGTACTCGACAATTATTTTAATGGCTGCAGGTCTAGTGCTGGCCTATCATCTGAGAATCTTGGGAACGATGTGAAAATAGAAACAACCATATCTGCTAGTGAGTCCGGATCTAGCTTGAAGGTTAGTATTTTTTTTTCTTCTGGTGTTTGCATTTGCAGTTTGTTTAAAGAGTACAAGTTTCTGGTGTATGACCCTCTATAGCAACTATGTTATTTATCAACTTTTTACTCAATTGACATCATGTGTTAGTAAATTGGTTAAAACTACTTGATCATCTCTCATATGTTTAAGCATCAAATTCACTTTTTGTTTATGCCTATTCTATCTCTCCAAGGGAGAATCTAACACAAGGTAGAATGATTATGGCTGGCTCAAGTTGGCATCCAATTTTATGCATTTCTTTCGAGTCTGACACTGCGTCAACTATGGTCTTGACCTGAGAACTTGCTCTTTATATTGTTATGCTATGTGCTCAAGTTTCTCGCATTATTCGGCCGACAGTTATCAGCTTTCTGTTATTTGTATTTGAGTAATGTTTTGCTGTTTGATCGTTCATCACTTGCATTCCTGATTTGCGTTGGTCAGAATGTTAATCTGATACTTCCTTTGGTTCAGGGAAGAAGTCAAACTGGATCTTCTGATGACATCGCGGGTGGATTCCCAGACCGCTTTGTCCAGTGGGTAATGAGTGGGGAGATGCTGTTCCATTGAAGTTCACCTCCAATTTTTCAATACATAATTCATTAGAGCCATAAATCTGTTTAATCCCATCCGAAGGATGCGGATTTCCTGTCTGAAAATAAATAGCCAGAAATCAACCCAAAGATACAATTCCGCCATTTTGTTCGATTGTAAGCCTTCAGGAACGAGAATGAGGAAACACAAGGGTAAATAGCATAGCTAAATTCATTTGGAGCTCTCGAGGCCTCCATTTCCCTTAGGATATTAAAGATTATTTTTGAAACCCTGTATATATTTTACATACATCTTGCCAAAAGAAAGAGCAGTTGCAACTGTTGGATTCAGATGTTACTCTCCAGTTACATCTCCCATGTTCATCCGATACTCATGCCCTCCGCAAAAACAAAGGCTTTGAAATCTTCATATATTGATCTTGATTCATATTAAATTTAAAAAATGAAATAATAAAGTCAATTATTTTCATTTCTATAAATAATTAAATCTTTGTTAAATTAACCATGGAGCCATTGTCACAAGCTAAGTTAAATAAGGCTGCTTTATATAATTGGTATGACGCTTGCACTGGTAGGAAGCATCATCCCCAAATCTTCCTGTTCATCACAACCCCAGATTAATCATCTCGGAGCCACCATATCTGGGGGAAACAGTAACGTCTACAGTAAAAAAAGAGATTTCTGTCGTAAGCAAATCCCGAATCATTTGAATCAGGCCAGATAAAATACAGTGCCACATGGAATATTACACCTTAAACAACAGAAGCTTAAAAAACGACATAACAAAACACAGCATTACTATTAGATACCAAAATCGGTGTAAATCTTATAAAAAAAAAATTAACCGTCTAGAACTACACCGAGCCCAAAAATGTAAAAAAAGAAAAACAGTCCGTTCCCCACAAAACTAACTCATGATTCTCGACTGAGTGCAAAACATGGTAATTGTAAACAAGAATGATGGTAGTTGTAAACATGAGCATTCTTGCTGAATTTAAACGTCCCAGCCAGTAGCAGCAGCAGCAGGGGGAGGTACACCAAGTTCAGCACCTGGGAGCTGTTCAGCAGCAGGAGCTGGAGCTGGAGCCGGAGCTGCACCCCATTCGCCAGAAAGAACACCTAAATTTTGAATAAAAAGGTGGGATGAATCCAAAGACAGAAGTTTCACTGCAGAAAACAAATGCAAAGATTATAGGAGTCTCATCGAATTGTGGTTACCTTGTTCTGGGAAGAAATTGGCAGCAGGAATGGGTTGTTGGGCAACATCAGTAGTCCATTGACTATCAGCTATAGTGCTACCCCATTCACCTGCAGAAATCCCATAATCAGGAGGAGGGAGAGCATAATCAGCAGCTGGTAGTGCATCCTCCTCTTCCTGTTGCTTGGCTTCTTCAGGTTCCCTATAAAAGAACAAGTCCACCTGTCCAGAAAAATGCCAAATGAAGCGTTTCATAACCACTCCATGTAACGTATTCAAGCACAGTTACCGTGAATGTACAAACCAATCCCAAGCAGTAAAACATGACATTAAAATACTGATGAAGGAAACAGACGCATAATGAATGTTTGCATCTGCTGCAGGCTAAACTAAAACATTGGGATTTTGCTATAGTAAGATGGAGTGCAGAGCATCAAGTCATTCTACTTGCAATTTAAAAAGCAAATGGATGAAAACAGAAAGCTCAGAGAAGAGGGGCGGGGCTAGAGACTGTAAAACACTTTTGCAATAAACATGTTACCATAATATCCCATTTGTGCCCTTGCGGAATAGTTCCACGCATCTGCAGAACCATTCTTGCCAACAGCCAAAACAGGCATCCGATGCTGTGCTTGCCTTTGTTATTAGCGGGAATGCCAATATCCACAAAGTTCATGGGAGAGCCAGTGTCACAGAAAGCAATGGTTGGAATGTTTCCAAGAGCTGCTTCCTTGATAGGCTGTATGATATGATTGATGATGATTAAAATTTGAAGACAGAAAAAAGAGCGCAAAAAACCAACAGGCATGATAAGCTTAATGCTATTGACAAGTTTGGGTTCACCTGGTGATCAGTCCTTGGATCAGTGAGGATCAAGAGACGAGGTTCACTGAATGAAGTCTGCATCTGGTTAGTGAAGGTACCAGGGGTATGCCTTCCAGCAATTGCATGAGCACCAGTGTACTGGGCAAACTTGAGGACAGCTCTTTGACCATAGGGCCTCGCAGATTGAACAATCATATCCTGGGGGTTCTCAATTGCAACAATAACTCTGGCAGCCAGTAAAAGCTTTTCCCATGTTTTTCCAAGGTTGATAATATAAATTCCTGAGCAATAAAGACAAATCAATAAGACAGACAAGTTAGAACTAAAACCATTTGCCCATCACAGCAATGAACAGCCACAATAAGCATACTGTACAAATATTCAGAAAAATAAAGTCAAATTGACAAAAAAAACAAACAAATTTAAAATTATAACTCCCTTGCATCTCAAACAGCTAACAGATAACACGTTGAATCTTAATCGAAAGCCTCATTTTCATAAGATTATTCGAAGCCTTAATAACAAATGACATAAAACACACAAATTACATCTACTCTGTTCCACCAATGATCTCAACATAGACAATTCATCCAAAAAAAGATCTCCAAACCATTTCAAGTTCATGAACACAAAAGAAAAGTAAAACACACAACACGTAACAGAAATCATGCTCAAAGACTCAACCTTTAATAGATCAGCAACAGCAACAGACCACAAAACAAAAAACCTATTACTTATTTCCTAAAAGTATAACGATCAACACATCTAAAACAGATGGGTATGTACAAAGAAAGAGTACAGCTAATATACCATCATTGCGGCGCTTGAAAACATAACGTTCCATTTGGAAGTCACAATTTTTGGTGCCAAGATGAACCTCAGCAGCCAACATCATCTGAATGTCTAGCTCTTTCTGTGACAGTGCCCTTGTTGGTGCAGCCGCAGCTGCTCCGGTTGCTGTCGCCATGATTGACTGCTTGAGTGTGTGTGAGGCACGGAGGGAAAAGGGGGGGGTGAGGGGCTAGGGTTTTTTGGTTTTAAGAGAGTGAGTGAGCGATAAGAGAGCTTCTGTTGCCACCACAAGGGTTTTTTAAGGCCCAGACAAATAAATTATGGGCCTGTGCCTACTCAAACTACACGTCGTCGTTTGATATCATGATCGGTCTTTTGCTTTTTTGATAATCGAAATCTTCTTGATTTTAAAAATATTAAAATTTTGAATGATTTAATTGTTTGGTTTTTAATGGATTTATTAGTATACCGCTAGATAATATTAGTGCTGCGCTTTGAGTGAGATTATTTTTTTTTAATGTTAAAAAAAAATTAGATATGATTAAATTTTTTTAATAAAAAAAATTAAATTATATGGAGATTAACTAATGTGATATAATTGATTTGGTATGTCCAAAAGCAAACTTAGATAACCAATTAAAATATAGTTTGATTCAAAAAAAACAATCGAGATGATATTTTTTAAAATTGAAATGGCAGCATATTAGATCTATTCAGATCAACTCGTGTTAGCCTACCAAATTAGTTATCTAGGTCATGATATCCTGATAACCCTATAAAAAAATTAAAAAAAATATTAAACTCAATTCTCAATCAATCCAATGTTTAAGGATGAAATTGAAAAACAATCAATTAAAAAAATGATTTGAGTGTCCGGGTTAACCTATCAAACCTCGGTCATAAGACCAATATATCTAAATTAAAACGCAAATTGAAACAAATTATAAATTTTAATTCTCAATCAATAAAAAGTTGAAGGATGAAATAAAAAAAAAAGACACAAAAAATAACTTGAGTCAACCAACCAAATTCGTAACCTCGATCATAAGATTAGAATAACATCATAGAATGTAAACTGAAACAAATTAAGAATCTCAATATTTAAGGATGAAATTAAAAAAAAATGAACTAAAAAAAAAGGAGTCAATCAACTTAACCCACGACCCAAGTTATAAAACCATGATAACCTCATTAAAAAAATAAAAAATAATTATGAAGTTCAATTCCCAATCAACCTAAAGTTGAAGGTTTAAATTTAAAAAAATCACAAAAAATAACATAAGTCAACTCGGATTAACTATCAAACTCGGGCCAGGAGACTGAGATGATTCCATAGAAAGCAAATAAAAAAATATAAAGTTCAATCACAATAAACTCAATGTTGAATGATGAAATTGAAAAAAAAAATATTCAATTAAAAAAAGGACAAAAAACCTAAGTTGACCTTGCTAACCCGCAAAACTCACAACTCAAGTCATAAGACTATGATAACCCTATAGAAAGCACATAAAAAAATTATGAAACTCAATTCTCAATCAACCCAATGTTAAGAGATAAAGTTGAGAACAAAATTAATTAATAAAAAGGACAAAAAAAATAGCCTAAGTCAACACGGCTAACCTGCAAAACTCTTGACCTAGGTCACGAGATTAAGACAACTCCATATAGAGCAAATTGAAATAAATTATGAAGTCTAATACCTAGTAAACCCAAAGATGGATGATGAAATTGAAAAAAAAAATACTAAATTTGATTTTTTTTTTAAAAAAAAAAGGTCATTAAAAAATTGAAGGACCAAAGTGAAAACTAACTTGGCATTTCATTGTTCATTATTGTAGTGAAATGCCAATTCCTTTTAGTATATGATAAATAGCCTTACATAAAGTAAATCGAGACAAATTATGAAGCTCAATTATTAATTAACCTAATGTTTAAGAATGAAATTAAAAAAAATCAATTAAAAATGACACAAAAAACCACGTGAGTCAATCAACCAAACTGGTGACCTAAGTCATGAGACTGGGATAACCTCATAGAAAACAAACTGAAATAAAGTATGAAGCCTACTCTCCAATCAATCCATTATTGAATGATAATTTGTTTTTTAAAAAAATCAACTAAAATGAATAAAAAAAATCAAGTCAACCTGCTTAATCCACAATCCGGTTCATAAGACTTTAATAACCCTGTAGAAAGAAAATTAAAAAAAATATTATGAAGCTCAATTCATAATAAACCTAATGTTGAAGGTTTAAATTGAAAATAAAATAAAAAAATAAAAAAAAATGACCTGAGCCAACCCAGGTTAACTTACCAAATCTAGGTTAGGAGACCGGGATAAATCCAGAAAAAGAAAATAAAAAAAATTATAAATTTCATTTCCAATGAACTAAATATTAAAGGATAAAATTGAAAAAAAATATTTAATAAAAAAACAAAAAAAACGAGTCAACCTAACCAACTTGCAAAACTTGCGATCTAGGTCATGAGACAGTGATAACCCCATAGAAAAAAAAATTCAAAATAAAACAATTAGAAAATCAAATTCTCAATCAACTCAATATTGAAGGATGAAGTTGAGAACAAAATTAATTAAAAAATAACCGGAGTCAACATGGTTAACCCACAAAACTCACAACTCGGGTTATGAGATTAGGATAACTACATACAAAGCAAATCAAAACAAATTATGAAGTCCAATACCCAGTAAACCCAATGTTTGAGGATGATATTTTTTAATAAAAAAAACTAAGTTTAAGTTTTTTTTAAAAAAAAAAGTCTTAAAAGATCTTGAGGACCAAAGTGACAAGAACCGTAGCATTTCATTATTCATTGTTATAATGAAAATGTCAATGTCTTTTAGTATATGTTAATAACCCCATACAAATTAAAAATATATATGAAACTCAATTCTTAATCAAATCAATAATGAATGATGAAATTTTAAAAAAAAAACATTAAAAACCACCATTGTCAACCAATCAAACTAATGACTTGGTTTATGATACCGAGATAATCTCATAGAATACAGACCGAGACATGTTATGAAGCATACTTTTCAATAAACTCAATATTGAATGATGAAATTATAAAGGATTCAACAAAGAAAATGATAAAAAAAACTAATTCAACTGGCTTAACTCGTGATCTTAGCAATAAGACTATGATATCCTCATAAAAACAAATAAAAAATATCATTAAGCCCAATTATCAATCAACCAATTAAAGATTTAAATTGAAATAAATCAAATAAAAAAAAAGATAAAAAATTGACTCAAGACTTATATGTCAAACCTGGGTTTGGAGACCAAGATAACTTTATAGAAAGTAAATAAAATAAAAATTATAAAGTCCAATTCACAATCAACCTAGTGTTGAAGGAATAAATTGAAAAAAAATCAATTAAAAAAAGCACAAAAAACCTGAATCAACCTGCCTAGCCCGCAAAACTAGTGACCCAGGTCATGCGACCATGATAACCCCATATAAAAGAAATAAAACAAAATTATGAAGCCTAATTTTCAATTAATCCAATATTAAAGGATGAAGTTAAGAACAAAATTAAGTAAAAAAAATAACAAAAAAACAACTCCAGTCAACATGGCTAGTACGTAAAACTTAGACCTTGGTCATGAGACCAGAATAATTGCAATGAAAGAAAGTTAAAACAAATTATGAAATTCAATACCCAATAAATCCAATATTGGTGGCTGAAGTTAAAAAAAACTTGTAATATTTATTGCGCACCGCCAAGTGATCTTCCTAAAAAACCTTTTTTCTTTTCTCTCAAAATCTTTTTAAATCTACAATGCAATATCGTATTTTCCCAAAGGATGACAAGATGTTTACTGGCCAATTGTCACCCTCAACATCTCTTAAGCCTTTAAATATTAGATTACGCATTAAAGGCTTGGAGAGGGAGGAATTGATGAGTTAACTTTTTCTTAAGATTTTTATAAATAAAAATCTTCTTAAATCAAATGGGTTTGACAAACATGCCAGACCCAAGATACTTGGACTTGACAGTCAGTCAAGTTTAAGATGACGTGTGTCTGATAAACATGCTAGACCCAATATATTTAGACTTGACAGCGAAGTATGTCAGACCCAAGACAGTTTGTCAAGTTCAAGAGAATGTGAGTCTGGCAAGTCTGCCAGATCCAGGGCACTTGGACGTGACACGTAACCATTGTCCAAGGTAACATGGGTCTTGCCAACATACCAGACCTAAGGCACTTAGACGTGGTTGTTTGCTAAGTCCAAAGTAACGTGAGTCTTGCCAACATGCCAAATCCAAGGCACTTGGACATGGCAGTCTACCAAGTTCAATGTAACGTGGATCTAAAAAATATGTCAGATCCAAGGCACTTGGACTTCGCAGTTCATCAAGTCCAAGGTAACGTGAATTTGACAAACATGTTAGACCCAAAGAACTTAGACATTACCAAATTCTAAAGATTTATGTCTGATCCTAAACAATCCTCTATAATATAAGTGTTAAAGACATAATAAACCGTCATGCCTCTCCACATATAATTATTTCCCTATACTTATAGGTATATATAAGGTCTTTTAAGTGACTTACCATACTTAATATCTCATTAATGATATGTAAGAGATATTTATCTCTCATTAATATCGTTGAAACCAGAGGACTTTCCAGATCTTTCTTTTTATGGAAATGACAAGGTTCAGATGGTATAAATACCTCATGAACCTTCTAGGTAAAGGGTTCACAACTTTTTATCTCTTAAGATAAAAAAAAAAATACTTAGAT
>Ga0307515_10015949_pt1 | contig 13796 bp, 15 predicted proteins | sample 17_EM_MG_FD_194513 | JGI IMG/M metagenome (GOLD analysis project Ga0307515, IMG submission 194513) | Populus trichocarpa ectomycorrhiza microbial communities from riparian zone in the Pacific Northwest, United States - 17_EM | ecosystem: Host-associated > Plants > Roots > Unclassified | place... | reverse complement strand
TCCACCACACACAAACAATTTCGGTCAAGTGCAGGCAGACTACTAGAGCAGTTATTATCTACATAGGCTGTGACCGAAAACTTCTTTTTAGATTTTCGGTGTTCAGTTCGGGTGTTCAACCCTCGGAGTTGCACCGTAAAACTGATCACCTATTCGGGGACGTAAATCGTCCAGTCCCCCTGGATCGGGGCGGGGGCTGGTACACGAGCTTACTTAGGGTCTTCTTACCAGCAGATTTGCAAGATGTAAACGCCAGGGATTCTCACATACAGCGCGTCCGTTCTATCTAGTAGTATTCTAGGTGACTATTGGATGCAATAATTTCATTGGATATAACAGAGATTGTGACACTTTGTGCCGGGGCGAATAGGACCTCCACAAAACAAAGAAACCCAGTGCAATAAGCCGATAAAAAGAAACCCGGTAAGCAATAGTTTTATGGACCATCTTCAGCAAAATTGCTTGTAAGCTCTCTTATCTCCTTCTAGCCTGTTCGCTGCCGTTTTTTGGTCGATTCGGAGTACATCGCCAACCTTTTGTGATGATTATCGCTGCCGAAGACACAATTAAGATTTTGTGCATGAATTAGCGAGTCAATAGTCGTAGGGAAACCGCTGATTTCTCTCGCATGACCGGAGAGATGAAGGAAAAGCGAGATGGGTTCACTACAAGATCTAATCACAAATTCCACACCGTTTTCAAATTTCCCGCCAGGTAGGGCGTTAGGTGGTACGTGTGATAGGAGTTCAGCTATCGGCCTGTCGCTAATGAAGAACCGTGCATGCATACGACGAAGATAGATCAATAAGGCCAGCTGAAGATCGCCATTGAATCGGCAGAAGATATGGCCAGAGCAAAGAAACTGTCCACTTCTATATAACGGACATCCGTCCAGCTCAAAGAAGAATTGTTTAGAGATTAGTGATCGTATAATTTTAAGGCAAGTTTCCCAATCTGTTGGTAATCGTTTCCCTGGAACAATCAAAGATTCCATCTCGGCAATATTGTCAATGTCAGGCTCCTTGCCATCGAACCTGATATTCAGACGGAAGTAGCGGTCCCTAGCTTCTGCTGGCAAACGATTCCAGAGATCGTCCCATATTCTTTGGCCATCTAACGATGTCATAAAGGATCGATAAAGGCGGGGAAGGAAACCATCATGTAATATACCGCGAGGTCCTGAAAGCCTCGGTGATCCTGGACACGAGTTGCCAGTGCCCAAAGACACAACTATATCTAGAAGTGAATTGGGCCATATTCGGGCTGATTCGGATATTCCAATTGCCGTGGGATTATTGTTACGTCCCAAGCCGCCGTCCTGAAAGGTCCCAAGCCCTGGGAGCCATTTCGCTTTAAAGTACCATGGTGCCGCGGAGGTGCATCTTCCGCTTCAAAGGCAGTCAGCAATGTGATCAGATGGATAAGCATGATTGGAGAGCATACGCCTCCCAAATAAGGACGTCCCTGGTGCTTTCTGTCCGTATAAGGCTGTAACCTTTAAAAGTCAGAAGGTTAAAACGGGGTCAACTAAACCCTTACCAGATTCTCTGCCAAGTACTTGTTCCCCGTTGTAGTTTGCAAATATACATGGCGATGAATCTGCAATTGTTGTTGCTGTGACCGCAACTTTAGTGTGGAGATTATGTCCTTGATGCTCCATCATCCTTCTCTGTCCAAATACTCCCTGCAGAGCACGTTCAATGCCGGAAGAGCTGTAACGACTGTCGGCAAAGTACGAGACTAACAGGTCATGAATATTCAACAGCACTGGAATTCGAGCAACCCATGCCCGCGGGCGAAAAGACACTTTCGCTAAGGCAACAAATTTTTTGAGGGAGTCCGCTGGCGTCCAGCCCTTCAAAAACATCCCACACACTACAAGTCCACCGGAACTTGTTCCAATAGCGTAGTCGAAGTTAACTTGAATTGGACAGCAGAACAATATCATATCCTCCATACAGCTCTGTAAGTCGGAAAGGGTCTGAATAGGTATAACCCCTCGTATTCCTCCACCATCGATACTTAAAACTCTTACTCCTGCTGTTGGTGGCTTCAGAGCAAAGTTCAGGTTGCAAGGGAGCCCGCAAAGTGGACATTCTTTAAATATATACTTGTACGGCTCGTCGCTTTGTTTTCCTAAGGCTTGAATACACTTCTCACACAGCGTATGTCCACAACTGAAGCACCTTTCCGAGCGTTGGAAAAGACAAGATAAGCATGTTATGTCGCTTCGGAGTTTTCGTAGTATCTGGTGGTGTTTCCTGAGGGTAGCGAGATGAAGTTCCGCGGATGTCACATTACCCTCTAACTGCGAGAGGGATTTTACGAATTGTTTTTGTAGCTGTGAAATTGCTTTTGATATGGAAATTGTGCTCTGTGGGTTCTGAGCCAAATATGCTCGAATAGCAGCAACACAATGATCCCAGTATAGCGTTTTGAAAGTTGCAGAATATTCAAATACTAGGGAACCTGTTAGTATTTACGTAGCTTGTCAATAGTTTCTTAAATTTACCATGCATTCCCGGGGGAGCACAGTTTAGCACAAGGCTAGATACAATCAATGGAATTGCTATATAAGGGAAATCAAACTGAGAGGTAACCAAATGCAGCAAGCGGCATAAATGCTCTGGGGCCGTATCTGGTACCGGGATATAACGCCTTGTTGATCTGATAAAGTCAAAAGGTTCTGTTATAGTGCGCGAAAAATGATCGCATGCGCTGCTGAATAGTGATGCAAGGTGCACCACGGAGAATAAGGTACGTGTGTCATGCCGTACTTTCTGGACCTCCTCAGCTGAAGCAACTAAGTTCCTCATGAGTTGCATCGGCTTCCGAAGAGGACTGCCCACAACCTGGAAGTCCAAAGTGACCCTTCCTTCAGAAATGCTGGCTAGAATATCCACTAATATCTGAGTAGAAATGAGATCCCAATGGCTCGGTTCGTTGTTGACATCGACAACCACAATAATTTTGGGCTGTATGATTCTCGGAAACGTTGTTTTACTTTTATTCCAACCTTTAAACCAGGTAGCGACCCCAGGAAGTCCTCCAAAGTCGTCTGCAAATATGCAAACCACATCCGCAAATGGAAAAATCAGACGTTCAATCACGATTTTTGTAAGTTCTTCCTGTGTGCGTATTTCGTTGGACCATTCCAATATACGAATATCAGTCCTGTGACAGTGTTCATTGATACTAGCGCTTGTCTGACGACTTTGAGCACCTATATCGCAGTCAACTAGCAGAATGGGTACATTGGTAGGGTTAATGATGTCTATATGCACTCGTGCATATTGAGAAATATTCCTCTCATGTTGAAGTAGTTTATTGAAGTATTGGCTTTTGGTTTGATGGCCAATAAGCGTAATCAGACAGGGTCGTTGGGTCCGGGAATCCGAGTCCAAGGCACCGATATCTAAAAGTGTTTGGATTCGGCGGTGTTCCACCAGCCTTGGCCCTTCTATGATATCAAGCCAAGCAGTATGTTGGCAATCCATGTTGAGTTCTAACATGTCACTTTGAGCGTTTTATACAAGGATCAGGGTACCATTTTCGTTGAAGTACCAATATGGTTGCGCGCAGTTTTGGGAAGACAAACGACTTGCGTTATGTATTGTGTCCAGCCAGGTGGGCTTTGGAACAAGCGTTATGTACTCAAAGCGTCCGCGAGCTGCCAAAACTGTGGCATTTCTCATTGCGAGATGCGCCCAAAAGGGTGATGAAGTAGGTCCAGATGTGGTGAGGAGCCAGTTCTTGACAATTGATCATGTTTATAAGCAACCGTTCAACTCGTTCATATCAATATATTTATCACCTTTAGCAAATACAAAAAGTGCAGAACTCGCCTCCTGTCTCGCCGTTCTAACATCCTTTCTCGCTGATGTCGTCTCCTGAGGCCCCGTCTTCGGCAGCCCAGTCTTCGGCAGTCCCGTCTTCGGCAGTCCCGTCTTCGGCAGGCCCGTCTTCGGCAGGCCCGTCTTCGGCAGGCCCGTCTTCGGCAGTCCCGTCTTCGGCAGTCCCGTCTTCGGCAGTCCCGTCTTCGGCAGTCCCGTCTTCGGCAGTCCCGTCTTCGGCTGGCCCGTCTTCGCCTTCGGCTATCCCATCTTTGGCTATCCCGCCTTTTGCTGTTCCGCCTTCGAAACCATCGCCCTTGTGGTACCGACCGACTGCCCCACCCTCGTCGTTGACTGACCCATCTTCGACTGACCCATCTCCGAAACCGCCCCCGCGGATATTCTCTATCCCACCCTCGTCAACTTCGACTGCCCCGTCTTCAACTGACCCACCCTCGTCGTCGACTATCCCGTCTTCGACTGCCCCGTCTTCGAATCCGCCCCCGTGGATATTCTCAACTGGCCCACCCTCGTCGTCGACTGTCCCGTCTTCGACCGCCCAATCGACCGCCCAATCGACCGCCCAATCGACCGCCCAACCTTCGACCGCCCAACCTTCGACCGCCCAACCTTCGACTGTCCCAGCTTCATCGACTGTCCCACCGCAGGAGGGCGATAAGAAGTCAGATACGGACGCCTACGTATTGCCGACGGATCCGAATTCTGAACCGGAGGCTTTCTCTCTGCGTGGTTCTTCTACTGACGGGCTCGACCATTCGGGACCAATCGTTGCTTTTAAAAAGATAAATTTTGGGTTTCAAGTTGTTTACCTAGCTTCCCCTCCAGCTTTCGCTCAGTTTAGAGTAGTTCCCGCAAGTGATCGCGTATGGAAGGGAGACAATAAAGACTCCCTATTTAATGCTAGCTCATCAGGAGGACAAAGATTGATTCCTCAGGCTTTGAAGGACACCATCAAACTAGACGAGTTACGTAAGATGCTAGTAGGAGTCGTTGGAGTCGCTCACAAGCAAAAGATGAATATCGAAGCTTTGCATCCCGACGACAGTCTTCCCCGCGATGTCTTGGTTAAGTTGAAGTGGTTTACTTTTGAGCATACTTACTATACTTGGGAAATACCTTCGGATTTTGTAAAGCTTCGGGGTAGGATTGCAAGAGACGAAATTTACCTCGCAGCAAAACATTTCAGAGACCTGTTCGACCTCCATATGCGAACGTCAGGACAGAAACCAACCTTTACCTCCGTCCCTGCCCCTGCCCCTGCCCCTGCCCCTGCCCCCACATTCACCTATGCCCCCGACTCCGCATACGCTCCTGCCCCCGCTCAGCCCCACTATAATACTCGTGCTCGCGCCCGCGCCCGCGAGGTCCGTCACCCTTACGGTTTGCCTTCAAATAGAATCAACAAACCTAGGAAGGGAGTTAGGAAGCAAGAATACGTCGACGAACAGCCCAGGTATCATTTTGATACCATGCAGCTTGATCATGACCAGGGATATGCATATTATTAAATAGGAACGGAGGACGCGGAGTCCCCAATGGTGTATCTCGCTGGTACGAGTATGTAGTTAGACTAGAAAACTCTTCTTTTATTCATAATGACGGGCGAGTTGTTTATTGTACGTAGAGCAATGTGAGCTATCGAGCTATTTGAGTCGTCTATCGTCGTCCTTCTCCCAAATACTCATACTCATACTCCATATCAGACTCTGAGTCTAGACTTAGCTCGTGCTCCCAGAGCGATGGCAGACGGGTGACCTAACTTCGAGTTGCAGGTGCTAGTAGAGTAGTGGGCGAGATAGAGTGGATCGAGATGGGAGGATACAGGGGAATTCAGTGTGAAAGTCACTTTCCTAACCCGATACGGCAGGTCATACCCCTTAATTCCCATCTCCTCCCATCGTCATCCCCAGCTCTCTCCGTCGATCTTCCTCAGAGAACAAAGTAGCCTTTGTCAGAAGGGTAAGGGGAAGAGGCAGGAATGAAAGACGCCAATCCGCAACATAATCAATTAACCGGACATCGGAATTCCAATACCTACAGGCATTGGAAAATTATTTGCACAGGCTTGAGTTGGCTATTGATGGAAGAGACGCCTAGGTATTTCTGATTTCAAGTTCAAGGAAGAACCCTAATGTACCAACCCACCTTCGCCTGAAATACTTTCTCTATCTGCTTTTTGCCTCGTCTTAACCTCTATGCCTTGCTTTTTGTCTGAAATCTTCTTGAAATAAAATTTGACTGCTTTAGTGAGTCACGATGGCGAGCTCGTTTCTTTTCACTTGCTAAAAGTTACCCGGCGCAACTGATTGCATATTTTATTCATATAAGGACACGACATGTGTCTTTTTCGATTCTGATTGGTCGTAATTCTGTGGCTGAGTGGCTGATTGTGGCAAATACCTACCACTTAAACTCGGATCCCAACAGCATTTTGGAGCTTTTTATTTACAGCTGCACTATGAATATTAGTGATATAGTAAATTGGAGACCACAAAGTGAAAGAGGATCTGTTTATGCATAGTTCATGTATAGAACACTTTGTGATCAGAGCAAAACTCATGGACTTAAATGAACTTGAATTGATTGGAGTTACCCAGTGGAAGGCATCTTTCCAGTTGCCAATATGCTTGCTCTAGCCACAGAAACAATAGAGACTCACCTGGACTTAGATCACTGGGAGCTGGCCAAGAGATGATCTAACAAATTTGAATTCTAGGAGTATGTTAAAGCCATATACATCTGGAAGCATAGGAGCTGCTAAAAATGACAATTCTGGGTTGGCTGGGCTGGAGATCTATTTGGCGCCTCCAAAGGGCGGCGAAGCCGCCACCGTATCTTGTACAGTATACCGAGACGCAAAATCCGCTACCAGTGTTAGATTATGTTTCTTTTGCCCACATAGAGCAGATGGGGGTAAGGTCGAAACACAGTTACCGGTATGATTTGGTGAAGAGGGGGGGGTAACAGTGTGGTTATGAAAGCCCGGAAGACGATCGCAGCGAGATTTTACCAGTTGAAGTCAGGACATGGACTTACTGCGCAATATCTAAGGCGGATCGGAAAAAGAAGAGATATGAAATGTTGGTGGACATGAATATTAGACAAGAGACCATTTGTTTAAATGGTGCAAGAAAAATGTTCGCAGGCGCTGTTGGATTTTCTTGTTCGAACAGATGTCGGCAGAATTAGCGGAGTGGTGGAGGAGGCTGAGAACTCAGATCACGAGGAGTCGAGTGATGGGGGGGGTGTAATAGTTGATGGTTGTTTTTGGCGGTTTTTCTTTTGTTGATGGGGAAGAGGACTCGCGACTTTGCTTTTGTTTCTTTATGTTACGGAAGATGCGGGGAGGAAATGTGTACGGGATATGCCATAGCCGCTAAGCGGCTGAATGCAATATGATTACAAACAAACAAACAAACTGATTGCATATGCATGGCTTGTGGCGATTATCGGTCGTTCTATGCGCCGGAATTAGGAAGAGTTTTAAGTAAGATTGGATTTTTAAGTGCGTGCAAGACTGCAATGTAATGTTGTAGCCAGAATCATTTTGGGACAGTTTCATTTTCTGCGCCCTCTCTGATTCCAAAACAGCCGCTGAGGTAGAAAATTAAAAATGACGTTTAAGTCCGAACGCGCGAAAATGGTAATGTTACAGAAACAGTCGTATTATCTTTTATAAAAGGAGAAATTATCCTAATACGCTCAACTTCAACCATTAGCCATGCCCAGAGTCATTCGCGACCTAACATCCCGTGTGTCAAAGAAATATGCAAAGGCAAAGCCCCGAACAAACCGCATCACACAGAGTCAACAAGTTGAGGAGGCTTCCAGACTTCACACGCTGGAATATGTTCGCGCCACTCTAATTCGTTCCATCAACGAATTGCAGTACAGATACAGGGATAACAGTGACGCAATGGCGCTTCTTTGGCGGGTCAAGTTTACCCTTACCGAGGTGGACATTTACGAGGATGAGGACGAACATATGAACGAGGATGGGGACGAGGATGAATATGAGTACGAGCATGATGACGAGGAAGGGGGGGTATCATTACAGTAGAATAAACAAATTGGATGCAACCTCGAGCAGGGTAGACAAATTATAAAGTAGCTCATATCTTTATGATATATAACGTACAAGAATACTCTAAAATCAATTATAATATCACCACAGTAGCTCTAGCACAGATTAAAATGATCTCTTCCTCCTCCAGTTCCAAATCCAGACAAGTCGCCTACCTCGTATACGACCTTACATCACCAGTATTTTCGACATCCGAGATCGATGCCATCTTTTCTCCTCCCAGCGAGTCAACGTCCGGCTGGGGTACGTGCTTAGACTCACGGATAAACCAAATTACTGGTCGTTTGCCCTCCCTCATGCCATCCGCAGTCTGTATCGGCGAGTACTCATCCGCCTCCATGGCACACCCATGCTACGTCCACGGCGTTGGACGGATATTCCCTAGATGGGACTCGCATCCGGCAGCAACAAAATTTAAGCAGATCATTGCCAATACACCCGTCATCGAACCGACCGGGTGTAGTCCCGGTCATCTTTTGAAGGGGTTTCTGGATGAATTTTCAGCAGAGAGGAGCCCCTTGGATCTTACCTGGGTACTGAAGTTTTTGTTAGTGCCGAAGGATAAGCTTAGAAATTTGGACCTACAAGAGTGGAGGGAGCTGTGTACACCTGATAATTTGAAGGAAGAAGAGTTTAAGCAAGCGGCACTATTGTGTTTGAGGAGCGAAGGAATGGCTATGGGAGATGTGGTAAGGAGGGTGAAGGCGTTTGGGCAGCTGTTTTCAGTGGAGGCTATAATTGTTCCGAGCCTGAGTTGAGTCTTTTAATTCCACAGAGGGAATTTTAGAGAGTGTTAAGGGCCCGTCCGGCTGTCCGAACTGTGTTTTGGGAAATATATTTCTTCCCGCAGGAGCAGATAGATATTGAAAATACGGATCTTGTTAACTTGCTGGGGCATTCGGTTGACAATCACATTTTAGGGAATGATATAGCTGCAATATCTATACCAACCGAACGCGTACCAAAATCTCCAAAGTGCAACTTCAAAACCTGCTGCTATGTGCGGAAACCGAGATAGAAAACAAAAATCCCAATATTTATTTTGTTTTGATTCATACATTGATACCAACATCTAATTTATATATTGTATCCGAATTCTGTCGATGTTTTAGGTATGTTTGGATATACACCCAAAACAATTGCACTATCACAAAGTTGATAAATACTCCAGCCTTCATTTGTTAGTACTTAAAAAAATGTAACATGTAATGAATAGGTTATACTGTGTCAGCGTATCGTTCGGAATCGATACAGTTACAGAAGATATTTGGATGTAAAGAGAAGACTTAACTCGTGCTCTCAGAGAGCTAGCTGGAGACGCTATTTGTAAAACTTCTGTAGAGGAGAGAGAAGTAAATCACGTGAGACACTGGGCGTGCGCACGCCCAGTGTCTCACGTGATTTCATTGTAAGGATCAAGGGGCAAGGGGCAACTCCTCTCCACTGGCCTTCTCCACTCGATGCCTTTCCCAACCATGGATGTCCGTACACCAGCTGATATTGAGTCGCTACTTTCAGGTTGCGAACCCAAGGACGAGTTTGACAAGTTGCTTATTTTAATCGAGGAGCATCTCCACGCCAGTGAGCAGTCTGCAGAAATTGTTACCTCCTGTTGGCAGCGGATAATAGGTGGCCAACTGTGGACGACTCAATACAATACCGTGGAGAGTTTTGAAATGGCTGTTGGATACTCGCAAATTATCGAACCTGTAGTTAAGCTGTGGAATGACACCTCTCGCCGAAAAAATCTCTATTTGCAGACGATCGAAAAGCGCTGGGATCGCTCCTTGGTGGATATACTTACTTCTAATCAAATGCCAGCTACTCCGAGCAGATATTTCCTTAGTCAAATGGCTGCTCTTAGTGAAATTACTTCTGTCGACCAAGCGCTTTGCCTGTTGGAGAAAGCCCGAAGCGTTCGAGTTAGGTGGAAGTCAGTTGCTAGTGTGACGGGTAGCGATATTATTTGGGCTATACAGCACGCAAACGCAACAGTTTCTGGTATAGGTTGCTCGCTACAGTGCTGCATATAGTTCTCAAAGATTGGAATCACTGACTAACGTCTAATTAGAGGCCCGATCCAATGTGAAAAAGGACGATTTCAGGTCCCTTCTAGCATCACATGACACCCTGATACTGAATACGCCGTCCACCACTCCCACTACCCGAATAGACACACCACAGTTCGAATTGCTAAGCGATGGCACGAATGACACTGTTGAAGGGACCGTTCGGGCGGAGAACTTCTCCGAGAAGCGATCCTCTGAAGTGCGAGGAAAGTCTGACGAGCATACCATACTGGAGGATGCCTCCCAAGGCAACGATGTTGTGGAGGAAGGCTACGAGGACTGCGGTTCCATGGAGGAAGATACTAAAGAGGGCGAGGGCGAGGACGATGACGTCATGGAAGAGAAGACTCCCGAAAGTGAAGATATCGCCGAACCGCGGCCATTACCTCAACGAAAACCGATTCAAGGACAACGACGGCCGCGTAGCAAATGGCTTTCCGGAACGGGGGAATGTAAATGTGGGCGTGAAGTCAAGCCGCTTATCGCTAAGCTTCCGGCAAAGCTCAACCACAGGCTCTCAAATAAAAATGGTGTAGAGGTACTCACCTCAGCATATCGGAATGGACTAAGCAAGGTTTGCTGGAGACATCTGCGGAATATTGCAAAGATGACCGTTGGATTGAAAAGCTCTGGCGATAAAAACAACCGTAAGGAGCTGGAGTTTCGTATTAAGTCCGTGGCCCTTGCGGGCTTAAATTTTGATGGTGTACGACACTGTCACTTTGATTGGTTTATTAAGGATCAGCAAACCAATGAAGTACGTCAACGACTTGGTTCTGCTCGATATAGCCGACGGGAGAGATACGAGTTCATGGTGGATCCCAAGGTTGTCTGGAAGCGGTTTGCATCTCTTGATGCCTTGCGGGAATTCGAGGAGCATGGAACCGTCAATGTCCCTGGGATCTTTGATTTCCTTCTTAAAGATCCAGAAATCAGCAGGTATATCGATGAAGAATTCGAGATGTATCGCCATCACTGGTATCTTAGGGGTGCGTCGGGCCCAAATCTAGGGTGGCTCAGAAATATGTGGTACTCTATCATACAACAGGCTGTCCGACAAAACCCGGTTTATTATGCTCTCCTGGCCTCTGCCCGTCCTGATCGAAATCACTGGCTGATCTCTTATCCCTACTACGTTAAAGACACGGTCTCGGGTGAGAAGACTGGATTTCATCATTTGGACCTCAATGCTCGCCAGTGCGTTGAGTTCGGAAAAGGTAGGAATATTGTGCAAGGTGCGCTAGCTCTTGACGACGAGAACGAGGAAAACTGTACGGTTGTGGTGAAAGGCTTTCATCGGGAAATTAACCAATGGTATCAACGAATTCAGGAGCGTAAACAGGAAATACCAAACGGCGAAACTACAGACTTGAAGATTCTCTACACGGCTGCCGATAAAGAAGAGTTTGGTGATTACGAGCCGGTACCGTGTAATGCTGGAGAAGTACGAATTACCCTCTCAACGATACCTCATGGATCCACGACCAAAGCAAACAGTAACCGGCGGGTTATCATTCCCTGGTGGACAGGTATACGGCCTGATCATTTCACCCTGGACAACGAAGAATCTGAGAACTATGATGAGGTTGCGATATGCCACCTTCATCGGGCGAGGTGCAAGAAATCACCCAGTGGCCGCACTGCTAAGGCATATTTATCCGGGGTGCCATTTGAAGCAACAGTAGACCTTCCATTCTCCTCCTATATCGGCGATGCTCTAGTCGGAAAGCGAAAGTGGAACACTGCACCAGTAGAGCGGCAGTGCGCGATTATTTTCGGCAAGAATGATCTCGATGCAAGGCTAGAAGTTGGGAAAATCCAACGTGTAACGATCGACGCTTATAAGGCAGCGTTTAAGCAACTGAGGATAGAGGAGGAGATGCAGTATGGTGAAGTCTCATTTTTCAAGTGGTGGTATGGTGGTGGGAAAGAAGGGTTGTTACCGCGGCCGAAAGCAGACGGAGTATGCGCGCGAGAACCGAGTCTAGATGAATTGAGTGCTCGGCAATCTGATACGGAGTATGAGTATTCAGAGGAGGACGACGATGGAGGTAATTAGTAGTTACTGTACCGAGACAGTGTTTGCTGTTAGCGCAGGTGTGAGAGTTAGTGGTCTCTATAGCTTATCAGTTCAAATCACCTTTGTTAGGTGAAGTCGTTGTGTGGATCCGGATTCACTTTGAGACAGTTTTGTCCTTTGCCCTTTGCATGTTCACGATAGTTACTCAGCGCATGCGATATCACTCGGTTGTAGTACAAGTTCGAATTCTTCCATGCCTACAAGATGGACGGGTCGGAACAACTCTAATTTCAAAGTTCGTCCCATAAAGTGATTTGGCGACAGCCTATTTCCGTTGCGCGACTTGTTACGACACCAACTGTCACTCGATTCAATAGATACGGCGGTTGTTACAATAGTGATGCCTTATAGTAATACTCCCCTCTTGCTACACTTCATGGAGTAAGAAACAAATAAACAAAGATATGAAGTGATTCCCATAGTAGCATCCATAAAATCCTACGTGAGAAGTGAGCATCCCCATCCGTCAAAAAAAAGAATTCACATCATGAATGACACAAGTTACACCATTGGCCTTCCTGACGATCAGTTTCTACAATTGGGTAGCGGTGAGCCACGAAGGAATCGTGCTTCTACAAATGGACAGCGGTTAGTCATTCAGCACGCCGTAGTTTTCAGTTCCGGACCTATGAATGCTACGGGAAAAACTTTGCCATCACAGGATATGCAACATCACCTTTCCTCAATAATTTAACCGCCAACGATTTCCTCCCCATCACTATATAAACCTTAATCTCCCTCCCTTTCCTATCTATATCTTTTGGTCTCGCATCAAACCCACTTTCTCTTCACAGGTACTAACAGGTGTACCGGGAGTTTCGGGAATGCCACTCTTTACCAAAAAGCGCATCATCCCACTAGTCGGGCTGCCCTAATCATCTAAGGCTTTGGTTCCTGTATATACATATGGTACTAAGCATATATATTGGGCCCCTTTGTATGACGTGGTTTGTTCTACCGCCGTTCTGTTTCAGCTCGTGCAATGGTAGGACACCTACAACAGAGCGCAACTTCAAGTTTAGTACCTTGGAGTTGTGAAGATGGCTCTTACTTTGTTGTAGGGCCTGCGAGGTGTATAAGTTTTTTTTCCCTTCAGGGTTTTTACTTTCTGCTTAACCTATGGGAAGCCCCCGGAAATGCAGTAATATTGTTCTTTGGCTGCCTTGAAAGGAGCGAGGGGATGAGATTGCTACATATACGGGGTGTGCCACTTGAAGACAAACTTGATCGATGAGGAAAAGGTGATGTTGCATATCCGGTGATGGCAAGTGACAGCGACCCAGAGTGGCAAGGGTTGGCAAGTGGCAGTGACTCAGAGTAGCGAGGGTTGGTAAAGACATCAAAGTTTTCACCAATAATTCTCTGTAGCATTCGTAAGTCCGGCAGTGCTCGAGAAGTAGGTCTTAATCCATCGTAGCCTGTGGCCACGGATATCCCCAATGCGATACTAAACAATTACAATAATGGATACTAGAAAGTATCTGTGGCGAGAAAATCGCAAGGAAGAGAAGATGTAAGGACGGCAATGACAATGGATAAAAAATACTCAAAGAAAACGGGCTTGTTGGGATACGACAAGCCAAATGAGGTATTACCCTCCCCCACCTCTACGAAGAAAATTCATCCCTGCTGTTTTCGTTGAGTTTTGGAACACCTGGCCGAGCATGAGGCAACCCACCACAAACCACATGCCGCGGCGCTTCAATACA
>Ga0307515_10015948_pt1 | contig 13797 bp, 10 predicted proteins | sample 17_EM_MG_FD_194513 | JGI IMG/M metagenome (GOLD analysis project Ga0307515, IMG submission 194513) | Populus trichocarpa ectomycorrhiza microbial communities from riparian zone in the Pacific Northwest, United States - 17_EM | ecosystem: Host-associated > Plants > Roots > Unclassified | place... | reverse complement strand
AAGATCTACTAGGCTTTTTCTTTTCCTAATTAATCTAACTCTTATTTCTTCTACTAGTAGAAGCGCCTTATATAGCCCTTTTTACCGCAGTTATAATAAACGCGTAATTCTTAGTTCCACTTATTTAGATTAGGTTTTTACCTATTATTATTCTAGGGCTAACTAGCGTTACTCTAGGGCCCCAAAGCCTGCTCGCGTTATTCTTCTATAGAGTAGTTAGGTCAGAATCTACCCCTATTTATTAAAGCTAGGTTTAGTCCTACGCTCTTTATTATTAGCGTCTTATTCCTTTTACTTACCTAGATAGTCTCTTTTAGCATTCTTAATCTAAGTAGCTTTAGAGATAAGCTTTTCTTAAAAGGTAGGAATTTTACCCTTCTCCTATATAGCCTATTAAATCTTAGGTTATAACTTAGTAAGTAGCTAGTGAAGTTATATAGTGTTATCCTATAGGTCTAAGTAGGGTATATTATCTTCTAGTTCTTTTAAGTAGTTTATAAACTAGACTACACTCTAGCCTTCTTGCTGTTTAGCGTTATAGTATTACTAATTATAATCCATCCCTTAATTAGTAGGGTTTTAGACCTAGTTAACCAACTAGGACTTAAGTTCGCTAAATTTAAGGGGTGTAGTAAGTTTCTTCTTGTGGTATATCTATAAACTCTTAACGGTGCCACATAGGAAGGTAGAAGTAATTAGTATTTAATTATACTTATTAGAATAACGTTTTAGATCTAGCCAAAACTTAGTTTTATATTATTAGATAAAACGATTATAGTTCTAGAGACTATTACTATAGTACTTATTAGGTTCCTTTATACGGAATTTAGGTTTTTCTAATATTACAGGGTAGTATGGCGTTACCTCTTTAAGTTTACTTCGTATTTAAGGTATCTATACTTCCCCCAATTGTTCTTACAATTGTTCTTAGTAGTCTTAATATACTTATCTTAATTATATCTCTAACTCCTTTGTTTTTTATAGGGTCTTGCATAGTGACCGCTCTAATAACTCCCTAGTGGTAATTATTCCTAAAAATCTCGCAAAGTTAGACGGGCCAGCCGTGGCTTCTTTATAGGAAGAGAGAATGCGCTCCTCTAGGGAGACTCTCTAAGCCTCTTGTAGTGGGGGCGTCGTTTTAGGGGGTAAGGAGGTATAGCCCGTCATTGTTAATTAATAGCCGTATATTCCTTCTGTAAGGGATTAAGAGTAATTAGAATTATAAGAGGCTAATTTAACCGGAACGTATAATTATCTAATTAATAGTATAGAATAAGAGTTATAGATAAGTAGAAGATAAGTTAAGGTAGAATAATCTTTATATAATAAAGGACAAATGCTTTTTAACCTCTTCTATTTAGAGACTAATTACTAGTTCTTCTCTAGAAGAGAACCAGCTCCCTATATAATCCTTCTAAGACGCTAGTAAAACCCTTTGCCCCTTATCTATCTAACCGTGTCTTCTAGGACGTAGATAGAATATAGATAAGACCTTCTTCTGTCTTATCTGATATATACCTTCTAGGGAATTCCGTTACACTTATATTACTAACACGCGTTTAATAAGCTGCTAAATAGTATAAGTAGATAATACTAGAGCGACGGTAATAGTAATGCACTAAAAGGCGACGCTAAGAGTAATAAATTGCCTACTATACTAAATTATAACTATATAGACGAGGAGTAGAGAGACACTTACTATACTATTTATACTATTACTAATAAGACCTACTAATTAACTATTTTTACTGCTGACTAAGTTTAAATAAATGCCTACTTCTCCTATATCTAAACGATCCTTATTACTTCCTAAGTTTAAATAAACGCTAACTCTATCTACTGAGTTACTAGTAAGGAACGGCCCTATTATTTTACCTACGCTACTAAGCCCGCCGCATTATTTAATCGGCCTAAAAAAGCTAGGGGGTAGTATACCTATAGTTTTACTAAAGCGCTAGAGACGTTTAAGACGATAGGTAAAGTAGGTAGATTTAGAATTAAAAGTAAGTAGAGTAGGTAGAAACTGATTTAAAAGTAGGTAGAGTAAGTAGATACTAATTTATACCTAGGTGGTTCTTAAACCTTATATATACTTTATTCTCTAGCGCTTTACCCTTATTAGGTAATTATATACTGGCTTAGAGTTAACTAAAGATATAGCCATTTAACTATATTTAGTAACTTTAGTAAATACAATCGTTCCTAACTAATAGTGCTTATTTATAATCTACTGCTTTACTTTATTAAAGCCGCTACCTTATACTATACTAAATATGCATATAAAAGAGTCCTTTATAACTTAAGTAAGCTCTAATACTAATATTAATAATATTAGTGGAGGGTAGTCGGATTACGTTCTCTAATAAGATTTTAGATTTTTGGCGATCGCGATCTAAAATCTAAACTTATAAATATAGGGTGTCTCCATTACTGCTATAGCTACTACAGTAACAGAGGTACCTTAAGTAGTTGGTCTGCTATATCCCAAAATCTCGATCATTAGGAATTTAGGGTGTCTCTACTACTATAGTGGCAGAGGCACCCCAAGTTTAACACCACGCTAAGTATTATAACTTTCCTCCAGTAACCAAGCAACCCTAAATCTTATTAGGCTAGCTCTAAATTAAAGCAATTATAGAACTTACTATACCACTACGCCGCAAGGACTTTTAGTTGTAATCTTATAAATTTAATCAAAATATAAACCCCTTTTTAAATTTCCATGTGCAATATTATGCCAAGGATTACGATGTAGATTATAAGTTTATTTATTGTGGAGTCCGCCTTACTTAAAATTAAGCTTATTCTAATTAGGGAAACCCCGCACTCTGTTATTTTACTACTATATAAAGGGTAAGGCTATCAAGCCTTAATTGGCAGGAGGTGGATTTGTATTAACCCCTTGAATTATCTCTCTAAATGTATGTCTAGCATGTGAGAATCGACATCGACATCTCTAGGATTTACCTGTGCTAATGGTAGTAGTAGAGGTAAGCCAAAGGCTTTGGAGGAGAGGAAGCTTGATTTTATAACAATGAGGTGGCAATAATAAGTGAGTGGAAATTCGTGCCGGGGAGGAATTTGCCATTCTTGTCAACTAGGTGGCGTTTACTTACCTCGCGCTATACTCTGACAACAGCAACTAGAAACTTGCCAAAGCTGAAAATAGCCGTAAGTGTAGAGTTCCTAGGGTACGTATCTCCGAATTCTACGGACGTACTGGCGAACCTCCTCAAGTCAGGGTATCATTACTGCCCCATAGTAGCTATATCGGAGCGATAGGCCCTCACGCTCATGAGGCAACTTTAAGGTAGGCATCCAAGGTCTGGCATTTTAATTTGGTATTCTCGACTGTTTATACAAACCATTGTGCAATGTAGTTCTCAATCAGATAAAAATTATATGTAATGGAAGGCCTGGTAGAGTACGAATATACATCAAGATATCCAGATGCAATCCTCCGCCGAATACCGTACAGATATAGAAACAAATAGAAGATAATCAATCCGACGGTCATCCATCAACGCCGCTATCTACTATGACTTATATACCTCTTGTTCCAGCACTTTTAAACCACCACAAAACACCCAACCCAACCCCATGCAAAACGCCTCTCCTCATTCCTCCCTAATCAGCTCTGCCTCCTCTCCCCTCCCTCAGCTCCGGCCTCCTCTCTCTCTCCAACTACCCTCCTCAAAACTTCCGCATCTTTCTCAAACTTCCCTACGACCGCCTCTATCCCCGCAAACAGATCCCCGCCCGCGGCCGCCCTCGCCTCCTGCAATAACTGCTCTCCCCCCGCCGGCGTCTTCTGCTTCCCCTGCTGCTGCGGCTGCGGGACTTCCACCCCCTCAACCCGCACCATCACGCCCCCACTGATCCCTCCTCCCTCTGCCACAGCCTCCTCGTCCCACGTGGGCGCCGCCCGCACTTGCGTCCCTGTGACCTGCCACTCGGCACTCAAGCTCTGCGCGGCGACTATGCTCGCGCCATCAGACCCCACATCCAGCAGCAAGAACCGCTCCTTCACGCCGGGCAGCGACGGCGGCAGTGGAGACTCGCGAACCTCGTCGTCCACCTCGTTCTCGCGCGCGCCGGGCCCTAGGTTTGGGTCGGCGTTTACGCCGTCGTTCAGCGGCTCCGGCTCCGGCGGCTGCGCGATCAGCGCCGCGTCGTCGACGCCGAGGGCGCGCATGGATGCCGCGGTCAGCAGGACCGGGTCGTCGTCGGCGAAAACGTAGTGCACGGACGGGTGGTAGTGCTCGCCTGTGTCGGCGTCTTCGATGAGCGTGAAGAAGGGCGTGAAGTTGGGAGGGGGCAGCAGGCTCCCGGCGTCGGGTTCGATGTAGGCTGCTTCGTCGGTGGGATCGGGCGGTGGAGCGGCATCGTGAGGGTTTTGAGGGACTTCTGGGGGAGGATGGAGTGAAGAGGAGGGAGAGGGGTGGTCTGGGGGGAAGACGGAGGGGAGAAGGGCTGGTGGTGGTTGTGGGTTGGTGGACATTGTTGGAGTGGGAGGTGATTGGGGTTTGAATAGAGGTTGATGGAAGCTTTATCGATAAGGATGGTAGGGACGAGGGGAGCACGGGAGTTGAGCCCTAAGGCAAACAATTTCACTGGCTTGATCATATATATTGTTTACGACGGACTCAGGTGGCGTTTGCACCATTTTACATTTGTCCACCCCTAACGTTCTCATCAGCTTCCGCACAGGCATGGGATACCCAGCCAAATTCTATCCCTGCAGCGAGTCCATCTCAGACAATCGAGGGGCCAAGATATCGAACACATCTATACCACCTCGTTCGATGCCTTTACAACCGCCGGCTGCTATCCTACGGCTCTGTCCTATGCTCCGTCCTATGCTCCCTACCCATTTTCTCCCACACGTCCTGCTGCAAGAGTCGCGGATCATCGTCACTCAGGTATCCACGTTAATTGCTCAGCTCTGCTCGTTGTAGATTGAACCATTTAAGATATATATGATTTCAACTTGGTGGGATAAAGTCACCGCCTTGAGTTGTGGGGCGTGTCGCCTCCTGTGCCTTACTCTTGAATGCTAAAGAGGCAAGTGGTTAGTTGGGGTGCAAGGGGAGAGCAGGACCTAACTTACGCTGTCGACACATTGGGCACTTCTCTTGAGAGCTTTCTTGTCGGAGCCAGGAGAAGATACAGTGCTATTAGAAGATTGTAAATCAGGAATGCGGTCGCAAACATGAACCGTTCATACTCGGCTTACCATATGGAAAGAATGGTTGCATTCGCCTAGGACTGAGACATGATATTAGTGCTTGAATAAAAGAAAGTATGCGATTTTCAAGCAGATGTGGACTTACGGAGAGGGCACTCATCGCCAGGAAATTTACACTTGGAACATGTGCTATCATAAGGATTGCGGCAGATGCCACAGACATCGTCGTCTGGCATGTTCCAGCGCCACGCAGCCACAGCATTCCATTGTTTGATAGTGACCTTCATAGTAATTTCAATAGAGTGAGACACAAAATGGTGGCGATAAGGGTGAGGCGGAATAAAAGTAAACAACGATGGCAGATTAATTGGCAGATAACGGCAGATTACGAAGCGGTCAAACAGGCGGCCGAAAAATAAACGTCCCACTCTGTCGAAATGACAACATCCGCCAAGACTGTCGGACATGCTGGCATTTTCTCATCAGCAGCAGGTAATGCGATCAATGGGACTCACCACCATGTCTACGCTGTAGTGACGAGCTTGAAATTGCTCTAAGCTTGCTGGTGAGCTCTTTCATGTGATAACTACCTCAGCAAAGGAGAACACGCGAAGATCCCGATCTGCAACGAGCAATATATCCCAAGCTCCAGCATCCCCTCTTTCCCACTCCCCACCCGGACATCATCTCTCTCCCCCTTAGAGCTCTTCATGTCCATTTCTTCTATCTGAACTGACCCGAGCCGATACCCTACAGCTTCCGTCATGCTATTTGTCAGTTTCCGCGCCGCCGTTCGCCCGCTTTCGTACCTCTCTCCTCAGCTGCCTCGGGTAGCACGACGACTCATGTCCCAATATACGCTCGATTCCTACCTTGTCACGCCTGCCCAGCTCGATTCTGCTCTTCAAAAGAATATCCACAGTCGGCTTTCTACAGCACCTCGCATAATCCCACTGTGCGCAACATGGTTTCTACCAAACGATACTTCGGGTAGGACTGGCATGGATACATTCATTGCTGGTCGTGTACCGCGTGCAAGGTTTTTTGACTTGGATGCCGTCAAGGATCCGAACTCTCCTTACCCACACATGCTTCCCTCTCCGGAAGACTTTGCCAAAGCAATGAGCCAATTGGGCATTCGGAGGGACGACAGCGTAGTTGTGTACGACTCCAAAGAACTGGGTATATTCAGCGCGCCAAGGGTAGGGTGGACCCTTCAAGTCTTCGGACATTCTAATGTACATCTCTTGAACAACTTCAGGCTCTGGTGCGAAGAAGGATATCCAGTAGAAAGCGGTGAGCCGGAAGCTGTCGAGCCTGTGGAGTATCCAGTCCCGGAGCTTGACGTGGGCAAAGTCGTGGCATTTGAACAAGTCAAGGAGATAGCGTTGGAACAAGGAAAAGAGGGTGCTGAGGAGGTGCAAATCTTGGACGCTAGAAGTGAGGGCAGATGGAAGGGAACAGAGCCAGAACCAAGACCCGGTAAGCCATGTCCTGTTTCTTTGCCATTGCTTATAATTCGTTTTATTCAATGAATGGCCATCCTTCTAACTAGACTTAGGGCTTTCTTCTGGTCATATTCCGCATTCCATCTCCGTGCCAGTATCTTCTCTTCTTGATGTGAAAACGAAAGCTCTACTCCCATCATCAGACCTCCAGGCTCTTTTCAAGTTCAAAGGCATCGACCCATCCAAGCCCATCATTAGCAGCTGTGGCACTGGTGTGACAGCCGCAGTCATTGATGCTGCCCTTGTTGAGGCCGGATATCCCAGTGAGAAGAAGGGACTCTACGATGGAAGCTGGACCGAGTGGGCCCAACGAGTCAAGCCTGGTGAGGATCTCATCCAGAAGATCGGAGGCTAGGGTCATGATACCTGCTGATTGATGTTTGTGGCACCTGCTCATCTCGTATGAATCGATAGCGTTTTGTTCTGTCACTCTTCCCTAGACATGAGTGTCTGCTAGTTACGTTACTAATGACTACTTTCTGTACTTTACTTCAATATTTTGACTGTTTCTAGGATTTCTCGGAGGACATCGTCACCTGAGAGAAAATGTATAACAAAGCACCACAAGCAAGGTTCTTACCGTCCATACCAGGAAATCGCTGTGTCGTGGAAGTCTTTTCGATTAGGGTTATTTAATTCCGCAATCATCCACCCATTGGACTCGAGCCGCTGCAGAATCTCCTCAAATCGTATCAATAGTGCTCGACATGTTCATCCCAAACTCCGGTGAAGAGCCTTAAAAGATTCTGCAGGCTTGAGCTTCAATTTGACCGAAGTAAAAAAAAATTAGGAAATTTCTGTTGCTTTTTGAGTTTTCAGCAATCGCCGATAAATTTGGTAGATGCGGCTATTTTACTGACACGTCGAGGTAAACGAGTCCTTGGGATGATTGTCGATCCTTCATTACCCCTGCAGGGGCGTTGAAAAGAAATGTTCGGTTTGATATTAGCTTTTCCATTACGTCGCTTATGTGCTTTTGCTAGTTGGGGGTTTGATGATCGTTTAGAGGTTTCCCGTATAAATTACGTCCGTGCTCTGAGGCTTGGAGTTTTAGTATTGGAAACCGTTAAAGCTTATAAAGTTCCCATATTCCCTCTACGAATCAAACTTCGTCAATTTCAATAGGCGTCTTGACTGCCAAGCCTTGGTAAGTGAAGGTGGATATCTCCGCTTCATACTTCCATTACCCTATCTTCTATCGCACAATCATCCCAGCTCTTCACCTCTTTCCTCGACTCTAGAACTCTGTTAATCCTACGCAACTCCTTCGTTTACATAACATATTTCATAATAACTAGTTTCTACACTCATGATTGCGAAAGCCCAGCTTGAATATAGAAACATTTTAACTATCTGCGCATTCCTGCACTTCTAGAAGCCGCCTTCAGTCCGCCTTCGAAAGACCTAGGCTCTTTTTTTATTTAAAAAAAAATCATTCGCTTCGAAATCTCTTCTGATTGGGATAGGGTCGCTCTCTGCAGTGCCATCAGCGTAAGTAGTTTAGTTGCCTAGTCTTTCTGATTCGTTTACTAGTCTTCCTGACTCGTTCGGGGTGGGGAGCTTAAATTTCGATTTCAGGCCCTATTATCCAGCCCTAGCCATCATGCGCTGCTACGCCACTCTCCGTGCAATCCTCAGTAACTTCTTCCGCCTTCCCAAACCCCTCCACCCCATCAATATACTCGCCGTCCGCTTCCCCGCACTGCACTTTGACCACTCCTTCGCCACCGCCGAGTACGTCTACCTCACCACCACCACCTATGCGATCAACGACACCCGCTGTAGCTACCTAAAGCACGCCCCAGACGTTCGCCGCTTCTGGGCGCCCTGGGTAAGTGGGGGAGATGATGTTCGCAGGGCGCAATTGCTGCACGAAGAATGGATGCAGATGAAGTCCTGCAGGAATGTATTAAGAGACCAGCCGTGCGCCGCCTGCAACGGCATCTATGTAACCATCTATACCGGCTACCATGTACCGTGCATCGACGACGCGCCCGTCAAACTCGTCGGTACCAACGGGCCTGGCACGAACATCGACACGTCCGTCGATATTGAGGATCAAGTTATCGAGCGCGATAATTTTGGGCTCCCGCTGAATCGGAGGGTGCCGAATTGCTTCAGGCCAACGGGGAGGAAGATGTATGGCGACGTGTTTGTGCTAAGGGTTGCGGACGCGGAGTGGGGAGAGAAGGAGAGAGAGGCGCTGTTTACGGATGTATGCGGGAATCTGCTGCAGATGGCGGAGGTGAATATCATTAAGCCGGCTGTAAAGGGATTGGTGGAGATGCAGAAGCGGAAGCCGGCTGAGCTTATGCAGTTGGAGGGGATTGGGGTGGCTATGTGAGGAGGGAAGGGATGAGTTTTTGTGGGGGGCGTCGGATAGGTGTTCTAACCAGCAGATTTTAGCTCATTCTGAATGGGAATCACCTAGAGGGCAAATAAATCCTTCCATCAATCAGGTTAGTCTTGATACCCAATGGCATTTCGAAATCTCACTTCTTCCAAGCTACTAATTACAAACTCTACTCGGTTTTGGTCTTTTCCAAGACACGTTGAGAAGCAGCTGTGATAATCACTCATTATGGAGTAGCCCAAGAGACCAGAAAGAGAATTCCATGTCGGTAAAATGTGGTGGAAAATACGGTTATTAATTACCTTTTAATATACGCTAATGATTTGCCTTTAATCCGCTTGACGATAAAATGAAAGTAGAAAACATCAAGAACCATCCAATTCTAGAACTTGCTACAATTGCAGAGCTAGTAATAAGCAAGCAAGCCAAGCTGAGAGGCGTCAACTTGCTGGCTTGGCTTTTTTAGGTTAAATCGTTTGGCTTGCTTGCTTTGCTTGGCCGCTTGATTGATTTTGTATATACATTTTTAGTATAGGATATAAATTAAGGTTGTACGCCGCCCCGAAGGCTCCTCCGTGGCCATAACTTATAGTAATTATATGGTGTAGCTGCTCAGGGTGGCTGTTATGAGTCTTGGCGTGGTGCTGAGGTTGGCTTTGCGAAGCGCTTTGAGAAACGCTTTAAGGGAGGGAGGCTTTAGTAATAAGGCTGCTACGGCTAAAGCACCTAGATTTTAGTTACTTCCTATATAGATTATAGCGAACTTCTTATTGACCCGAGGTACGAGTAGTCTATATTTTCGGGTCCTAGATTTCAAACTCCTGCCAAGCCGGCTTCTAATTGGTTAGAAAAAAAGTGCGCGCGGTAAGTTGTGGCAGAATCCACGTGACAAACATCAAAATATTGGAACATTAAAATATCTTAGTATTCCTTTTTATTCACACCTTAATTAACACCACTATATACATCATAAATATAGCGGAGCCTACTGCAATTGAGTATAGAAAGTGCCATGTCTACAAGCCCCGTATTAACTTTGTTAAAGACGGCCCGTTAAAGAAACTTTTAAAGCTATACTAGCTATATTAGTTAAAGGCGCGTTTTCCCTTATATATTACTTCTACTTATACTAACTTTTCTAGAAATTTATATCTAGTTTAAGAAAGCGGAAAGCTCTTATAGGGCTAGGGCCTCCTACTAAGAATTATTCTATAAGGCGCTAGCGAACTACTTAACCTAAAAATAACCCTAAGAATACCTTCCTACCTCGCGGCCAGAATAGCCAAAATACTCCTAAAATAGCTTAACAGCGAAAGACAATTAGGGTAATACAACGGGAGTACCGCATTCTTAATTATTGGGGTAAAGCTCACTCGCCTACTCCTCCGCTATATACTATAGATAAAGCTCTATATAGTAGAAGAGGCACCCCGGATAGCCTAAATACATCCTTGCCAGAACTAGCTCCTATGCCTACTCTACTGACAATACCTACCCTACTACCAATACCACCTTTCTCGCGGCAAGCTCCGACTACGGCTACATTACTACCTGTTTTAGCTATTAATTAAAAGCAAATTAAGAAGTTTAGGAGTATACTATAGGCTAAATATATAGAGACGTATAGTTGTTGTAAGGAGCGGTAGTTCTAAATAGGCCTAGCTATAGAGGGTGACAATATAGGTATATGTAAAGCCTATATTAAGGACGCCGATAGCCTTAAGGATCTAACCCTTTCTCCCCTATTTAATAATAGTAATGGGCTTAATCCGGGGCCTGTTCCTGGCTTCCTACCTATACTTACTGCGGTAGAGGAGCTTCTAATTACGCGCGTATACGTTTATCTACAAGTTATGCGTATACGCGGCCAGTAATATCGCTATACTAGCTATATTTGCTGCTTTGGCCAGAATATACTAAAGACCTAGAGGTAGCTACTACGGCTACCTACTAAACTCGATATACTGGTCGTAAGGCCTATAGTAGTAGAGGGTGGCAAATACCTAAGTCGGCGGTTTACTAAGCGGTATACTGTAAGGCGCTTTGCTATAGTATAGTAGCTTTATTTTCTAAAGGTCAATTATTCTAATTATTATAATATTAAAATATATAGCACCTAGCTTACTAGCTTACCCAAAAATGGCTCTATATTAGATTAGCTACCTTATATTAACGAGTTAGAGTCTAATTCTAGTGGCCCGACAGCTTACCATACTACTCCTATATAACGTCCTACTGTTAATCCTCTACCTACTAAGCTTAGCAGTAATATACTAGACGGCGAATTTAATAATAATATACTGGATACTTTAGTTCCTAATCTAGTGCCTAACCTTAATAAATTAGAGCTTTTAGGTTTATAAGGTTTAATACTAATAAGACCTATAAGCGGGCCTAGAGGTTTCTACTATGTGATAAACACCTCTCTCTAAGCGATCAGCTAGTTTTATTATGCGTAGCGCCTTTCCTACTCTGTTTCCTTATAGTAAAGCCAATTTTAACATACTATAAAGCCGTACGGTTACCCTAGCTGCGTACGCCAAGCATATGCTTAAGTATTAGGATGGTTGGTTTGGCCGCCACCCCTTATTTCGCTACTATGTATTTAATTAGATTATAAGAGAGTAAGCCCTTAACGCCACCTACTTCCTTTACAGCTAATTAAATAAAAATAATCTGTCTTTAAATAAGCTTAGTAATCTTATAAATAGTAATAGGGGTAGCCAGTTGCTAAATAAGATTGTACGGTATATATGAAACCTTAAGGGCACTAGACCTTACTGAAGGCAGAAAAGAAATAAGCTTACGGCTTATACTAAGAATATTAAGAGCGGGTCTCTATTCTTTATACTTAGCGCTACTAATCTATATTAGTATAATCTATACTTTTATATACCTCTATTTAATAAATATAAGGCTGCTAATAAGGCTTAGCGCTACCGGATTGCTTCTTAGAATCTTAATAATAATCCGTATATTACTACTTACTAGCTATATTACCGCTTTAATCTATTTAGGAAGCACGTGCTTATAGGCCTATTTAATAGCACTGACTTTTAGTCCTAATATAAGTGGTAGATATAAGGTAGCGGCTATATATATAGCTTCTTATAGAGTTTAACAGCCCTAAAGCTAAATCCGTCAGCTATTAAATTAAAGGCGGCTTTTACCGAGTACTAGGCTACTTTTATATCTATAATTAATCCTAATTAATCTAGGCCTCCCAATCTCTAATATCCTTCTGCTCTTAGCTATAAAGAATAGCTTAATACTAGTAAGCTTCTTACTGCCTACCTTAATTGATTTTAATAGCACCGTAATTACACTAAATCTTACTGCTTAAGATTAAAGAAAGGCTCTACTAAGGTAAAGGAGTGCCGCTTTTATTTTCTACGGTCTCTCCGCAATAAGGCCGCTATATTAAAGGATTAAAATCTATATTACTGGACGTTTTATCTACAGCGTAATAATAAGCTTCTTAATGGTTATAATACAGCTATAATATTAGCGTAGATGGCGAATATTAATACGTTACCCGCTATAAGCGTATTAATAATAGTTAACTATATAGGCAAGTATTACAGCAAGAAAGAGAAGAAGTTAACTTCCTACTAGGAGTTACTCTAATCAGTATAGCCGCACGCTAATAGCCTTTATGCCTTTAGTTTGGTTGTGGCTAGGTTTATAAATAAGCTTATATTACGGCACTGACCTAACGCATACTGTTTCATACTGTCTTGTACTATTTCCTACTATTAGCTAGCCCACCACTAGCGACTTGGCGGCCGGCCTTACTATTTATATATAATACCCCCTTTCCACCTTCTTCCCCTCTTTATACCACAACGTAGTTATTTATTGTAGTACTGTAATAGTTTATAGTATCTTTAATTTACGCCCTATTACGATCACTAATTCCTTATACCCTAGCCAATTAACCTTTACCCTAGAGTAATTGCGACCTATACGCGCCCCTGCTAAAACTAATACGTCCTTAGTACAGTCCTAGAATAATCCTTAGTTTTTACCTAGCGCCTAGATAGGCGACACTAATAACGCCAAAATGGCCGAAACCTAAAACCCCCGCGACGTTTTTGTAGACCTCTTTATAGAGATATACCCTAATATCGCGTAGATAATCCGCCGCTCCCTATTATACCCTAAAACCTTTAAGCCTAGCAAAGCTTACCTTACCCTTATTAACTATACTAATAAGTTCCTTAGTAATATTAAAGTAGGACTATAGTGTATATATAACATAAATACCGCCAATAAGAAAGCTAACAAAAACCTTAGTACCCTTATCGCTTTTTAGATAGGAACTATTAACTCCTAAGTAGAGACTATTACCGTTCTAAAATAATTAACCCCTATAATAATAGTAGTAACCTAGCAGAAAAAACAGAGATCTAAAAACCCGCTAATATTTAGCGGAAAAGGCACCTCGCTAGAATAATAAGCTAATTTTAAGACCTGGCATATTAAGATTAAGGGAGTTTTTAACTAGGACTAGGACTACTTTAACATAGTTTAGTCCTAGATCCTTTATATCTTAGATATACTAGAGAATAAGGCCTATAAGTTTATTAAGTAGGGCCTAGAGCTTATATACGAGAACCCAAACAATATATCTACGTGGAAATGGCCTACTAAGAAAGATATACTTAAAGACCTTACTACCTACTATAAGGTCCTTAATATAACCTAGGTTATAAAGAATAAGCTTAACTATTTCCCCTAGGGTAAGC
>Ga0307515_10015947_pt1 | contig 13797 bp, 5 predicted proteins | sample 17_EM_MG_FD_194513 | JGI IMG/M metagenome (GOLD analysis project Ga0307515, IMG submission 194513) | Populus trichocarpa ectomycorrhiza microbial communities from riparian zone in the Pacific Northwest, United States - 17_EM | ecosystem: Host-associated > Plants > Roots > Unclassified | place... | reverse complement strand
GATAACTCAAAGTTTGGGAATGTTGCAAAATCTTGCGTATTTACAACATTTTCAATTTAATTAATAATATAACCATGCTAAAAGAACAAAATACCCTTGATAAATCTGGTAATACCAAAAGACCCTTGAATGCATGGTTTAATTTTTTTTATTCCAAGAATAAAGTTGTCAATTTACTGTATTTAAAAAATTAAAAAGATTTTATTTGTAAGTTTGATGAATTTTGATTTAAAGAGCATTTAGATTATTTTTCTGTGTTTAAAAGAATTAAAAAAACACATACATCATTAATTATTTTTTTTATAGTTAATAAAATTTGTGGAAAGACTTAAATAATTTTAGAGACGAGACAAAAACATCATTATATTGTTTAAATAACGCCAAAAGATATGCCAAAAATCTAAATTCCTGTGGAACTTCTTCCATCAGGTTTCTGAAGACATCGCAAGCCCTGGCTAATTGGGCTAAGCCTTTAGCAACCTTGTTTGATGATTCTCTTAGATGTTGAAATCACAGAGAGTCCTGAAGGAAGATGGGAAGATGGAATTGACAAAAATGAAATACCAAAATCAATTGCTTCTGCTTTTGCTTCTGCGAATTATACTTTTAGCCATTGCATTCCACTAATTTACAATTTGAGTTTTGTGACTCAGTTTCAACTGGCTTGCAACTCATTAGCACCAAGAAATTATAACCTAATTGCAACTCACTGCCACCAAGGCATCATTGTAACTCGCTTGCAGCTCACCACCCCCGAACTCATCATCTATTTCAAAAATCCTCGCAACTTAATCCTGCAACCATTTTTTAATATTTTGTAGTTTCAACAAAACCACCAGCAGTAATGGGAGTCAACAGTGGGTGAGAATATCTACTAACAAAGATGATGTTAATCCCTGTTCACTGAAGCTGTGCTATGAAAAGACTTCAGTATTGTTGTAATGGTAATTTGGTAGGGATTCTACCACTTGCAAAGCTACTTAGCAAGGCAGCTCAAGGCTGGAAATGTTCAAGATAGTAGAATAGGGAATGTCAACTTGATCAGAAGCTGTACTGTGAACAGTCTATGTTAGAACCGGTCAAGGAAATATAAACATGAAGCAGCAAAAGGTTAATGAAAACCCAGAAACACTTGCAAAAGCACACAGGAAATCACACACGACATTTCTAAAGTAAAGCACACACAACAATGCCAACTTGTTTCATTGATCGCCAAATTCCCCCAGCCTCTAGCACAAGCTGGCAGCCTGGTACAGAATCCACACCCTTCAGCGCCAAGCTTCAAACAGTTCCGTCTTTGGATTTATGTGGCCTACGATACCAGTTCCCTCACCCTTCTCTACAGGTCCAGCTGCTCTAACTATTAGCTGCTCCTTCACCTTTTTGGACCCTCTTTTGAGAGTTGAATTACTCGATTGACCAGTTTTGCTCTTGCAACTTCTGGTTTGGACCCCTCCAGTTTTATATGTATGGCCACCCTCATGGTGTTCATTTTTCAAGGCATTCACTTGAGATACAACTTCACAAGGACAGTTATCAACCAGAGACCACCTTCCTCCAGGAATGTTCTCGATAGAACTTAAGAAACCAGCAGACCCATCCATGGTACTAGAATCATCTTGACTAGGTTGAGAGCCATCCATGGTACTAGAATCATCTTGACTAGGTTGAGAAGGGCTCTCGAAAGCAGGCTCTTCAGCAACAAATGCTTTCTCCCATTCATTTTCCTCGGTGGCATCTTCATCCTCCTCACAAGATGGTTGAGAAGCGCTCTGGTTCCCATTTCCATCGGTAGGCTCAAGGCGGGAAACAGGAACCGAATCAATCACAGATTCATCTCTTTCTCTAAGCGTCCTAATGATTAGATTCTTGAGAAAATTCATCACTTGAACAGCATACATTAGAGCTGTTAAAGGATCAGACATCTGCAGTTAAAGAAGCGAGCTGTCATTGCACTATAAATTTACCAAGGCTACCCTTTATTTGAGAACATTTGACAACTAGACCAAAAGAAAATAGAGTATTTCATAAAGACATGTGCTATAGACCAAACAGTATTCAGTGAGAAATTTGATTGAAGAAATATAACTGTTGCAGTTGTCTGACAGAAGGTTTTGGCAATGGTCTGGAGTGGCTCATGTCAAAAGTGGATCATTGCATGTAAAGAAGCATCAGAATGCCAAATGAGTAGACTATTTTGTTCCTGCATGTCGTAATTCTACTTGTATATTTTTAACGAGTACTTTTAAGTTTTCCAATTAGAAGACAAGTACATGATTATCCTTTGGGGAAGATGGTGAATGCATATATCACCAACAAAGCCTTGTACGAGTTGTCTAGGACAGGCTAAAAATTCACAATGTATTGCATGGAGTTGGCTATTGGTATTTTCATCTTGGAAAATATAAAATATTTACTCACTTGAGTCATGTTTGGTGCAAACACCATAGCAACATTGCGTGCATTCATCTTGTTCAGATGTTCCATTTGCGCAACATCAGCCATTAGGTTTACTGCCCAATCAAGTAAAGCAGCTTCTGTTGGGGGAAGGAGCCCTGCAAGCCGAGCACATTCCTCTTCAGACTGACATTGCATTACCTGCTCTGGTGAAAGAGAGTCCAGGACACTGGTTGGAAGTTCTCTAAACCAAGCCTACAGAATCACCAATGCTTAGAATTAGTGCAAAATATCTTGTCAACTGTGGAGGACAAACATGGTTCACAGAAAATAGAAGGATGTGCACAGGGGTGAATTTCAGACCACCTTCAATAGTTTGGTTCTTCAATTAAAAATATCCGAACCTCAACTTAACCAAAGCTCAATGCCAAACTAATTGGCATTGGAAAAATAAAAATATTCCAAAATACCAAAAATATATATAAAAAAATCAAAATCGGTAAGCTAATTAGAATCGGAAGGTGGCAACCTTGTGATTGCATGCTTGCATGGAACATGATCTCATGGAACGAAAGTGATGAAGAAAAAGCCACACTGTACCTTTATAAGGCCTGCCAAGCAGTGCACGTCTATGCCATCAGGGATCACTCCCCCGTTTAATTGGTCCCTGACATACTCCTCCTGGCTGTTACCTGCAGTAATTCTGAAAATCCCTTCTGCCTGCACAATCCAGTTTGAGGATTTAATATCTATTGAATTCAGTTTACTTGGACATCCAGTTTTCATACAATCTACAAACCAAAAACTGTGCCCAGAAGATGAGCCACTACACCAGTCAAATTATGCTATATTTGCACCTGGGAGATAGCTGGTTTGAACTATAATTCATTTGGCACACACGGAACTGGAAGAAAGGAATTGTACCTGCAAACCTCCTTGGGCATACAAATGTCTCTGCATCATCATGAGTATTGTAGGCACACTATTCCCTCTAGAGTCATATGACAGCTGCATGGACTCTGTCGAAACCCCAAAAACAGTTGCACTACAGATGAAGGATGCATGGTCAATATTCAAGCATTAGCTTAGACAATGTGACAACATCAAACAATGAGAAACTAGTGTCTACATATCTGGAATAATTATGAAGATGGAAGTCCAGAAACCTTAGTTGTTTCATGACTTTTGTCATAATAATACATAGATGCAAGTTGAGATTACTTATCTAGATAGATATACTGCAATTAAATAAATTTAAGTTCTTGGTATATTGGGATGAGAAAATGATGGAATAAGCTGAAAACTAACAATCCAAAAGGCAATAGCAAGAAACTAATCTGTTGCAGAATAGCCTGAATACATGAACTGCACCATATTAAGTCATAGGCATAAAGCTGCTTTTCTAGTTAGCCTGGGAACTTGATAGAGATTCAACTGAAGTCATCAGCTGCATTTTTCAATCATTTTCGTGTTGGCAAACATTAGCCAATCACCTATATCTACGAAATAAACAGATTAACTCTTGGCTTTAAACTCCTATGGAATAACTAAACGATTGAGATAATATCATAATAGTTGATTAAATATTTTGTAAATAGAGTATGGCTTATAGGCAGTTAATGAATCCACAAGACATGGGTGGAACACTATCAAGACCCAAAACTCCATAGGCTCTGCCAACAATGGTGCCGGCACAGATTTTCAGTGGCCAATTTCAAATGGTCACCACAGACAACGTCAGTATGAAATGCTGAGATCTGTGGAAATGAGTTTTGAGACCAAGCAAAGGAAGAATATTTTGTTCGTCTATCAAATATATAGAAAAATAGTGCAATGTGAATAACTACATAAGGCTTGCAAGGAGAGACAATATTCAAACTCAATGGTAGATGTATACAGAACTCTAGGTATGATTCAAAGAGTCACAACATTGTGCACATGTAGTAGCTCAAAAAAAAAGTAAAATAAAAGAAGGCATTCACAAAAAAATGATACTGACTACAGAGACAAAACTAGAAGCAAAAATTTCCCCTAATGTAAGCTAAAAGAATTAGAGTCTTTATAATTAATTCTGTTTCGCAAATGTTGTATCTACATTGCTTTTCTTATTTTTTTTCCTGGAGAAAGATAGGATTGACACCAAACATTAGGCAGACCAGAAAGGATTGACACCAAACATTAGGCAGACCAGAAAGGACTGCACCATTACTCTGAAAAACTCAACAGTAAACTGTAAGACTAGAGATCTCTGCAATGTCTAAGAGCCTGAGAAAAATTATCCTTCATAAAATATGCTTACAACAGAGATATTCCTATGATGTAATCATCTTTGATAGGTTCAAATACAATTTGACTTGATTTGCCACTGTTATTCAGGAGTTGTTCTCTGATGGTTATGTGAGTCAAGTCCACCCCAAATTCCAAATAATTTTAACTAATTTACTTTTCTAGCTGTTTGACTTTCTGCAGAATCCAGGGTTTTTTTCTTCCGAAAAAATAAACATTTTGTAAAACTTATTGAAACCACATGAAAAGTTTCACAAAAAAATTAATCATCTACTAACAACATAAGATTAAACGTCACTAGAAGTTTATACCAGCTACAAGTTTAAGACCCAAAACAAATCCCAAAAGACATAGAAACCAAGTAAGCAACCAATTAATTTAGCAATAAGGAAAGAAACCCAATATATTTCATTTCAAAACTAACCTGGCACTGGGCGCTCTCCTGGGAACCTCAGGTTCAAACTCAACGGGCAAACCAAGAAACCCATTAAACCTATCAAAAGTTACATGAGCAACATGCCTAACATTAGTTGGCACCCCAATCTCCATTTTACAAAGCCCTTTACTCCCAGTGCTAGCAGTCACACTACACCCAACAATAGACCTCCTAAAAGCAGCCAACAAAAGTTCCACAATTGACACTTGATCGCCTTCTCTCTCCCTTTCTTTGCTCCCTTCTTCTTGGTCTAATATTTCATGGGGTCTATTATGCGTGTGGTGTTGCTGTTGTTGGTGTTGGTGTGGGATATCAACATCATTGGTACTGACAACACATGGTGTAGAAGTGGAGCTTGAAGGAGAAGGGAAGTGATGAGGAGGAGATGATTGGAGTACCTCAGTCATTGTTGTTATTTTTGAGAAAAAGTTGGAATTTTATTTATTCTTTTGTCTTAAAAGAATTAAGTAAGAAACAAGAAATAGGGCCAGTACTCGGTTTTTTTGTTTATGGGGTTTATTTTTAGCAGGGTTTTTCTTGAATTATAGTATTTATGAGGGGTCACGCCATTAATTTTTTGTGGGTATGTTGTAGAGTTGGATTGAAGGAAAGGTTTGGTGTTGTATTGTTGTAAGGTAAGACGTGACCATCATCACTTTTGTATTTTATATGTTATTCTCTCTTTCCAATCTCTGCTTGGCTGGCCCTTTGGTATTTTGAGGTTTGAAGAAGCAACAGGAACTGTATAGAGTTACAAGCTCGTGAGAGAGAGAGAGAGAGAGAGAGAGAGAGGACGAGGAGTTGTGGCTGGAGAGAGGAAGTAGGTCACTTTATACCCAAGCAAACCTGAGGTGCAGCTCCATCAACGGTACATTCGTCTTATCATCCTCAATGTTCTATAAAATATCGCCACCTCATTAGCATGTGAAATCAAATTATGCATCCAGTGTGAACTTGAATAATATATAATTGGTTCGAAGGATCATCGTGGTCAACTGAAATAGAGCTCTTTGGATATGTTTGGACTTGTCACAAAATTGGATTCTATCCACAAGGGTAACTCATTAGTTTAAGGAACGAGAGAGATAAATCAGATAGATAATAATAATTTATGAAATCACGATTTTAGATTATAATTGTGTTGAATTACATGTCTATTTGAAATTTTATACTTTATTCATCAAAACAGCTTATAAGATCTGTGTTTTGAAAAAAAAAATAGATATGGTCAACTGGAATATGTATATTATAAATACAAGTAATCTTTCATTTGAAGAGAAGAGTTTATCTATTTTATTAAAAAAAATGATTATGGGGATTGATTTTAAGAACATCATGTTAATGGCTTGTAAGAAAACCAAACAGGTCATTACTTAGAGGTTCTGAAGGAATGACAGGTTATCTCACACGGGCATCTCTATAAAGAATGCTTGTCTTACGTGAAGCCAACTAGTTCTGACAGATGTGAGACCAAAGTAAGGAACGGGCCACCTAGTCCTAGTAATGGAGTCTCTAGGCTTAAACTCTTTATTGTGTTTTATTCTAGTTATGTGGTCCCACCAGTTACCTAACATGTAAATGTAACACCACCAAGGTTTTACCAGCTCAAAGCTCTATACGTTGGTCCCTCTTTTTTTCCCCGTTCAAGTGAAAAAAACGCTGGAGTTCTTAAAAACCGGCTTGTTCTCACATATCTACCCGCTAATTCGCTTATTCAAAATTTAATTCAGGTGAGTTTTATGTTAAACCGGTTAAATCATAAACCAAGCCGGACTGAGTTTTATAACTATGAAAAACACTGTGTCAAGCTGGCAGGGTAGCTTAGTGGATAAAAGATGAAAGAAGACGGTAAATCGAATTCAAATCTACTAAGTAGAAGTAGTGATCTGATGCTTTCCTGTTACAAGAGTGTCAGTAATATGCAGAGGTTTTTCAGGAAAAGGTTCTGTGATGTTGTGACTCATCATTACTTTCCTGGCTGGTTAAGCTTGTGGTAGCAAGTGTTTACTGTAAGTGAAGGTAACAGTGTTTACCAGCGCCATTTACTTTTCATCTGCGAATGATCATCCTTCAAAAATTAGCCCATGTTTTCCACCCTGCAGTAATGATGCATCAGAATTTAAATCATAAGGTATTTGCTTTGTAAAACACCAATGTTTGGATACAACGATACATGGTATCTCAACGTAGTTAAAACATGCCCTAATCATGTGCCCCAAAAAGAAAGGACTTTAATCTGGCCTGGTATATACATATAGAGAGAGAGAGAGAGAGAGTTTGTGCAATTATGAAAGCACTTAACTACTTAATAATATAGCTGCACAGAGCACTAGCTTGCCATTATCAGGGTTCCTTCTACATTCTACCTTCATGCCCCTTTTGCAAGAAAGTACACAAAAATATCATGAAGAGTAGAAAGAATAAAAAGGAAGCACTAAGAGACGAGGGAAAAAGCGGAAGTGTTGCTCAAGCAAAATAATTCTGTCGTCGAAACCCTAATCCCAGTTCTAATGTTTCCACCAAACACATTTTGCCATTTTCAAGTTTCGACGAGATATATAATTATTGTCTACTGGGACTCAAGCAATTTGATTGTCGGGAAGGAAAAATTCCATCTTGGGATGTTGGATGAGTTGTTTGCAGCCAAAGCTTTGTGATTATTCCTACCAAATTTGGAATGTTATTTAGCACTTTGTACTGATGCATATGTATTATTGGATACCTGAACAAACAGCAAAGCAAGATTCACCTTGCGTTTTCTAGGGAATATATTACAGCCCAGAATTGCCAAGAAAAAGCAGAGTGAAAGCACACAGACTAGCTGAGGCTGATATAACATTGCACAAAGAAAGAAACTTTCCCAGGATTATGCCGTTGGGATGCTGTGACTCGTACACATAAAGTCACTGTTTCAAATTCAAACTCAATTTAGCGGGCAGCTGATTGTCATCTAACCCGAGACATTGAAACAGGAGAAAAGGAAAAAACTTTTCATGGTGGGCGAAACCCCACACTAAAATTATATCGAGAAGGAGAAAGGACCACTACGGGTGACAATCCCATGAAAATATTCGATAGCAGAATTTAAAATCAGACACCCTTCAAGCCTTCATACTTGCAAACCAACACAAATTATATCGAGAAGTAAAAGGAATTGAATCCCAAGATGAATATATATATATGAAGCAACTCGCAACCTAACCCTTGCATCAACAACCACCAGCTGGATTGCTTACCATCTCACTCGGAGCCAAAATTTCAACTTCACTTGCAAAATAAATCAACCTGATAGCAGTGCATGCTGCCTGCAGGAATAAAAATGCATCTTTCTGAATAAAGGTGTGCTGATATTACAAAGGAACCCAAGTGCTAAGCCAATCTGGAACAATGCGGGTGTTATCCATACTGAGGCCAACATTCGCTAGATGTGGGAGCAATCAAGCAATCACAGGCAACAAGACTAGTAAAACTGATAGAATGCTTCCCTTCACCAACTGGCAAAACAGTTCACAGTTGTCCAGACTTCTGCATTGTCATGGCAGGTTTAAAAACGGCAGCATATCTATGAGGAAAAAAAAAAGGTCTGTTGCCGAGCAATAGGAGTAAGATTATCAAGAACCAATCAAACTGACAAATGAATAAGACAAATGACTGTCTGTCAAAATGCTTTGCCATGGCACTCGTGGTATTCGATGCGCAAGAATTTAACATCAGAAAAAGGAGTCTGAATTCCTGGCTTAAAGCCAGACCCAGCCACGCAAAAAAATGGATTGTAACTGTCCTATCCTGATGATATCAACTTGCGATTAACCCCTGAAAGCATAGGCATGTCGATAACATTGGAATTCAAATCAATAATAAAGTCTAAACCCACTAGCTTAAAAACTAGAAAATAAATACTGGCGTGCTTCAAAGGAGAAAAAAGGAAAGCAAGAATTACTGGAAGAATAAAAGATTCATATAGCCTTGATGCAGCATATAACCTTCATTGCAACAGAAATTATTAAACAACTTTATCTCATACAAAGTGTAGCCATCCGGGTCAAATTACATATGACTTAAAGCCCGCCTAAATCAGTACAAGTACACAGCCATCCATCACTGTGCTCTGTTTACAGGTTCCAATGCTTCAACTGTGACAACACTATTGCCTCTGAGCACCTGCAGCAAGAAAGCAATACCAATTTCAAAATGCTAATAATTGGAGAATAATTCTGAAGTAATGATTTGACTAATACTGAACAAAGAAAAATAGTGAAAAGATGACTCACCACCATGCCTATATCAGTTTTCTCATCACCATTCACCTCCACAGTGTTGTCAACAACTAAATTCATGAACTGGTCAAACCCACGAAGTGTTCCAACCACCATCCTATTTGCATTCAGCTTGACTGCATTAAAATGAAAAAACTCATCAACTTCAAACATTATCAATAATGTAAAACACAGGCAACTAGTGTATCAATAGGTGACTTAAAGAGACAGAAACAAGTTGGAAAATAAACTGATTGAAGATGGACAATCTGAACTGACCACAGTGCTGTTTCATCTGAATACAATTTAGTAACAAAACTTGCACAAGGTTTCATATCTATGCGCCTTGTTCCATTTTACACCGATGTCAAACTCCTAACTGAGTGGAAAGTCAGATTGGAAGAGATTTAAGCAGCTCTGAAACTTGCTTAAAACCATGATTGCCCAAGCAATTCAAGATGTGTAGCTCAGATTTTAAGATTATTTGTTTAATTCTGCATGCAATTTTACATTTGCGCTTCGACTTTTCATACTTTCAAGATATTGAAAACAGGAGTCAAAAAGTTAACACCCCAAAAGTTCTAATGTTCTACCATGAGCATTCAGATAGTCTCCAACCATAAAACTTCCCTTAAGAAACCCCCGTGACATCTGTTCATCAATTAGGTTGAAACACAAGAATAGTACTGGTACAGCATGTATACCTGCTCCCATATCCCCGATTTCCTCTTCTTGAATCAATTCCAAATTTTAACCGAATTCCAAAACCCTTTGGACTTGAAAAATCCAGCCAAAAGCAACTTGAAAGATAATTTCTGCATCTAAGGAGAGCTTATTTCACCTCTAAGCTGTCTTATGGATTATTCTAAATTAAAATAAGTGGAAAATAAATATTTATAACAATTTAATCAGACTTTGGCCACATGTCAATTAAGTACACTGACTCTAAAGACAAAACCAACTTCTTTGTGTCTAACAAAGTTATGAATTTTTCACCACATTAAACAAAAAAACATCACTTCAAGACAGAAACAGAAAATTCAAAAAAAAAAAAAATTGGTTTCATCAAAGAGAATCCACCAACAAGTTCACAAAAAAATAAAAAATTATTTTACACGACGACCTATTGAATACTTCTATACAGATATTTTTACAATACCGTGTGACAAAAAACACAAATAAATAAAAAGTAGATACATAGATATCACACGTAATAATATCAAACCCAAAACTCTCCATCTTTTGCTTCCATGATTATCCAGCGACTAAACAGTTGTGAAGTAAATAAAAAATACAGGAAAAGAAAAGGGAATTCAAGAGAGCTTACTTTGAAGCTTCTTGTCCATATACCTGTAAAACCCAAAAAAAAATTAATAAAATAAAAGAATTAGAGAGAGAACTACAACTTCGCAAAAGAAAAGAAACGAGACGAATGCAAAGATAATTGCTACAATAAAAAAAAAAAAAAAGATTACTTCTTGAGATCTGGTGGCTGACCCGATCGGCTCATGACTGAAACGAAGACTGAAAGATTTTCTGAGTGTGGTTGTCGAGAGAGAGAGCAACAAAATGAGCGCTGGACTAGGGGTTTACACCTCTTGTTAAACCCTAGGGATTCGAAGGCCAGATTGGGCTCTATTTGTGGGCTTAAAAAACAATTAACGATATATTTATATTTTCATAATTTAAAGGGGTGTTGCGAGAATCGAACTCGCGACCTCTCGCACCCGAAGCGAGAATCATACCACTAGACCAAACACCCTTTGCATTTATCAAAGCAACATATAACATATTTGTTCATTTCAATCTAAACCTATTTAAATAACCGTGTGACTACAGAAAATGGAATGATTTGGAACGAGAAGGGTTTGTATATATAGGGTAATACTCAGTGCTGCGGGGAGGTATCCAGTTAGATTTTTTAATATTTATATATTATATATTATTTATTATTAATTATAGATTAAAAATATATATATATATATATATATATATTTATAAATTTTAAATGATAAATCGATAATAAAATGTGAGATGATAAACAGTGGTGTGAACAAATAAAAAACCAATTTTTTTTTGTGTTTTATATAATATAATGTATTTTGTATTATACTAGGTAAGTGGTTGCACTCCAAACAAGGTTAATTTTTTTCAAATATAAAAAAAAAATACCTAGATGATGATGATATTATTAAAGAATTAATAAAAATATGGGGCTCAAGTCATTAAAATGAATGTGCTCAATAAACTTGGTTCATTTAATAATATAATCATAAAAAAAAACCAACGATGATAACAAAAATCTGGAGAGAAAAAAGACAATGACTAATAAAAAAAGATAAATGCTTGTTAATATTATGAAAAGATACCCTCTAAATATTCTTAAAATATCTTAACGATTTTATTTAATAATAAATCAAAATTGAATGAGAACGGGACAACCTCATAAAGAAAAAGATAAAAAAAAATAAAGCTTAATTACAAGCAAATCAAACGTTAAATGACGAATTGAAAATAAAAATTAGTTTTTAAAATGGATTAAAAAATCTGACTCAAGTCATCATGACGAGGATAACATTGTACAAAAAAAATTAAGTAAAAGAACAAAGATCATCTCTCAAGCAAGCTAAACAATGTAAGGCAAAACTTAAAAATAAAATCAATAAGAAAAATGCTGAAAAAAAACACTTCACTCAACTCTGGTTAACTCGACTAACCCTTGACGAAGGATATAAAATCTAGTTAACCCCTTAGAAATAAAAACAAAAACAAAACATAAAGCTCAATGCCCAATAACCTAATGTCAACTATTGAAATTGAGAAAATAAATAAATTTCAGAAAATAACCTAAAAAAATTAAAGTTAAATCGGGATAATTTTTAAAACAATGTCATGAGACCAGGATTACCCCATAAAAAATAAACACAAAATATCACGAACTAAAATTATCATTCATTCAAATATCGAGGGATGAAATTAATAAATAAATAAATCAAGAAAATTATATAAAAAAAAACAATCAAAAGAATGAAGACCAAATTTGATATAAAAATTAAATAAAATAAAATAATCGGTAAAAAAATTCAAAAATTAAAAAAATCAAGAAAATAATAAAAAATAGTAATAAAAAATAAAGACCAAATTGAACATGAAAATTAAATGAATCAAATATATAAGCGATGAAATTGAAAAACAAAATCAATTTTAAAAAGCATTAAAAGCAAAACAAAAGGCAATTAAAAAAATAAGGACTAAATTTGATACAACTACAAACTGACATGACACATTTAACTTCTGGAATGACAAGTGTGAAACCTCAGGCAAGGATAGAGAATAAAAAATAGTCCATCAAAGCCATATCATCAATCTTCCGTCGATATGCGCCTTATCACCATCAAAAAACGATGAAGGCCTCCACACATTGGCGAGTGCGCCACACATGCCAACCACTTATGGTTTTTTTTAATTATATTTAATATTTATTAAAATATCAAAGTGTTTATCGGTCAACTTGATTATAACTAAAAACTAGGATGGGAATACAAAAAAAAACCTTGGACAACAACTTTAAAAATCTTGCTCTTAAGGGTAATTTAGTCTTTTCATTTGACTTTTGAAATGTGAAAGACCGATTTATCCCTAATCAGTCTGATAATGACTAATAGACCCTGATAAAAGATCATACTATCTCTAATGACTAGTTTAATGATTGTTTTCTTGGAAATAGCGAAAGCATTATTACGCTATAATAATTCACAATATTTTGAGTCTTTGTGCACAATAAAACATTAAGCCTTTATAGTTTTTTTATAATAAAAAATTTTACTCTAATTGGTATGCCCCGTTTGTTTGCTAGAAAGTAGTTTCCTTTTGGAAAAAAAATTCCGGGGAAAGTGAATTCCGGGAAAGTATTTTTCGATGTTTGATAGTGTAATGGAAAATAAGTTGGAAAACAATTTCAAGTGTTTGGTTATGTCATGAAAAATGAGTTGGAAAATAACTTATTAATGTTTTATTTTTCTGAAGTTTATTAAAATAATGAGGAACAAATCTTACAAATTAAAAAGTTGAATGAGAATGAAATTGAAAAAAAAATATAATTTCATAAATTATCTCAAATAAAATAAATAATAATCAAAAGAATTAGGACCAAATTTGATAGATAAAAAATTTCAATAAAAAAATAACAAGAAAAAAGCAAATAGCAATTATAAAAATAAGAACCAAAGTTAATATAAAAATTAAATTTTAAGAAATGAAATTGAAAAATAAATATTCAAAACAAATTATATATAGCAATCAAAAGTTTGAAGATCAAATTTGATATAATCAGCAAATAATGACATTTCTAAATTTTTCACAACTTCCGGAAAGTTTTTTCCGCCCAAATTTTTTCAGGAAAACACTTTCCTGACAACCAAG